>Ga0181537_10000778_pt1 | contig 29806 bp, 35 predicted proteins | sample PEATcosm2014_Bin_39_FD_119765 | JGI IMG/M metagenome (GOLD analysis project Ga0181537, IMG submission 119765) | Peatland microbial communities from MTU Mesocosm Facility, Houghton, MI, USA - PEATcosm2014_Bin23_10_metaG | ecosystem: Environmental > Terrestrial > Soil > Wetlands > Peat | place...
ATGGTCGGGGTGACAGGATTCGAACCTGCGACATCTACGTCCCAAATGTATCGAGTCGAGCGGTAACGTGTGATACGATCATACATCGATATGACCGACTTTATCCGGTGTATTGCCGCTTAATCCAGTGTTTTACGGTATTTCCACGCCGCCGCTTCCTGGCTTAAGTCGAATATACTCGATCACATCGATTTACGCCTGCCGCGCTATTTGCGCGCTATTGATCCACGGAGGCCAAAATGCCAGCCAAGCTCACAAAGCGATTAATCGAGACGCTACAGCCGAGGGACGAGCCATTCGAGCTGCGCGACAGCGAACTCAAAGGGTTTGTCGTGCGCATCGAGCGCGGCGGCGCTAAAACGTTCTACTTGCGCTACGCGTTCGGCGGCAAGCGCTCCTGCCGCCACAAATTGGGGGTCTTCCCCAATGTGAGCGTCGAAGGGGCACGAAGCTTGGCGAAGGCAGCATCCGGCGATGTGGCTAAAGGCATCGACCCCGCAGCGCGCAAAAAGGAAGAAAAAATAAAAGCGGCCAATGAACGCGTATCCACGCTGGGCGTCTACCTAAAGGAAAAATTCGAGCCTCATGCGTTGACCCACATGAAAAGCGGAGCGGTGCAGCTCAAGCGAATCCGCAGCGATTTTGAAAAGCTGCTCAACAAGCCTCTCATGGCCATCGATAAAGACATGGTCGCTCACTTGCAGCAGGATTGGCTCAAAGCTGGTTTGCAAAAGCGCACCATCAATCGCGATCTTCAGCGCATTAGCTCGGTGCTCAGTCATGCCGTGAGTAGCGGCACGATCAAACATCACCCATTGAAAGGTGGTGCCGTCGCACCGTTGAAGTATGACAAGAAGAAAGTACCGCGCTTCTTGAAGCCTGACGAGGAAGCCGCGCTACGTTCGGCACTCATAGCCCGCGAGGAAAAAATGCGCGCCGATCGTGACAGCTTTAATGACAATAAAACGATATCTAAGAAACGCAAGGTGCTGCCCAAGCTCGAAGGCGATTACATCGACCATCTGCGCCCAATGGTGCTGCTGGCGATGAATTGCGGCTTACGGCGTGGCGAATTATTCAGCCTGCGCTGGACGGACGTCAGTCTCACCACAAAGATGATTACAGTGGAAGGCGACGCCAATGAAGAAGGGGACGGCAGCAAGTCCGGCCATTCTCGCCCCATTCCACTAAACACCGAAGCGCTCAGCGTGCTCAAGGCATGGAAAAAGCGGCAGGCCGATACCAATGGGCTAGTGTTTCCGAGCCAGGACGGCGCGCGCTTTAACAACGTGAACAAAAGCTGGAGCGCCGTTCGTAAAGCAGCGGGGTTGAACAAATTCAACTTCCACCATCTCCGGCATTCATTTGCATCGAAGCTGGTGCAAGCCGGTGTTCCGCTCAACACGGTGCGCGAGCTGATGGGCCATGCCGACATATCGACGACCACCATTTATGCACATTTGGCCCCTGGCAATCTACACGCGGCCGTAGCGCTGCTCAATTCAGCGGCAGCATGAAAGCGAAGCACGCCAAGGCCGAAGCCAATGCAGGAAGCCTCAAGCGACGCGAACGCATGAAGACGACACGTGCGAACGCAGGCAGCCAGCATCATGCAGTTGGCGCGCCGAAAACACTCAAGCATTTCCACGTAGGGATAGCGATTGATTACTCCCGGAGCAACTGGAAGACCGTTAGCCGCCGGTGGGGTGTATCAAAGCCGACAATTGACAAGTGTCACCGAAAATACAAAAGCGAAGCGGCAAGTCTGCTGGAGCAGTTAGAGTCACCGGGGTTTAGAGACGGTCGCGCGATCGGTGACCGGGCGGCGGTTGAAGCGGGTATAAAATCATACATTAAGGGGTTAGCGGAGACTTTCAAAGCGCTCTCCGAATAGCAAAAAAGCCGGGTTGATCAGGCCCGGCGCAAATCGTTTTAAGCCGTTTTGTTTGACGGCATTTTGAAACCCTCCGGAAACAATTCTCGATACACGGCGTCCCTTGGCGCATCAATCACGCGCTGAGCCTCTCTAAACCAGTCTGAATTGTGCTCGCCCCAATCAATCACATGGGAAACTATCGAAGCCAGCGCAGGCATTGAAGTATACGGAACGCCGCACGTTTCTCCATCTGCGTCCAACATCGCACAAGCCACTTCGAACTCGGCTTCGGTGAAAACGAAATACGCATCGGCCTGCACGTCACCATCAAGATCTTCGAACGCCACTTGTAACTTGAACATGGCATCACACAGTTTGGCGAATAGCCTGGCAATGCGCTTTTGATCCTCGGGCTTCTTCCAGCGAATCTCGCTGATGGTCTCGAACTTTCGCTTCTTCATTCATCGTCTCCAGTTGTGCGCCGTCAATCACAGCGTGAAGCCAGAGTAGTGATACGTGACCCAATCATCCACCGCGTCGATGCATACCTAATTACCTTTCGGCGAATCGTTTAGCGCAAATATTTAGGTATGCATCTGCGACCGTGACTTCGCGTGCCAGCTCGTCCTATCGTTTGTTTCAGGTGATGACCGGATCAACTCGAACGGAGCAGTAACTAAATGAGCGAGCAAAAATCCCAGCGATCGCGGCGCGTCGTTCCAGAAGGGGCACTGCGAGAAACATTGCGCACGCGAGAGGCGGCGGATTTTCTGGGTGTCAGCGTACCTACAATGAAGAAGTGGCGTAACAAAGCGCCCGGCGATCCCGGCGAGAAAGGTCCGCAGTTCATTCGAATCTCGGATTTTCTGGTGATTTATGAAGTATCGGCATTGCGCGCGTGGATCAACGCGCACAAAAGCCACATCAATCACGAGCCTGAAGCCGCCTAACACAAAAGGAAAACGCTGCGACCCCGACCAAGAAGTGCGCAGCGTTTTCGGAGGACATCGAATGAATCACGACGCAAAAATAATGGCATATCGGCGTAAAGGAAGCAAAGTGCCGACTCTACAGCCCCAGTGGGACGTGTCGGCCGCGCAGCTGTTCGCTGCGTTTCGGCCACAACATAGGCCGTACCGACGGCCGAGCGGGGCTAATCGCGACTGGGCGTTCAAACCATGAGCACGCGCCGACCCGCACGTCGAGTTGCTGACCTGCCGCTGCCGTCGAAAATAGTTCTTAAAAGTCATCTGCAGGATTTCGATTGCAGCATCACTGTGATGGCCAGCATTGTCGAAGACATCGGCTACGAACTGCTCGCGAAAAGGCTTCTCAATATTCAAGAGCGAGTAGAAAGCGCGATCCGAGAGCACGCATCGGAGTTCGCCGAGTGAGTGCCAAGAGGAAACTCCAAGCTGGCGGCCGTACTTCGCTTACCGAGCACGCCGTGATGACGGCGACGACATTAGGCGTTCCGGTATTTCCGGTGTGTGTGTACCCCGACCCCGACAAGCCTGGTGAGAAGCGAAAGGAGCCTCAGGTCAAGGGGTGGCAAAACGGCGGATCGGTTAGCAATCGGAAGGAAATCGAGCAATTATTCGCCACGCGCACGAGAGCAACTCACGCCGGCATACCGACCGGCGATCGATCCGGCATTTTAGTCGTTGACCTTGACGGCCCGCGCGCTCAAGCGTGGGCAAAGCAGCATCCCGACCTGTTGCCGCCAACTCGGATACAGCCGACTCAGCGGTCGGGCGGACAACATCTCTACTATCACCTGCCTCCAGGCCTCGGGCTGCGTAATTCAGCCGGCAAGATCGCCGGAGCGGTCGATATACGCGCAGACGGCGGCTTCGTCGTCGATTGGTCGAGCGAATTTGCCCCCACCGGTAAAATCGCTGATGCACCTCCAGCATTGATTGAATTCTTACAGGCGGCGGCACACTCAACGGTGCAGGTCGATTTTGGCGCGTCCCAAGCGATTCCCGAATCTACCCGTAATAGCGCGCTCGCCAGCGTGGCGGGCCGGCTTCGCAAGGCCGGCTTATCGGCCGATGCTATCGACGCTGCCCTACAAAAGCACAACGCCGAGCACTGCAAGCCCCCGTTGAAATCGAGGGAGGTCAGCCAAATTGCTCGCAGCATCGGCAAATACCCGATTGACGTGACGCCGCCGACTTTGGTCGGTCCCGAGCACGCGCGCCCGACACTGGCCGAGCTGACCGGCGTTCCCTATGAAGCGCCGATGATCATCGAGGGTTATCTGTCGCAGGACGCCGGCGGGTTTGTCGCACCGGGCGGAACCGGCAAATCAACGCTGATTCTCTATGAAAGCGTCCACATCATTTTGGGCAAGCCTTTGTATGGCCGCGACATCGTGCGTCCCGGCTCGACTTTATTCGTCACCGCTGAGGATTCGCGCGCCGTCGTACTCGCACGCCTGAACTGGATATGCCGCTGCCTGCGACTGTCGGAGTCGGAAATGCAACAGGTCCAGAGAGGTTTCTACGTCGAAGACATCTCAGCGTCATCGACACGCCTAGCCAAGGTGGACCGAAATGGAGGCGTCGAGGCGACGGAGTTTGTAGCCGAGCTGATCGGTCAATACGCCGAAGTTAGCCTGTCATCGGTCACTCTGGACCCGACTTCGCTGATCGGACCTGGCGAAACCAGCGGTAACGACGGAATGGCCGAGCTGATGCGCATTGCGCGGCGAGTCGTCAACGGGCTAGGTGCGGCCGTGCGCCTGATACATCACGTGTCTCAACACGTTGCCCGTGGCGGCATAGCCGATCAATACGCCGGTCGTGGAGGAACTGCATTCGCCGATAACTCGCGGTCGAATCATCAGCTCAAGATTATGAATTCGCGCAGCTTCGAACACGGGGGCGTCGAATATGTAGTGCCCACCGAAGCCAGTGATGCCGCGCTGGCTAATGACGAAGTGCTCGTGATCTTCATCCACAAGATGAGCTACGCCAAGCGCGACACCACGCCGATTTGCGTGCTGCGCAACGGGTTCGCGTTTCGGGATTTGGACCTTGAGCGTGTTCTCGACACGCCGGAAGCTCGGGCCGTTCGCGACGCCGACGCAGTGGAGACGGTCGTTGAGTTCATTCGCGATAAGAAAGACGTGCGCATCAGCAAAACGGCTCTGAGCACGAACTACTTGAAGGATTTGCGACTGTCGCGGGACGCCGTTCGTAAAGCGGTGGATGAAGCGCTGTCATTGGGCCGATTGGAAAATGCGGAGCTGCCGCAGTCCGAACGGCATGGCATGCGCAAGGACTACCTGAAAGTGACCAAGGTGAAGTCATGAATTTGTCTCTATTCGGCTATTCGGCGGCAATCGGCGGCATTGCGCGGCGGCTGAATGGCCGAATGAGTCGATGTGTGTGTGGGTGTGGTGCTTGCACCCACCACACGCTAATCGGCGGCGGCTGCATACGTATATACGGCCGCCGAATAGAAATGCTGTTTTTCGGCGCAAAACAACGAAAAAGTGGTTTTGGCAGCCGCCGAATAGAGAAATGCCGGCAATAACGGGCGATGGAGGCGGTGGACAATGAGTAAGAAAAGCGAAATCCGCAAGCGTAAAGCGGCGGCTCTAGCGGCAAACAGCTCGAATGACGCGCAAGCGTTGGGTGCCAGTAAAGTGTTAGGTGGTGCTGCGCAAATCAGAAAACCGCCCGCTGCGGGCATGGGCCGCAAGAAGGGCGTACCGAACAAGACCACGAGAACCGTTCGCGAAATGATGGCCGCGCTGGTCGAGAACAATCTCGCTGGCGCTCAGGCTTTGTATGACAAGGTATCGAAGAAGAATCCAGTCAAAGCGTTGGAGATATTGGCGCGCTTTGCTGAATTCGTGCTGCCGAAGCTGAATCGCACTGAGCTACAACTGCCAACCACGCCGATCAGCAGCGCGCCGATCACGCCCGAAGATGCGAGCCGCGTATACGCGCAGCTTATGCACGATACCAGCATCGATCTGTCCGCAATCTCGTTCGTGTCGGCCGCACCGCAGCCGTTGGGATCGGAATGGAACGATGCGCCGGCGGATCCTTCAATCGTCGTCGAAGTGCCAGCTGCACCCGCTGCACCGGCCGACAAGCCCAGCAACATCGTCAGCCTCATGGAGAAGCTCAACAAATGACGCTATACCGAAATCAGGTGCGTTTCTCGGCTGGCCGATGGCAGCCACATCAGCCGGTTACGCGTGCCGTGCCGGCCATACATCAATCAAGTGTTTACTGTATAGCCATACCATCTTATGATCGGCCGATACGGAGGCGATCATGGGCACCAAGCGAGTCGGCATCTACCTGCGCGTCAGCACCAGCGGCCAGACGGTCGATAATCAACGCATTGACCTTGAGCGCGTCGCTGAACAGCGTGGCTGGCTCATTGCCGAGACGTACATCGATCACGGCATCAGCGGCACCAAGGGCCGCGATAAGCGGCCGGCGTTCGATCGGCTGGCCAAAGATGCCATCCACGGCAAGCTCGATATGGTTGTGGCCTGGTCGATTGATCGGCTCGGCCGCAATCTGGGCCATCTGGTGCAATTCACCAACGAGCTGCGCCAGCAAAACGTCGGGTTGTACCTGCATCAGCAGCAAGTCGATACATCGACCGCAGCCGGCAAGGCATTTCTCAACATGGCGGCCGTGTTCGCTGAGTTCGAGCGCGAGGTCATCGTCGAGCGCATCAACGCTGGCCTGGCACGTGCCCGCGCTCAAGGCAAGCGGCTCGGACGTCCTACGAGCGTCACACCCAAGCTCAAGCAGCGTATCCATGAGCTGCGCGCGCAAGGCTACGGCATGCTGCGTATTGCCAGCACTATCGGCTGCGGCACCGGCACCGTCCAGCGAGTGCTCAAAGCCACATAGCATCCTATTGGCGTTCGCTCGGCACCTGACTATCCAGGCTGATGCCACACCTTGGGCATTTGTTGATCGTGAAAAGTCGGCCGAACAAGACAAGGCTGTTCATCGGCTTCGAGCAGTTCGGACATCGCGTGCGATACAAATTCCAGCACAACCCGGCAATAACAATGATTCCAAGCGCGCGAAGTACGTTCCACAGTTGCGAGTTCTTGGGCACCGTTTCCATGGCCACGCCGAGTGCCAAAATCACCACCATGCTGCCGAGCCACGTTCTCAGCCATCGTCGCGTCAAATAGCTGCGGATCGTCACGGCCTGATCTCAGCGTCCACTGATCGGCTCATCAATGCTGACGCCGCACTTTGGGCACGCAAACCGTCCGCCTCTGGATATAGCCGCCGCCTTCAATATGAGACTCGCGCGGCAGCGCGGGCACCGAAAGCCGAAGGCGAACACGCCAAGGACACTCACCAGCAGGAAGCTCAGAACGGCTACTCGCAAAGTTTGGGTATTCCAAGTGGGTCGCCAACCGCTGGCCAGCACGCCAACCGCGATCAGGCCGGCTGCGAGAAATCGATACCATCCACGGAGAGCTTGCCGGATCGTCATAGCCGCACATCCTACCGTCGCCGTCGCATGGAGGCTACGGCATGAGCGCCGCATTCAACTGGCGCAACCCGGATTACACCCTGGTCATCGAGCAGCGCACCGAGCGATTGCGCCGCCTGCGTGCCGATCCACAACTCCTGCCGGCGCTCAAGCTGTACTACAAGGAACATCCGGCGCAATTCGTGTCGGATTGGGGCTGCACCTCTGATCCGCGCAACGTCGAGCGCAATTTACCGACGACGATACCGTTCCTGCTGTTCCCTCGGCAAGTCGAATGGATCGACTGGATACTCGATCGCTGGCGCTCGCAGCAGCCCGGCCTGACCGAGAAAAGCCGTGAGTCAGGCATGTCATGGCTCGGCATCGCGTTGTCTTGCACACTGTGCCTGTTCAATCGCGGCATGGTCATCGGTTGGGGATCACGTAAGGAAGAATACGTCGATTCGAAGGGCGCTCCGAAAGCGTTGTTCGAAAAGGCGCGCTTCTTTCTCGATCATCTGCCGGCTGAATTCCTCGACGGATGGGATCGCGACAAGCACAGCCCGCACATGCGCATCTTGTTTCCCGGCACTGGCAGCGCTATGACCGGCGAATCGGGCGATGGCATCGGGCGCGGCGATCGCACGTCGATCTACTTCGTGGACGAAGCGGCGTTCCTTGAGCGTCCTGAGCTGATCGACGCCAGCTTGAGCCAGACCACCAACTGCCGCATCGACATCTCAACACCGAACGGCCGCGCCAATTCGTTCGCCATGAAACGCCACTCGGGCCGCATCAAGGTGTTCACGTTCCACTGGCGCTCGGACCCTCGCAAAGATCAGCGATGGTATGACAAGCAAGTGAGCGAACTCGATCCGGTGACGGTCGCTGGCGAGATCGACATCGACTATGCGGCCAGCGTTGAGGGCGTGCTGATCCCGTCATCCTGGATTCAAGCCGCCATCGGAGCCCATACGAAACTCGGTATCCAGCCAACCGGCCGCAAATATGCCGGCCTCGATGTGGCCGATGAAGGCGCAGACAAAAACGCATTCGCCGGCCGGCATGGCATCTTGCTCGAATACCTCAAATCATGGTCAGGCAAAGGCTCGGACATCTACAAAACCGTGGTCCGAGCGTTCGCCATTTGCGACGAGATGCACTACGACGGCTTTCACTACGATGCCGACGGCTTGGGCTCGGGCGTGCGCGGCGACGCGAGCAACATCAATGAGGCACGTCAAGCTGCCCACCTACGGCATATTCGCGACGAGCCGTTTCGTGGTTCAGGCGCCGTGTGGGAGCCAGAGTCAGACAACCTCGTCAAAAAGCGTCTCAATAAAGACTTCTTCAGTAATTTGAAAGCTCAGGCGTGGTGGGCGCTGCGCTTGCGCTTTCAGGCCACGTATCGCGCCGTGGTCGAGCGCATGCCTTATAACGCCGACGATCTGATCAGCATCGACCCGAATCTGGACGAATTGCTGCCGCTGCAAATGGAGTTATCGCGGCCAACGTACAGCATCAACCAAGTCGGCAAGATCGTGATCGACAAAGCGCCTGACGGCATGCGCAGCCCGAATCTCGCCGACGCCGTAATGATCGCCTATCAGCCGCAGTCTCGCACCATCGAGCTGTGGATAAAACTTGCCGGACCTTAGTAACCATGGAGACATCAATGAAACCGCTAGAACCGAAATACAACGCCCGCGCCTTGGCTCGCGCCAAACTCGAAGAGTCCACACTAACGCTTGAGCGTGCCCGGCGCGTCGAAAGCGGCGCAGCGGATCGCGTCAATACCCTTGAGCAGCGCGTCGCGCAAGCCGATACCGATCAGGCGGCACAGCTCGCCGACCTGATTGCTGCCGAGCTGATTGCCCCTAATGAGTCGTCGCTCATCAACGCTCAGCCCGCTGTCACTCCCGAACTGGCTGCGGCGCGTCGTCAGCACACGCTCGCAACCAAAGCGCTGCAAACGCTCACCGAGACTCACGCACGACGCCAGACCGAATTGCAAGCCGCTGAGCGTGCCGTCATCGACGCGGTGGATCAGCTGTTCAGAGACGAAGATATCGAATCTGCTCGTCTCGTCGCTCATCATTTGGATGAAGCGTTGCGTCTCGGCGGCGCCTTACTGCATCTGACCGTCGCCAACGAAATGCACTTGAACGGCTACACCCCGCCACGCGAAGTCACGATCGTGTTGAATCGCTTGGATGTGCCGCTCGTCGATCGCCGTGACGTTGCCGTCAACTTGCTGAAACACGGCGACAGCATCGCCGCAGACAGGCGCACGGCACGCCGAAATGAGCTGATTGAAGAGTTGCCGCCTGTGAATGGGTCAGCTGCGGCGTAAAATTGGCTTAATGATTGATCAACCATGAGGACAGCAAAATGAAGACGATCAAAGTTAGAACGTTCGATTCGATGACCCGCGGCACGTCGCGCAAAATGCGCGACACGCTGATCGATGTGCCGACCGACGCCGAGATGACCAAATACTTTGCCAGCCGCGCGAAAGCCGATCTCGGCCTCGTGTGGGATGGCATGTTCAAACCGATGCTCGACGCGATGGATAGCCTCACGCGCGATGAGTTTCTCGCGAACATCAAGAATTATCAATTGAGCCTACAAAGCGGCGCGATGGAGCCAGGTCCGGCAGGCTCGATGACGAGTACCCGCGACAGCGTGGCGAACGCCAGCTTGCGTCAGTGGCGCGATTCGACGGGGCGTCTGTGTGATGACATCAACGAGCGCAACCGCAAGTTTTGGGACCAGCCCTCGCTGCGCTAATTTCGACGCGGGCTCGCCGTGACCACCCGCAGGACATTAAAAATGGACGGCTGTCGCAGCCTGGTTCAGCCATTGTACATCTCCCCAGGTGAAGCGATCGAGGCGACGATTCGCCATCGGCCGAACGTTTTATTCGACGTGCGGTGGCGCCTTCTCGACCCTCGCTGTTGGCGGGTGCACGAAGGCGATCTTAGGAGAATCGATGCCGGACACGATTGATTGGGTATGGGAAGAAGCCCCGTGCGAGTTGTGCCCACATGCCAGCCGCTGCCGCCAAGGGGCCGCCTGCGCGGCGTTCGAATCGTTTGTGCGCTACGGCGGCCATCGCTGGCGCAACGAGCCACGCGAGCCGAGCCGGGTGCTGTACGTGGCCATTTTCGGGCGCCGGTTGGCCGTTTCAAGCCCCCACCAACGCTCGTTTTGGGGGGTGTCCGACAGCGGCGGCCCGGATACCTCGGTTAAAATGTGCCATGCACGTGCAATCATGGCCCTCGTAGCATTGACCCCAGTTGAAATTGGTCCATAATCTGATCACCTCGGAGAGGCAAATGGCAAAGAAAAAGCCGATCACGGACGCACAGGCTTTGGCGATACTCGCGAAAACCGAAAAGCAGTTGCAGCAATATTTTCAATTGCGCGACATTCAGAATCTTTCCGCGTTGGCGTCCATATATTGGACACCGTCGTATTCATGGAGCGATCCAGTCGGGCTTGTGTTGACTGGCCCGGAATCGAATGGCGTCGTGGGCTGAAATTCAGAAATCTCTTAATGCCGTGCCGCCCCCTTTACGCGGTCAGTGGCTGCAGGACAAAGCACAAATCGAGTTGTCACGGCTCGAAAAGGCCACTGGCCGTAACGTAATCATCTACGCCTCTGGCTATCTCCAAAAGCCGCAAGTCGCTGGCGCATTTCTGGCAATTGGTCCCGAGGACATAAATGGTTTTATGGCCTGCGTCCACAATTTGGATTGCAGCAAAGGTCTTTTATTGCTTCTTCACACGCCAGGCGGTTCTGCGGAAGCTGCCGAGACAATAGTCGCGTATTTGTGGAGTAAATTCGACAAGATCGACGTTTTGATACCTACGTATGCGATGTCCGCGGGCACCATGATTGCTATGGCAGCTGACAACATCATCATGGGGCGGCAGAGCCAACTCGGCCCCACCGACCCGCAAATCATAATGAATAACGTTTCCAATTCGGCGCACTCAATTGTTGAACAATTCAAAGAGGCGGTGCGCGAAATCAAGAAAAATCCCGCCGTCGCGGGGGCCTGGGTTCCGATATTGCAGCCGTTTGGCCCCGCTCTTTTGCAGAGTGCCCGAAAAGCGTTGTCGTACGGTCAACAACTCGTAACGAAATGGCTAGAACAGAGAATGCTCAGGGGACAGAAAGATGCAGTCAAGCTTGCAAGGAAAATCGCGAAGCATTTCGGCGGAGCACAGCACGGCAGTCACGGGCATCGAATTGATCGCGACGAGGGGCGGAAACTCGGGCTAAAAATCACCGACCTCGAAGATGACAAAGAGATTCAGGACGCTGCCTTAAGTCTTTATCATGTGGTGACAACCGCTTTTGAGCACGGGCCGGCTTGTAAGATCGTCGTGAGCACGAACGGGGATAACTGGATAAAGAACATTCCGATTCCAGTCATGCCGCAGTTCATGCCATTTCCGATTCCCGGGCTATCAGGCCCCGGAATGCCACCAATCTCGCCGCCAGCACCAGCCACGCCGCCGAAGTCTTAGCCGTAACGCGACGGACCGCAATGAAACCCCTAATGTTGTTGTTGAGCTGTTTTTTTGCTCAACTGTAGTCGCCGTTGATTTGGGTCGATATGTTGGATATACCATTGCTGCAAAGAAGACAATCGCTGGATTTGAGGATGAGGACGGGAAACAAGATTCATCCTTCGAGGGCTGTAATTTCGGACGTAAAATAATATTTGACGACCAAACATACCTCACATGCACTTCATATAGCTATAGCTACGCCTACCGTCCCGCGGCAATTCTTTTGGTTCGCAATGGGTCGTGGATAATGTTGGTGGAAGCGAAAGTTTCCAAATGAGCAATTGACCCCCTGCGGTTTATAGGTTTGTACAGTGGTCGGTGGTCGCGAGCACTGTATGAGTTATACCCGAGATACTCACAACCAACCGGCGCTATCGTGCGCTCGTGGAACCCGCCAACTACAGCACCGCCAAACTCGCCGAAGTTGATGACCGGTATTATTACGGCGTGTCGTGCCAATCGTGCTTGCGCAGCTGCCGCATAAGCTTGGTGCGACTACGTATCGCGCTCGGCGATGATTACCCGCTAATCAAGATCGTAAGGCGCCTCAAATGCCGCACGTGCGGCTCGAAACAAGTGACGGTCACATTTCTGGCACCGCATCAAGCCGTGGGAAATCTCGTGTATTTGTTCAACGAGATACCCGCATGAACGCCGCTTACGGCGTGCCGGTGCGTCTCGTTAGCTTGCCGCTCGCCTGCATGTCTTTCAGAAAGTTGAGGACGATATCGTCGGCTACCTGATTGACCGCCATTGCCAAGGGAACGGCTGTCAAACCGGGCGGCGCAGAGGCGTTGCCCACCGTCGAGAGAATCGCGTGTTGATATTTCTGCTCGGTAATGACGCCCATTTGCGTTAGCCGCACCGTCACTTCGTAATTGTCAGAGACATGTGAACCGATAAGACCAAATGTAAGGCCGGTTCCGAATCCCTTAGCTGCTGCGGCTTTCATGTCGCCAACGTCATTAACGATGACGCTAATTTCCCCGTCCGCGTTTCCCTTTCCCTCGTACGGCACAACGACCCCGCTTGCTCTCAGGGAACGTTGCACGTGATCCAACAGAGATCGATCCGCCTTCGGCCGATCCGCTCCATTGAGTTGGTATTGAACCTTGATGCTTAGCGCATAAGGTGGCTCAACGCGCGTCAAGTCGTCGTAGTTCGCGTGATGGTACTGGGGATCAACGTACGAATGAACAGAGATACATCCTTGCAGGAGCACCGCACAGCAGACGAGCATGAATTGCCATGTTTTCATTTTTTAGTCCATTTGATAGTCAGGGCAATCGTCGGTTGGACTATTATACGCGGACAATGTGCGGCCGCACGTATCCCCGGACGGAGCCTCGATCGAGCGCGAATTCAACCTCATGCGCAACTAATGGCAGTTTCTAGAAGGGATCGTCTACGTAAGCTTTATTCACTATGTCAAGCATCGGGGCTAGTATGTGGAACGATCTTGCTGAACTTCGGATTCTTGGCCTGTGGCTACAGGGCCTCGCCATAGGTCTCGTGTTTGTCAGTGGCATTCTTCAAATTGCAAAAACTGTTGTAGATAGACGAGAGAAGACCCTCGCTGGCATCGAGCAAGCGGAACTCGAAAAGCCTGGCCATCAGATCATCACCTCTGGATCCGCCACGGTCGAGGTGGTTGTCGAATCATCAGACGATACTAAATCTCACTTCATGGATAGCGGCGGTTATTTAGTATTTGGCCAAGACGGCGCGCCCATAATGACGTTCAATTCCGGAGACTGTTTCGGGATTCAGAACGGCAAGAACGAAGTTGTGTGGAGGGCGGTCTTGTCTCTTGATGCCGGTGATCCTTCGATCGGCAAGCGACTCAGTTTTCTTGACGCCGCACAGTTCATCCAAATGGGCTTCGGCCCGCTGCCTCCCCAATCGGTGATTAAGAAAGGCGTTGCGGTAATCACGATCAACGCGTCTACCCGACTTACTCTGAGCATTCCGGCCCAAAAGCTAGACGGCGGTCGAATCATGGTTCTCAATATGAACTCATTAAAAAAAGAACTAGAAGGGCTGCCGGCCGACGCAGGTGTAAACAAATAGGGTTAGCACGCGGTTCGACCGCCGAAGAACAATAATGCGGGAGCAATCGATCGCTTCGTCACATTCTCAAGACTACTCTTGCTGAAACCGAAGACGTAAACTTAGCACGATCTCATCAGTAGCCGCGTAACGGCCAGACGGCAATCGATCAAATTACTTTTTCTTAAGCTCCGCCTGAAGGACCGCGATCTCATTTTTCGCGTTCGCAAGTTGCTGCGTGAGAGTTTCCGCACGCGCCTTCCATCCGGTGGCCTGCCATTGGTAATTCCCTTGTACCGTTTTCAGGTTTGCTACTTGGCTTTGTAACGATGCGACTTGGGCTTGCAGCTGAGCGACCTGTGCGGCCAGCGGATTCACGGGTGGAGGTGGTGGGGGCGGAGCGGTGTACGACGTCGTGTAGCTTGCGACACACGTCCAAGTGCCGGCAACATTGCTATCGCCGCTGATCGTCATCGGGCCAGATGGATCATCAAGATTTTTGAAATTCACCTCAACTTCATCGCCGCTCGCTTTGCTAGTTGTCGAAATAATGTACAAATTCTCAGTTCCTGGCTGATTGGTCCACTGAATATTGATATTCCAATCCGTAATATTGCCGTTGGCATCGGTGGTGAAGGCGAAAGAGACAGAGTAATAGTAATACGTAAACCAATTATTGGCCGATGTGTAGTTAGAATTCTCTAATGTGAAATCCCACGCGCTTGGCGATACCGTGAGATTCGAAGCATTCGGCGGCAAAGGCGTCGCCAACGTAATGCGCCCGACCAAAGGGCTGTTGATAGACTCCGTATTGTTGGCGGACGCTGTTATTGCGCTGAACGGCGCTCCTACATATTGCAGCTCGGTGCATTGCGCGCCAGCGGCTTGCGCGGCAAGCAACGCGGCGGCTATGGCGATCGATCGCATATCTCCTCCCTCGCGGCTTCTCGGCGCTCCGCTGCCCGGTACTGTACTCCGATTCAATCGGCCAGCAACTTACGAACTTTTGTCAAATCGGCCGAGCCGGCTTTCCACGCCCACAGACCGTCTCGCTTCAATTCGGCGGCACGCAATTTGACGCGCGCAGCACGCGGCTCGATCTTCAATTCGCTGGCCAATGCTCGCAGCGTGATCATGCCGTCGGTCGTGGCTTTCGCCGTCTTCTTCGTGTTGCCCATGTTTTGATCTCCTTCGTTGATGTGCTGTCCACAAATCCACGATAAGAGAGAATCGGCGCGACTCCGTAGCGCGCATTCCAACAGTGCAGCGCAGTACGATTCGGCGGCCGATTGTCGCTGTCGCCGATCGACAGCCGGCGCTGTACGGCGAACGCATAAGCGAACCTTCGGCCGATCGGCGCTTACTCCTGCCGTGAATATCTATTCCTCGTCACTTTCGATTCCGTCGAAGTCCGATTCATCGAACGCATCACTTCCACCCTCGACGATCTCCGGCTCCATTTCTGTGGCGCGATAGATGAATTCGCGGCTGTATGCACTCTTTTCATTCGTGAGGTTGAGGTCACGCGCTTCGCTTGGAATCTCAATCGGCAAACTTTCTCTAATTAGCGACCAGTGCCTTTGCTTTTCTTTGATTCCAACGGTATGCATCGGGCTGGTAGACGGCAGAGTTTCATACCTTAGCGGAGGATCGCGGCTTGTCAACGTCGGCAGCACCAGGCGGTTATACAGTTTCGCCGCCTTGACTCCATTGAAAACAACCAGCTCAACTCCCCGATGCTTGTCGAAAAATGTTTGTAAATCGTTTGGCACCTCCGTGGTGATATTCGTATCGAGGCTGCCGACTCGATCCGCATGGAAAAGCACGTCCCAGATGGCGATTCCCGACTTTGACAATTTTTCTATTCTTTCGCTATATGGCAGCGCTGCTGGAATTCCAATGATGTTTTCAATGATCGGCCAAAACGCATTTCTGGCGTGCGAATAATATTCGCCCTTTTCGATCGACCTAGTGCCGGGAATGGTGCCGAGGATGAGCACCTTGGCATCTGGACCCACGATTGGGGGAAATCCGACGACGGTCATGGCCGACAACCAGCGCGATAGGTAGTCGTTGCGGCTGACTTGATTTTCTCGGAATTTTGCAGCACATCGCCAGGTTACTACAGATATGACGAAATGGGATAATCCCGATACAGGATTAAGAGTAGCTCTCATCCGATGAGGGCCTTTCTTGAAGTCACTCCGCAGTCCTGCGCATCACGAGCTACGTCGATTGCTCATTGCGGCCCGTACGAAGGTAGGCATGACCCAGCAGGAATTGGCAAAGCGTCTTAATCGGCATCAATCGTTTGTCGCAAAATATGAGACTGGGGAACGTCGGCTGGAAGTGCTGGAATTTGTTCAGATATGCCGAATGATCGGTGTCGCACCTGAGCAAATCATCAAAAAGGTGCCTTGAGCACCAAAGGTCCGCCGAGCGATGACTGATGCTGGCCAGACAGCCGGTCGCTATTGGCCGATCGACGCTCCCGTCGTGTACTACACGGCCGCGCCAGCGATCGGCCGCCATATCAGGTGTACCTCGGCCGCGAATGAATTTGAGTGCGCGGCGCTATTGGCGCGCTATTTAGCCGAACTGCTGTGGCCGACGAGCGTCAAAACATCGGTAACTGGCTGATTTCACTGGTCGGGGTGACAGGATTCGAACCTGCGACATCTACGTCCCAAACGTAGCGCTCTACCAGTCTGAGCTACACCCCGAATCGAAGTTGCATCGAGTGGCCCGGGTCCGCGCGCATCGGACGGCGGGTCAGTGTACGGGGTAGACGAGCAATCGGGCAATAATCTCGCCAAGGCCTTCCCGGGAAACGCCCGCCCCCCGGCGGCGCGCCAGCAGCTCGGCACCCGGCGCTAAAGACACCGCGACTGCCCTCTGCGCGGTAATGTACGCCGGCCCGATGCGAACGGTCCGGCGGGATAGGACGCTGGGAGCGAACTGCTCCCCGTGGTCGCTCCCAGCGTCCTATCCCGCCGGGCTTGCGAACCGTCGACCGCACCGTGCCGAGCGAGGTCCCATCGCCGACCGTGATTCGCTTTGCGCGACGTACGCGAGCAAGGCGAAGTTGCCGGTCATGGCCGACGCGAACACGCCGCCCAAGTGGTAGAGCTGATGATGTCCACCGCGCCCGCCACAAAGGCGGTGAGCAGAAGAATCGATTCGGAATGACCGAGTCTCGGGTCACGGGGCGACAACTTCGTATCCCTTGGCGCGCAGTTCATCGAGCACGCCGCCGGGCTCGAGCAGCAGATCGATGTTCATCACGGCGACCGTCACCCCGCTCTGCTGCAAATGAGTCTCAATGGCGCCGAGCCAGGTGCGGCGCATGCGGGCGATGAGGTCGGCGGCGCCGACCCCCGCGTCGAGCGCCGCGCGGCAGGCATCCACTTCCGCCGGCTCGCGCAGCTTCGCGATGCGTTCGACGTTGCCGCTCGCCCAGGCCTGGGCTCGATCGACCAGGCGCGGCAGATCGCTCTCAATGGTGACGAGCGCAGCGGCGACGCAGGCGTTCTCGGTTGCCGGCGGCAGTGTTTTCAGAGCCTCCATTACGTCGCTCACGCCCGCGATCTTGATTTCCTCCACGCGCACGCGATGCTTCTTGGCAAGCTCGCGCATCGCGGCACCGAGATCCAGCCGCGTGGACAGGTGCACTTGATGGAACGCGGCCTGCTGCAGAAAGGCGGCCGCAATCAGCGGGCGAAATCGCTCCCACTTGTTGGGGTCGTCGGCGTATTTGGCGCGCTGAGCCGCAAATCGGCCGTGTAAATCCGCGGGCAGGACGTCCTTCAGACGTTTGCCGCCGGTGAGCATTAGCACGCTGCGCTCCGTCAGCAGCAACCACAGTATCCGCGCAATTCCTATCTCGAACGGCTTCTGCACCAGCACTTGGCTCGCGCCGTCGAGCACCTGCTCCACCTGCTTCGAGCGCCAGGTGATGTCCTTGGGCAGCGGCGACATGCTGCCCAGAATCCACACCTGCGCGGCGCCGCGATGCACCAGCCACATTCCGGGTCCCGTGCGTTCGCCCGTCACCACCACTTCGTCCATCACGGCCGGCGGCTGATCGGCGCGGCAGGGACTCGCCCAGAGACCTACCGCCGATAGAAATGCCGCAATGAGTGTCACCGTCCGCATGCGCATAGTCTACAGGTCCAACTCCGCTTACCCATTCCATCCGGCACCGCCTCGTTATCGGCGGTCCTTGACGTGGCTTGCCTTGCCGGCAGAGCGCGGCAGCGAGCCGCTGGCGATCACGCGGATGTCCGCGGATATTCCTATGTGATCCTTTAATTTTGCGGCGAGCAGCAGGGCTTCCGCCCGCCGTGCATTATCGCCGAGTTCAGGCCGTGCTTCTACGGCTATCGACACGTGGTCCAGGCGGTCAGGACGCGTGATCTCTATCTCATAGTGGGGCGCCAAACCTTTGCAGCGCAGGATCAGCTCTTCGATTTGCGACGGAAAGACATTGACGCCGCGAACGATGAGCATGTCATCGGTGCGGCCGCCGATCTTGGCGATTCGCCGCATGGCAGTCACGGATCCCGGAAGCAGGCGCGTCAGATCGCGGGTGCGGTAGCGAATCACCGGCATGGCTTCCTTCGTCAAGGAAGTGAACACCAATTCTCCCGGTTCGCCGTCCGCGAGCACACGCCCGGTCGCCGGGTCGATGATCTCGGCAATGAAGTGATCTTCCCAAATCGTCGGCCCGTCCTTGGTGCAGGCAAGTTCCTGGGCGACGCCTGGCCCCATCACTTCCGAGAGGCCGTAGATGTCGCAGGCGTCGATGCCGAAGGCGGTTTCGATTTCCGCGCGCATGCCATCGCCCCAGGGCTCCGCGCCGAACAGACCGATACGCATCGAGGTCGACCGTGGGTCGACTCCCTGACGCCGGAACTCATCCAGGATCGCGAGCATGTAGCTCGGCGTCACCATGATGATGTCGGGCGCGAAATCGCGAATCAATTGCACCTGTCTTTCCGTCTGTCCGCCCGACATCGGGATCACCGTGCACCCCGCCGCCTCGGCGCCGTAATGCGCGCCCAGTCCGCCCGTGAACAGACCGTAACCGTAAGCCACATGGACCTTCATTCCGGCGCGGCCGCCGGCCGCTCGAATGGAACGCGCCACGAGGCTGCCCCAGATCGCGAGATCGTTGCGCGTGTAGCCGACCACGGTCGGTTTGCCGGTCGTGCCGGACGATGCATGAATGCGCGCGACCTCGCTCGTGGGCACGGCGAAGAAACCGAAGGGATAGGCTTCTCTCAAGTCCTCCTTGGCCGTGAAGGGAAAGCGCGTGAGATCTGCGAGCGTGTGCAGATCGCCGGGCCGCACGCCCGCCGCGTCGAACTTTCTCCTGTAGTTGGCATTGTTCGCATAGGCGTGCCGCAGGGTCGACTTGAGGCGCTCGAGCTGCAGGGACTCGATCTGCTCGCGGGCGGCGCCCAGCATCGGCTCCAAGGCCACCAGCTCCCGGATGTCGCGCGAGCCCATGGCGGCGTGCTCTCGTGACATGGCCTAGATCGGCGCCGTCACGGTGCGCGTCCCCGCGAATCGGGAACCGGGTCGACGCTGACCATGGTGAGCACGTCGTAGGAAGCCACGGTCTCTTGATTCTGGTTGGTGATTTCCGTATCCCACGCGACTTCGCCCCAGCCCTTGTCGGCGCGCAGACTCTTGCCGGCACACGTCAGGCGCACGTTGATTCTATCCCCGGGCTTAACCGGCTTCACGAATCGCAGCGCATCGATGCCGTAATTGCCGAGCACCGGGCCATAATCCGGATCGACGAACAGACCCGCCGCGGCCGCGATGAGAAAGTAGCCGTGGGCGACGCGCCCGCCAAACAGGGGATTGCGCGCCGCCTCGGCCTCGTTCATGTGAGCGTAGAAAGTATCGCCCGACAGCGCGGCAAATTGTTCGATGTCCGCAATGGTGACTTCGCGCTCCGCCGACTTGAGCGTGTCTCCCAATTGCAGATCGTTGAAGGGAATGCGGAACGGGTGCCGCCCGGGATCGCGCAGCCGGCTGCCCCGCGCCCATCGGCCGACGGTCGCGGTGATGATGTCGGGCGACCCCTGCACGGCGATGCGCCGCATGAAGTGAAGAACGCCGCGAATACCGCCCATCTCTTCGCCGCCCCCGGCCCGGCCGGGGCCCCCATGGATCAGCGGGGCGAGCGGCGAGCCGTGGCCCGTGGACTCCTTCGCGCAGGTGCGGTTCACGACCAGGATACGGCCGTGGTATGGCGCAAGCCCGAGAACGATTTGCGCGGCGAGGGAATCATCCGCGCAAAATACCGAAGCCGCGAGGCTGCCCCCGCTGCGGCGTGCCAGTGCGATGGCATCGGCGGTGTCGCGGTACGGTATGACCGTCGCGACGGGGCCGAAGGCCTCGACGTCGTGGATCGCGCGCGCCGCCGGCGGATCGCGGGCGAGCAGCAGCAGCGGGGGCACGAAGGCGCCGCGGTCGCGGTCGGCACCCGTCACTTCAAACCGATCAAGGCTGCCCGCGACCACGTCAGCCTCGCCGCGCAGCTCGGCCACGCGGGCGAGGACTTGGCTTCGCTGCTCCCGACTGACCAGCGGCCCCATGCGCACGCCCTCGACACGCGGATCGCCCAAGACGATGTTTCGCAGCGCCGCTTGCATCGCGGCGATCACATCGCCCGCGGCCGCGGCCGGCACCAGCGCCTTGCGGATGGCAGTGCACTTCTGCCCCGCCTTGACGGTCATTTCCCGCACCACTTCCTTGATGAACAGGTCGAACTCCACCGTGCCCGGCACGGCGTCCGCCGCCAGAATGCTGGAGTTCAACGAATCGGTTTCCGCCACGAATGGCACGGAGCGACGCACGATAACGGGATGCACGCGCAGGCGCGCCGCCGTATCCGCCGACCCGGTGAAGGACACGCTGTCCTGGCAATCCAGGTGCTCGAACAGATCTCCCAGGCCTCCGCACACCAGCTGCAACGCGCCTTCGGGCAAGATCCGCGATTCGATCAGGCGGCGCACCACGAGCTCGGTCAAATAGGCGGTGGCGGTCGCGGGTTTCACGATGGCCGGCAGGCCGGCGAGCAGCGTGGGAGCGAGCTTCTCGAGCATCCCCCACACCGGAAAATTGAACGCATTGATGTGCACCGCCGCGCCTTCGCGCGACACGTACAGGTGCTGCCCGATGAAGGTACCACCCTTGGAGAGACCTTCGACGCCGCCGTCCGCATACACCCGCGCGTTGGGCAGCTCCCGGGAGCCCTTGCCGGCGAAGGCAAACACCGTCCCGATGCCCCCGTCGATGTCGATCAGGGAGTCGTTCTTGGTGGCTCCGGTGCGGTAGGAGAGCGCATAGAACTCCTCCTTGAGCTCGGAAAGCCGCTTGGCGAGCGTTCTGAGCAGAGCGGCCCGCTCGTGAAACGTGAGCGCGCGCAGGGCCGGGCCCCCAACGTTGCGGGCGTGCGCCAGGACGGCGGCGAAGTCGATCCCTGAGGAGGATGCCTGCGCGATGACCTCACCGGTCGTGGCGTCGCGCATCGCGACGCCCTCGTCCCGCCCGCCCTTCCAGGCACCGCATACATAGCTTTGCAAATTCATGGGGTCGAATCCTTGGGTCACGCAGATGGGGTTTGGCGACGGCAACGTCGTAGATTCCGGAGCCTGACATGTTCATCGGCCCACGAACCGGGGCGTTCGCTTCTCGGTGAAGGCGGCAACGCCCTCCGCATAGTCGGCGGACCGGCCGAGTTCACGCTGATCGTCGCGTTCGATGTCGAGCTGCTCGGCGAGCGTGTGTCGCCAGCTGCCGCGAATCGCCGCCTTGGTGCGGGCGAGACCGCGAGTCGGCGCCGCCGCCAATGCCTGCGCCAGGCCGTCAACCGTCGGCATGAGATCGGCATCCGCCACGCATTGCCAGATCATCCCCCAGGCCGCCGCCTGTTCCGCCGGGAGCTTGTCACCGAGCAGGGTCAATCCGAGAGCGCGCGCATGGCCGACGAGGCGCGGCAGGATCCAGGTACCGCCCGAATCGGGCAGCAGCCCGAGCTTCGCAAAGGCTTGGATGAAATTGGCGGAACGCGCGGCGATGACGAGATCGCAGGCGAGCGCGATGTTCGCACCCGCCCCGGCCGCCACGCCGTTGACCGCGGCAATCACGGGCATGGGCAGAGCCTCGAGCGCCAGCACCAAGGGGTTGTAGTGCTTCTCGATGGACTCGCCCAAGTCGACACCAGCGGAGCCGGCGGCCACCGCGCGATCGCCCAGATCCTGACCGGCGCAGAAACCGCGGCCGGCGCCGGTGAGCACGAGCACGCGCGCCTCGCCGCCGATCAAGCCATCGAGCGCGTGCCGCACCTCGCCGTGCATCTGCGCGTTGAAGCTGTTGAGCTTTTCGGGCCGATTCAACGTCAGACGGGCGATTCCACCGTCGACACTGAACAAAATGGTGTCGTAAGCCATGTACGTCCCCCGCAAATCGTTGCGCCGTTTACTTTTGATCGTAGCTGATGCCGAGCGCGGCCGTCGTTGGGCGAGCCTGACAGCACAGCACGAAGCCCGCGTCGATTTCCCACGGCTCCAGGGCGATATTGTGCTTCATCACCGCCGCGCCGGCGGTAATTCTCGTGCGGCAGGTTGCGCAGATGCCCGATCGGCAGGAATACGGCAGCTCGAGGCCCGCGCGCTCCGCCGCATCGAGCACGGACGCATCGCTGCGCAACATCGGAAAGCTGCGCCGCCGGCCGTCCATGACCACGGATATATCGGCCAATATGTCCTGGGGCGCCGGCGCGGCAGCGGCGCCGCGGCAGGCAGCTTGCGCGGCCGGCCGCGGGAGGCCGGAGGCAAAGCGCTCGAATCGGATGGCGGCCCTGCCATTCAATGCCTGGATGGCCTCGCGAACCTCGTCCACCATGTCGCCGGGACCGCAGATCAGGTACTCGTCGGCGTTCGCCACCTCGGCCATATGGCTCGCCGCTTCATGAACCTTGCGTCCGTCGATGCGGCCATTGAGCCACTCGGTCTGCTGCGGCTCGCGGCTCATCACAAAATGCACGGAAAAGCGGTCGATGTACAGATTCTTGAGCGCGAGCGTCTCCTCGAGAAACATCGTTCGCGAGACGCTGCGGTTGCCGTAGAACAGCGTGAGGCGGCTGCGCGGTTCGCGGGCGAGAATGTCCGAGGCCAGTGACAGTATGGGTGTGATGCCGCTGCCCGCCGCGAAGGCCACATAGGCACGCTCACGCTCCGCGCTCACCGCCGTGCGAAACCGCCCCATGGGCGTGCCGACATCGAGCACATCGCCGGGACGCAGTCTCGAGGTGAGCTCGCCGGACATGCGGCCGCCCGCTTGCAGACGGATGCCTAATTTGAGCGCCCCGGCGCCCGGGGCCGTCACGATGGAATAGGTTCGCCGCTCCTCGCGGCCTGCGATCACACGGCGCACGGTGACGTACTGTCCGGCATGAAACACATAGGCCTCGCGCAGGGCCGGCGGAACTTCCACGGTCACACAGGCGGCATCCTCGGCGATGCGTTCGACGGCGGCGACCTTCAAGGGATGGAAGTTGAGCATGGGGGCTCGTCAGACGCGAATCAGATGCATTTGAAATATTCGAAGGGCTCGAGGCAGGCGCGGCAGCGATGCAGCGCCTTGCAGGGCGTCGATCCGAACTCGCTGGTGCATTCGGTATCGATCGAATGGCAGCGGGGACAGGCGACGGGCCGGTCGCCCCGCAAAACGTCGCGCATGGAAGAGGCGGAGCGCTCCGGGGGCACGATGCCGTAGGCCGCGAGCTTGCGCCTGCCTTCGGCGGTGATCCAATCGCTGGTCCACGCCGGCGACAGCACGGCGTTCACCACGAAGGCGCCCACGTCCGCGTTTCGCAGTGCATGCTCCACCGAGTGCCGGATCACCTCGGTCGCCGGACAGCCGACGTAGGTCGGAGACAGACCCACCTCGAGCGTCCCGTCGGATCGGGTTTCGACGGAGCGAATCAATCCGAGATCGACGATGCTCAACGCCGGGATCTCGGGATCGTCGACCGATGCGAGCGCAGCCCGCGCCAGGGCGACACGCCGACCCGCATCGGATTGGGGTCTTGCAGGCAGCGAACTCACCAGCGTGCACCCGGATAGGCACGCTGCAAGTACTGCATCTCAGCAAGCAGGTAGCCCAGATGCTCGCTGTGCTCACCGCGCTTGCCATGCCATGAATAGGGGCGGTCGCGCGGACGTTCCAGCGTCGCTTCGGCGAGGATCGGGTCGAGACGCCGCAGCCAGCCTGCGTGCACCTCCGCCAGCCGCGGCGCCACGCCGTGCTCGGCCATCATCCGATCGAGCGTATCCTCGGCGAACAGCTCCGCCGTGTAAGGCCAGAGCGCGTCGAGCGCGGATCGCACTCGCGCGTGGCTCTCCTCCGTGCCGTCGCCGAGTCGCACCAGCCAGCCGCCGCTGTAGCGCAGGTGATAGCGAATCTCCTTGACCGATTTCGCCGCGATGGCCGCGAGCCGTGGATCGCTGGACGCCTCCAGGCGCTCGTACAGCTCCAGCTGGTAGGCGTCGATGAGCACCTGGCGCACGATGGTGCAGCCGAAATCGCCGTTCGGTTGTTCGGCCAGTATGGGGTTCCGGTATTCGCGGTGCTCACGCAGAAAGGCGAGTTCGTCCTCACCTCGGCCCCGCCCCTCGGCCTCGCCCGCATAGCTCAGCAGCAGCCGCGCCTGGCCGATCAAGTCGAGCGCGATATTGGCCAGGCCCAGATCCTCCTCGAGGGCGGGAGAGTGACCCAGCCACTCGCCGAGCCGCTGTCCGAGCACGAGGCTCAAATCGCCCAGGCGCAGCAGATAGCGGAACAGCGCCCCCTCATCGGGGCCATGCGGCCGTGCGCATGAGCCCGGCGCCGGCGCATCGGTGCCAAAGGCCGCGCTCATAGGGTTTTGACCTCGTCGGGAATCTCATAGAAGGTCGGATGGCGGTAGATCTTGTCCCGGGCCGGCTCGAACAGCGATTCGGTCTCCGACGGATCGGAGGCCGTGATGTCCTTGGAGGCCACCACCCAGATGCTCACGCCTTCCAACCGCCGCGTATACAGATCCCGCGCGTGATCGATGGCCATGCGTGCATCGGCGGCATGCAGGCTGCCGACATGCTTGTGATCCAGTCCGCCCCGCGCGCGCACGAACACCTCGTACAGGGGCCACTGGCGACTCACGTCGAGGGTGCTCATGGCGGACTCCTACGCGGCCAGATCCGCGCGGCGTAGCCGCCGCTTCTCGGCATGGGCGCTCGCTGCGTCACGCACCCACGCGCCGGCGGCATGAGCGTCACGGCGCGCGGCGAGCCGTTCGGCATTGCACGGACCGTCGCCCTTGAGAACTTGATCGAACTCGTTCCAATCGATCGGCCCGAACTCGTAGTGCTGCCTGTCCACGTCCCAGCGCAATAGGGGATCGGGAACGGCGAGGTCGAGGAACTTCGCCTGAGGCACGGTGAAATCGACGAACTTTTGCCGCAGTTCGTCGTTCGAAAATCGCTTGATTTTCCAGCGCTGCGATTCGCCGCTGTGCGTGGAGTTGGCGTCCGAAGGGCCGAACATCATGAGCGCGGGCCACCACCACCGATCGAGCGCCTCCTGCGCCATGCGCTTCTGCTGCGGCGTGCCCCCTGCCAGCTGCATCATCAGGTCATAGCCCTGGCGCTGGTGGAAACTCTCTTCACGGCAGATGCGCACCATGGCGCGCGCATACGGACCGTACGAGCAGCGGCACAACGGAATCTGATTCATGATGGCCGCCCCATCGACCAGCCAGCCGATGGCGCCCACATCCGCCCAGGTCGGCGTCGGATAGTTGAAGATGCTCGAATACTTCGCCTTGCCGGACAGCAGCTGATCGATGAGTTGATCGCGGCTCACGCCCAACGTCTCGGCGGCGCTGTAGAGATAGGCGCCGTGGCCGCCTTCGTCCTGCACCTTGGCAATGAGAATCGCCTTGCGCTTGAGCGTCGGGGCGCGCGTGATCCAGTTGGCCTCCGGCAGCATGCCGACGATTTCAGAATGGGCGTGCTGCGAGATTTGACGGATCAGCGTGTTGCGATAGCGCGCCGGCATCCAATCCTTGGGCTCGATCTTTTCCTCGGCGTCGACCCGGGCGAGAAAATGTTGTTCGAGCGCGGCCTCGTCCGGCCCCGCACCCTCGGTACCCTGCATGTCCAGCGCCTGTGTATACATGGCTGCCCTGAAAGATTGGCCTCCGCCTCGGAGATTGGCCGATCGTCACATTCTGATACATAAAACAGGCAAATGCAATATTTTCTGTATCACAACAAGGATCGAGCTACAATGCACAAAAATGACCGAAGACGCCGCCGCCGAACTCATTGCGCGCTTTCGCCGCCAGCGGCCCCTGCGGGGCGGCTCGCTCATCGTGACCCTGTTCGGCGATTCGATCATGCCCCGGGGCGGAGCGATCGGTCTTGGCAGCCTGATCGCGCTGGCCGCGCCCTTCGGACTCAATGAGCGGCTGGTGCGCACCGCGACCACGCGCCTTGCCAAGGATGGATGGCTCGAGGGCCGCCGTGCCGGAAAACTCAGTGAATACCGCCTATCGCACGACGGCCGCGAGCGGTTCGCCGAGGCGACGAGGCGCATTTACAGCGAGCCCAACACGCCATGGTCGGGCCGTTGGACCTTGGTTGTCCTGCCGCCGATGCGCGCGCCGGAACGAAAGAAACTCAAAGAGGAACTGATCTGGCGCGGATTCGGCGGGCTCTCGGCCAGTGTATTCGCCCACCCCGAACTCGATCCGCGCGCCCTGCGCGCGCCCCATGGCCCGCTCGCCGACGTCATCGTCTTCGATGCCAATCTCGCCGCCGGCGATGCGCCGCAGCGGCTGGTCAGCCTGGGCTGGGACCTCGAAGACTTGGGGCTGCGCTACCGGCGCTTCGTGAGCCGCTTCGACAGAGTCCTCGCGGCGCTTCGCGGCCCCCGCACTCTCGATCATCAAGCATGCTTCACCGTGCGCACGCTGCTGATCCACGAATACCGGCGCCTGCATCTGCGCGATCCGCTGCTGCCGCCGCGGCTGCTGCGCGCGGATTGGCCGGGTGCGCAGGCCGCGGCACTGTGCCGGGAGATTTATGCGCGCGTATTCGCGCCATCCGAAGCGTATCTCTCCCGAGTGGGCGCGTTGCTCGACGGTCCGTTGCCTGCGCCGGAAGCGGCGGTACTGCAGCGCTTCGGGGGAATCACTCCGCGGGCCATTGCTCCAGCGTCGCGACCACCTGGCTGAGAAAGGCGTCGGCCTGGAAGGCGTCCAGGGCCCTGTGATCGATGGTCAAGGTGAGATAGCACAGCGAGCGCACGCTGATCGCTTCCACTCCGTCGACTTGAACGGCGCAGACCCTGCGCTGCACCTTGCCGACCCCCAGAATCGCGACCTGCGGTTGATTGATGATGATGGGCGCCGCCAGCAGACTGCCGCCCACTCCATGGTTTGAGATGGTGAAGGTGCCGCCGCGAACGTCCTCGGGCGAAAGCCTGCCTGCGCGGGCCGCTTCCGTAAGCTCGCCGAGCCTGCGCGCCAGGCCGAACAAGTCCATCGCCTGGGCGCGATGAATCACGGGAACGATCAGTCCGCTGTTGCCGAGCGCCGTGCCCACGCCGATGTTCACGTCCCCGTGCAGCTCCAGCGCGTCCGCGTGAAAGGTGGCATTGACTTCGCGGTGGGCCTGCAGGGCGCGCACGCAAGCGCTGATGAAATAAGCAGTCAGCGTCAGGCGCGCGCCGCGCGCTTGGTAGCCTGCCGCGTGGCGCGATCGATGCGCCAGCACGTGCGTGAGATCCGCTTCGAACAGCGTGGTGACATGCGGCGCCTCGGCGACGCTGCGCGCCATGTGCAGCGCGACGCGCCGCCGCATGGCCGAGTGCGGCACTCGGGTAGTGCCGGACGGCGCGGTGTGCGGCGCATGATTCTCCACATCCTGTGCCGTGATGCGTCCATCGCGGCCCGTGCCCTCGATGTCGGCCGCGGCAATCGAGTGTTCCTCGAGGAGCCGCCTCACCGCAGGGCTCAGCGGCGCGCGTCCCTCGGATGTAGCGGATCCCGCCTCCGCGGATCGCGCCTCCCCCTCTTGGGGCGCAGCGCGCGCCGCCGGCGCTTCCCGCGGCGCCGCCGACTCGCCGCCAAGGCGCAAGCGCGCAAGAACCTCCTCCGGGTTCGCCTCGTCGTTCACCCGTTTGAGGATCTCGATCAAGGTGCCCGCGGCGGGCGCCGCAATCTCCACGGTGACCTTGTCGGTCTCGAGCTCCACCAGGGGCTCGTCCTTGACGACGGAGTCGCCGACTTCCTTGCACCACCGCAGCACCGTGGCGCGCGTTCCTTCCCCGTTGGGCGGGACCAGCACATCTTCAATCTGGGACATTCAGGACACTACACTTCGGTCAGGGTTTCGATTGCCCGCGAGATGGTCTCGACGCTGGGCAGCACCGCATCGAGCAGCACGGGGCTGTGGGGACTGGGAATATCCGGCATGGCGAGCCGCTCGATCGGGGCGTCCAGATCGAAGAACGCGTCCTTGGCGAGCACCGCCGCTATCTCGGCGCCGAAGCCGGCGGTCAGGGTGTCCTCGTGGACGATCAGACAGCGGCGCGTCTTGCGCACCGAGGCCAGCGTCGCCTCGCGATCCCAGGGCGACAGAGTGCGCAGGTCCAAGAGATCCGCCGAAATCCCGGTGTCGATGAGGGCGCGCTCGCAGCGCTCGACCATGGCGCCCCAGCTGATCACCGAGAGCGCCGTGCCCTCGCGCAAGACGCTCGCCTTGCCGAACGGCACGATGAAATCATCGCCGGGGTATGCGCGGCGCGCCCAGCTGCCATCGAGCAGCGCCCGATGCTCGAAGAAAATCGTCGGATCATTGCCGCGCAGGGCGCTTCGCAGCAACCCCACGGCGTCCTGGGCATTCGAGGGCATCGCCACCCGCCAGCCCAGCCCATGCACCCACTGCACCTCGTTGGACTGGCTGTGCCAGGGATCGCCGCATTTGAAAAAGCCGCCCGGGATGCGCACCACCATCGGGGCGGCAAACCGATTGACGGTTCGCCAGCGCATGGTTCCGCAGTCGTTGAGCTGCTCCGCGGCCGAATCGGCATATTTTCGGAATTGAATTTCCGGCACCGGCATGAGTCCGGCGGCCGCCATGCCCACCGCCCTGCCGATGATGCCTTCCTCGGACAGGCTGGTGTCGAAAACGCGCCCGATGCCGAATTTCTCCTGCAAGCCCAGCGTCGCCGCATGCACCCCGCCCTTGCGGCCGACGTCTTCGCCGAACACGAGCATTCGAGGGTTGACCGCGAGCTCGCGTTCGAGCGTGCGGCGCACGGCGGTGACTAGATTGATGCGCGGACCTTGCGGATTCGCGTGCGGGGTGCCGGGCGGCGGCACGACGCCCTCGCCCCGGATTCCACCCTGCTGCTGCAAATCAACCGAGCCATCGGCCGCGGCCTCCGAAAACACATAGCGCCGGACACGTGCCGGATCCGGAGCGCGGCGCGCCTCGACCGCCGCGAGCGCGTCCGCGACCGCCTGGCGTCCCTGCGCGATCTCCCCATCCCAATCGGCCGCCGAGATGACACCCGGTACCAGGCGGGCCCGCAGCCGCTCCAGAGGATCGCGCGCGCGCTCGGCGGCGATTTCGTCGGCGCTCTTGTAGGTTTGAGTGTCCTGTCCCGAGTGTCCGCAAAGCCGCGGTACCACGAGGCGGATCAGGGCAGGGCCGCGGCCCAGCCGTACACCCGCGACGGCATTGTCGATGAGTTGCG
>Ga0181537_10000779_pt1 | contig 29794 bp, 33 predicted proteins | sample PEATcosm2014_Bin_39_FD_119765 | JGI IMG/M metagenome (GOLD analysis project Ga0181537, IMG submission 119765) | Peatland microbial communities from MTU Mesocosm Facility, Houghton, MI, USA - PEATcosm2014_Bin23_10_metaG | ecosystem: Environmental > Terrestrial > Soil > Wetlands > Peat | place...
TCCTTCCCTGACGCTCATGCTGGTCGATAGTATCAGCCTCGGCGATCGATACCAGGGAGACCGGTGATGCGCACACAGGCGGAGAAGGCGGCCGCATTCCGGGGGCTGCACGAACGGCCGGGCGCCTTTATCATCCCCAATCCATGGGATGCCGGCACCGCGCGGCTGCTCGCCTCACTCGGGTTCGAGGCGCTGGCGACGACCAGCCTCGGGCTCGCCAACACATACGGCCGCGGCACCGTCAGCGCTGACGAGATCATCGAGAATGCCCGGATGATCGCGGATGCCACCGATCTGCCGACCAATGGCGATCTTGAAAATTGCGGCGCCGACGAGCCGGAAATGGCGGCGGAGATGATCCGTCGCGCGTGCACGGCCGGTTGCGTCGGCGGCTCGATCGAGGATTACACCGGCGACAAGGCCAACCCGATCTACGGGTTCAACCTCGCGGTCGAGCGGGTCTATGCCGCGGTAGAGATGGCGAAAAGCCTGCCGATCCCGTTTGTGCTGACGGCGCGCGCCGAGGCGCTGATCCATGGCAGCACCGATCTCGACGAGACGATCAAGCGGCTGCAGGCGTTCGAGGCCGCGGGCGCCGATGTACTCTACGCGCCGGGGCTCAGAGACCTCGAGACGATCCGCATCGTGGTCTCTTCCGTCTCGAAGCCGGTCAATGTCGTTATGACCCATGCCGACCCATCGCTGACCGCCGCGGATCTAGCGGCAGTCGGGGTCAAGCGGATCAGCGTCGGCGGCAGCATTTCGCGCTTCGCGCTGAATGCGTTCATGACCGCGGCCCGCGAGATGAAGGAACACGGCGCCTTCACCTTTGTCGGCGAAAACCCGCCCTGGCAACAGCTGCTCGATGGGTTCGCCAAAGGCAGAGGTTAGGTGCACTATAAACCGGACGATACGGAGGGCGATGCGATGGTCGGGAGTCTCGAAGGGGTTCGGGTGCTGGAGCTGGCGCGCTATCAGGCGGGGCCGCGCGGCGGCATGATCATGTCCGACCTTGGCGCCGAGGTGATCAAGATCGAAAAACTGGGCGGCGAGGAGACCCGGAAATCCGAGCCGATCGTGCGCGGGCAGAGCGTCTATTTCTCGGTCTACAATCGCGGCAAGAAAAGCCTCTGCCTCGATCTGCGCACCGCGAAGGGCAAGGAGATCTTTGCCGGCCTCGTCAAGACTGCCGATGTGGTGCTGGAGAATTTCCGCCCCGGCACGATGGCGGCGATGGGCTTCGACTATGAAGCGCTGTGCAAGATCAAGCCCGACATCATCCTGACTTCGGTCTCTGGGTTCGGACAGTATGGCCCCTATCGCGAGCGGCCGGCCTTTGACCCGCTCGGTCAGGCGATGAGCGGGCTGATGGACCTCACCGGCAAACCGGCCGGTACGCCGCTCGGCGCGGCGACATCGCTGGTCGACCGCTACACCTCGCTACACGCGACGATCGGCACGCTCGCCGCGCTCCATCACCGCGACAAGACCGGCGAGGGCCAACTCGTCGATTGCTGCCTGATGGATTCGGCGCTGACCATGGTGGAAATCCCGACTGCCTACTATCTGCTGACCGGCGAAGAAGGCGGCGAAGGCGGTCGGCCGCCCTATAAGGCGAAGGACGGGCATGTCGTGATCTCGGCCTCGGGCCAGGCGATGGCGACGCGCCTCATCCAGATCGCCACCGGCGACAAGGACGCCGCCGCGACCGGGTTCACGAGCCGGGTCGGCCAGGGCGACGCGCGCAAGCAGGCGGTCGCCAAATGGTGCGCCGAGAACACCGTCGATTACATCGTCAAGACGCTGCTCGATGCCGAGATCCCGGTCGCACCGGTCAAGACGATCCCGCAAGTCGCGGTCGACCCGCATCTGTGGGAGCGCGAAATGCTGGTGAAGATGCCCGATGCGGTCGCCGGCGAGATGTATCTCCCCGGCGCGACGATCAAGATGTCGAAAACCCCGGGTCGCGTCGGCCATGTACCCACACCCGGCGAACACACCGACGCGGTGCTGTCCACGATCCTCGGCTACGACGCGGCAAAGCTGGCGGGGCTGCGGGAAGAGAAGGTGATCGCTTAATCACTCACCGGGGGTCCCGCTTATCCACGTAGTTCCCAGCACGTGGCGCGGCATCGTGAGGGTTCAGGGGCACGGCCACTGCTCAACAAGAGCGGTGACGGCATGCGACATGTGCTCTGACCACTCCTCGGGATGCTTCTGCGCCCAGTTCACGAAGATCTGGACGAATGCGTCAACCGGCAAATTTCTCGGCACGTTACAGACGCCGAAGCCCTGAGAACCATAGGTCACGATGCCTTTCGCCAGCAGGGCATCGCGCAAGCCGGCGATATAACCTTGGCATCGTATTTGGCCGAACATTTCCTTCAGAACTGTCGGGTTGGTAACCCGACATTCCTCCAAGAGCCCTAATACAGTGTCGCCCTTTGCGTATTTAGCCTCATCTGAATGAGCATTATGAGTGGTGAAACAAGCATAGACGAGCAAAAGGCACACGAAGATTGCTTTGAGGCGCCACTTGAGGCTCGACATGTCTTTCGCCATCTGCGCGGCGAGCACCTGCCCGATTTCAGAGAGTTGCGTGCCGGCTAATCGATCGCGGCCGCCAGCTTTGACAGGTGATAGCTGGTGTCGCCAAAGCTGTGCTCGATGACCATGACGCGGCGGAAATAATGGCCCACCGCGTATTCGTCGGTCATGCCGATACCGCCGTGGAGCTGCACCGCGTTTTGCGACACGAAGCGCGCGGCCTGGCCAACCCCGACCTTGGCGGTCGACAGGTCGTGGGCGCGCTGCTCGATATCCGCGTCGTCGATCATCACCGCCGCGAGCATCGCCAGGCTGCGGCCCTGCTCCAGCGACATCATCATCTCGGTCGCGCGGTGTTGCAGCGCCTGGTTCTCGCCAATCGGCTTGCCAAACTGGACGCGGGTTTTCATGTATTCGAGCGTCATCGCCAGCATGGTTTCCATCGCGCCGACCGCCTCGGCGCTGGTCGCCATGATGCCGGCCTCAGTGACGCGTTCGATGGTCGCGAGGCCATGCCCCGGCGCGCCGAGCACGTCGGCCGTCGATACTTCGACGCCGGAAAACGCGATGTCGGCGGCTCGGGTTCCGTCGCGCATTGGATAGGCGCGGCGCGCGACACCGGCCGCCCTGGCATCGACGAGAAAGAGACCGATGCCGTCCGGGTCGTGCCGGTCGCCGGATACGCGGGCGCTGACGATGAGTTTGTCGGCGCTATCGCCGTGGACGACGACGCTCTTCGCGCCGTCGAGCCGCCAGCCGTCCGCCGTCTTAGTCGCGGTGGTCATGACGTCGGCGAGATCATAGCGCGCCTGCCGCTCGCCATGCGCTACCGCCAGACGCAAGCTGCCGTCGATGATCTGCGGCACGATCGCCGCGTTCTGTTCCGCGCTGCCGGCATGCCCGATCGCCGTCCCGGCCAGCACGACGGTCGTCAAATAGGGTTCGAGCGCGAGCACCCGGCCGAGCGCCTCCATGACGACCATGATCTCGACGCCGCCACCGCCAAACCCGCCGTGCTCCTCGCTAAACGGCAGACCAAGAAGACCGAGCTCGGCGTATTGCCCCCACATCGCGCGGCTGAAACCCTCGGGTTCGGCGAGGAAAGCGTTACGCTTGTCAAAGCTATAGCCGTCGCCCAAGAGCCGATCGAGGCTCTCGCGTAACAGCCGCTGCTCTTCGGTAAATTCGAAATCCATCAGGCCTTGATCCCGATTATTGGAGAATTTCGTCATTCCCGCGAAAGCAGGAATCCAGGGTGGCCGGTTTGTCGCTCACCCTGGTCCCCCGCTTTCGCCGAGGGGCGAAGAAAGCTAAAGCCCCAATACCGCCTTTGAGACGATGTTTTTCATGATCTCGTTGGTGCCGCCATAGATCGAGGCGGCGCGTAGCATCAGGTAGTTACGCGTCGTCTCGGCTGGCCAGGCCGGGCCCAGTTCCGGCTCGTTTGAAAGCGCCTGCAGCTCCAAGGCCCAGTCGGGCATCGACAAGGGGCCGCCGACATCCATCACCATCTCGGTCGTCGACTGCAACAGCTCGGTGCCCTTGATCTTCAGCACCGACGAGAGTGGATCGGGCTTGCCGTCCCTGGCTTTGTCATGCGCCGAGACGACGCGCAGCTGGGTGATGTCGAGCGCCTTGATGTCGACCTCGAACTGCGCAATGCGCTGGCGGAAGATCGGGTCGTCGATCAGCGGCCTGCCGTTTTGCATCACGTCATGCGCCTTTTCCTTCGCGGTCTTGACGCGCTCCTTTGAGCGTCCAAGCCGGGCAATGCCGGTGCGCTCGTTGCCGAGCAGGAATTTGGCGACATCCCAGCCCTTGTTTTCCTCGCCGACGCGCATCTCCACCGGCACGCGCACATCGTCGAAAAACACCTCGTTCAGATGATGCGTGCCGTCGATCGAGATGATCGGACGCACGGTGATGCCCGGCGTCTTCATGTCGATCAGCACAAACGAGATGCCTTGCTGGCGCTTTTGCGCGTTCGGGTCGGTGCGCACCAGGCAGAAGCACCAATCGGCGAGATGCGCGGTCGAGGTCCAGATCTTCTGGCCGTTGACGATGTATTCGTCGCCGACGCGCTTTGCGGCGGTCTTGAGCGCGGCAAGGTCGGAGCCGGCGCCCGGCTCGGAAAAGCCCTGGCACCACCAATCATCGACATTGGCGGCGCGCGGCAGGAAGCGCTTTTTCTGCTCATCGGTGCCGAATTGCACCAGCACCGGGCCGATCATCGTGATGTTGAAGCCCTGCACGTCCGGCGCCGGCGCGAGCTGGTTCTCTTCGAGGAACATCATGCGCTGGACCGGCGTCCAACCCGGACCGCCCCACTCCTTGGGCCAGCTATAGGCGGCCCAATTGCGCGCGTTGAGGATGCGCTGCCAGCGGATCGTGTCTTCCTTTTCAGGAGCATAGCCGAGCCGCATCTTGTCGCGGATGTCGGTCGGCAGGTTATCGCGGATGAAACTGCGCACCTCATCGCGAAACGCCAATTCCTCGGCGCTGAAGCGAAGATCCATTGTGCTGCACTCCCTGTCGTCTGCGCGCAAGCTGTCTACACGGAAAGACCCCTCGAACCAAGGGGGCAAGGGTGCTAGCGTTTCAACCGAGAGTGCGGCGCAGCAATGGAGACAGCGATGGCAAGACAATACAAGCTGATGTCGGCGGATGGGCATCTCGAAGTCGCGCCGGAGCGCTGGACCCATCGCGTGCCGGCGAAGTACCGGGATCGGGCACCCCATACGATCCATCTGCCCGATGGCGGCGACGCGCTGATGATCGAGGGCCAGCCGCTGCTCGAAGCCAATTTTCTCGACCTGCGCGCCGGGCGCGCGGCCGGTACCTGGCAGCCCTTTGGCCTCAAGGTCGCTGACGCGGCCGGCACTGGCGGCCCGGAGCAGCGCGTGCGCGAGCAGGACGAAGACGGCATGGACGCCGAGGTGCTGTTCGCGGCGATGGTCGCGGGCCCCGTCTTCTGGCGCAACATCGCGCATGACGAGGTCTACAAGGCGGTGATCCGCGGCTACAACGACTGGCTCGGCGAGGAATATTGCGCCTATGCACCCGACCGGCTGATCGGCATGGGGGTGATCCCGATCAGCAATGTCGACGACGCGATCGCCGAGATGGAGCACTGCAAGAAACTCGGGTTGAAGGGCATCCTCCTCGGCGGGCTGCCGAGCGGCAAGGGCTATCCGACACCGGAGGACGACCGGTTCTGGGCCGCCGCGCTCGACCTCGACATGCCGGTGACGGCGCATGTCCAGCTCTACCGCACTGGCGCGCGCGCCAATCAGCCGACGATGAAATACCCCAAGGAAGACCCGGAGATCATGGCGAAGCTGCGCCGGCCGTTTCTCGAATGGCTGTGCAATTTCGGGCTGCCGCCATCGATCGGCATCGCCCAACTCGTGTTGTCAGGCGTGTTCGAGCGCTTCCCGAACCTCAAGATCTTCTTTGCCGAGACGCGGCTCGGCTGGGTCCCGTTCTGGCTCGAGCACATGGACCTTTGGTATCAGCGCCATCTCGGCTGGGCCGAAGACTATCTCGGCTACAAGCCGCTAAAGGAGCTGCCGAGCCATTATGTGCGCGAAAACGTCTATTTTAGCGTACAGTACGAGCGGGTCGCGGTCGAGAACCGCCACCATGTCGGCGTCGACCACATCATGTTCGCGACGGACTTTCCGCATATCGAGAACGAGTGGCCGAACTCGCGCCCGATCATCGACGACATCTACGCCAGCATCCCGACCGCCGAACGCGACAAGATCTGGGCCGGCAACGCGGTCAAATTCTTCAAGCTGAATGGGTGATCAGACCTGTTACGCCATTGTTTGGTCATTGACACAAAATCGTTATACCTGCGGCGTATCTTGCTACTTTCGGTAGGCGGAGCGCGGGCCGTTCGACCGGTCGCGCGCTGCCGGCCGGTGATCGAGCTTTTACCGAAAGGCAACACGATGTCCGCATGCGCCATGCTGGCTTTCAATAATATGACGCTCGAGGCTTGGAAATGCGTGCAGGACGCAGCGGCGCAATACGGCGTAACGAGCGCGGATAGCGGCCAGCAAACCGTCCATGGATTTACCGTCGCATGGTCTTACGACGCCGGTGCCCAGACGCTGCACATCCAGTGCCTGGACAGCCCGTTCTTTGTGAGCTGCGCCACGATCAACGCCCACATCAACGACGTGGTCGAAAAATGCCTCGCCGATCATGACATCGCGCTCACCCATATGGTGCCCGGCTAGGCAAAAAGCATCGCCCATTTAGCGTCACACCCAACCCACAAAACCGACGAACAATTATGGCGGCTCCCAAGTGCGATTTCAGCGTCGGCGCGAATGAGGCTTTGGCGCTGACGGTTTTTTTGTGGGTGCAGGAGAGGACGCAGGCGCGGCAGGAAACTCGATCGACGACGCCGTCGCGGTGAAGCCGCGCAAGGACAGGTAAACGCCAAGGATCAGCGGTATGGCGGCGTAGACATAATAGAAATCGGCGACGTGCACGGCGGTCAGGAGCGCGGCCACGACGTCGGGCGGGATGAACAGCACGATGACGCCGCGCACCAAGAGGGCCCAGCCGGTCAGGGTCACGACAAGCGGCCAGAACCCCTTTGTCCACACATTGTGGACAAGGACGATCCCGGCGCCGCAGACCACGCGGAAAACCCCCAGCAGCAGCAGCGCGGCCCGGTCTTGTCCCAAGGTGCCGACCATCGCGACGACGAGGGATTTGTCGACGAGCATCGCCAAGGCGATGATCAACGTCACGATGCCGATCAACCGGCTCAGATAGATTGTCAGCGCCGGCACGGCCCGCCTCCTTGTCGCGTTCTATCGCGACAACTTAGCACGCCGCGCCGAAGACCCTATTGCGGAAGGGCTTCCTGGGCCACGGGCAAGGTGTGGCTCTTGACCTCGCCACGGCGGCGCTGGGCGTGGCGGTCGAGCCTCCGGCGAGCGGCGTCAAAGGCCGCCCGGACCGCGACAAAAACATCGTCATGCGCCTCGAACTCGGCGGCGGCGCCGCCGCCGATCGTGATCACCTTGCCGGGAAGGATCAGCTCGATGCAGAGGTGAGCGACCCTCCCCGCCCGCTGCGGGCGATGCCGGCCCTCGACGATCACGCGGCACGCGGTCAATCGGTCGAAGACGCGTTCCAAATGCTCCGCGCGCTCGCGGATTTGCGCTTCGACTGCCGCAGAGGACGGCAAATCGCGAAAGGTTATTTGCAGCGGGACGGTCATCGGCGCCTCCAGATGAAAGGGAACGACGCAGCAAGACCCCTCTCATATCGGCTCGGCAATACGAGAACGCAACCCCGTCGCTGGAGCGGAGTCCTCCCGGACCGCATCAAGGCTAGTCCCCTTGGCCGGACTTGATCCGTGTGCCTTCAGCCCACGGGCTTGTTCCGTGGGCATCCACGTCTTCTGGGCTAACGTCTGCCAAGGAAGACGTGGCCCCCCCCCGGGTCAAGCCCCGGGGGAGGCGATAAAACTTAAAGCGCTTGTCGCCGGCTTTACGGGTTCGCAATCTAACCTCATACATTCTTTGTGGATGACGACAGCAGACATTGCCGACAGCGGGCGTAGCGCCGCCGCCCAATCCTGGCAGCGCGCGCTCGAACTGACCGCGCCGATCGCCCAGCACCCGTCGGTGACGTTTCCGGTCGTTATCGAGCGCCTCGCCGAGAGGTTTGGCGACGCGCCGGCGCTGCTGTCGGACCGGCAAACACTCAGCTACCGCGAGTTGGCGGCGCGCGCCGATCATTACGCGCGCTGGGCATCGAGCCAGCGCCTCGCGCGGGGCGAAGTCGTCTGCCTGATGATGGCGAATTGCCCGGAATATCTGGCCATTTGGCTCGGGATCATCCGCGTCGGCGGGGTCGTGGCGCTGATCAACACCAACCTTGTCGGCGACGCGTTGCGCCATGCGATCAAGATTGTCGATCCGCGTCATGTGATTGCCGGGGCCGAACTCGTCGATGCCGTCGCCGAGGTGCTGCCGGGGCTCGCAGAGACGATCCAGCCTTGGGCATATGGCTGCGATGGGCATGGCTGGCCGCGCGTCGACAGCGAGCCGACAGGCGCTTGCGCACGGTCGGAATTCGACGCACCGACACTGCGCGATCGCGCGCTCTATATCTACACGTCCGGTACGACGGGGTTGCCCAAGGCCGCAAGCGTCAGCCATTACCGGCTCATGCAATGGACCCATTGGTTCGCCGGGTTGATCGGCGTGACGCCCGAAGACCGCATGTACAATTGCCTGCCGCTGTATCACAGCGTCGGCGGCGTGGTCGCGACCGGGGCGGTGCTGGTCGGCGGCGGGTCAGTCGCCTTGCGCGAACGATTTTCCGCCAGCCGGTTTTGGGACGATGTCACGCGATGGGACTGCACGCTGTTTCAATATATCGGCGAATTGTGCCGCTATCTGGTCGGTGCGCCGCCGCAACCCAGGGAGACGCAGCACCGGTTGCGGCTCGCTTGCGGCAACGGTTTGCGCGGCGATATCTGGAGCGAATTTCAAGATCGATTTAACATTCCCCGAATTATCGAATTTTATGCCGCGACGGAGAGCAGTTTCTCGCTCTACAACTGCGATGGCAAACCCGGCGCGATCGGCCGCATCCCGCCTTTTCTGGCGCATCGCTTCCCGGTGGCCCTTGTCCGGTTCGACATCGACGCCGGCGAGGTCGTCCGGGATACTGACGGTTTCTGCCTTCGATGCGCGGCGGACGAGGTCGGCGAGGCGATCGGAAAACTGCCTGCTTCCGTCGGCGAGACCGGAGGAAGTTTCGAAGGGTACACCGACCCGCAAGCATCGGAGCGCAAGATCCTGCGCAATGTCTTCGCACGTGGCGACGTCTGGTATCGCTCCGGTGATCTGATGCGCAAGGATCGGTCGGGCTATTTCTATTTTGTCGACCGAATCGGCGATACGTTCCGCTGGAAGGGCGAGAATGTCTCGACGACGGAAATCGAAGAAATTATCAGTTCGTGCCGGGGCGTTGTCGAAATGGTCATGTATGGCGTCGCGGTTCCTGGCGCCGACGGCCGCGCCGGCATGGCGGCGCTCGTCACCGATGCGGCGTTCAATCTTGAAGACTTCGCCGCGCATCTCGCCGCGCGCCTTCCCGACTACGCGCGCCCGGTCTTTCTGCGGTTCTGCGGCGAAATTGCCGCCACAGGGACCTTCAAACCGCAAAAGCAGGCACTCGCCCGCGCCGGTTTCGATCCCGCCGCGACCAGTGACGCGCTGTTTGTTTTTGACCGGTCGCACGCGGCGTTCGGGCCGCTTGATAACGCGCAGTACCAGCGCATCCTGCGCGGCGAAATGCGCTTATAGCCTAGGCCGTACCGCCGGCGTCGACGGTCAGCACCGTGCCGGTAATGTTGCGTGCCGCGTCGCTCATCAGAAACGCGACCGCGGCGGCGATATCGCCGATCTCGGCGAGCCGCTTTAACGGGCTGCGCCGAACCACCTGGTCACGCTGCGCCCCGTCGAGGCCCTCGGTCATCGAGGTATCGACGAACCCCGGCGCCACAGCGTTGACAGTGACGCCGAGCGGCCCGACTTCGCGCGCCAGCGACTTGGTAAAGCCGACCATCGCCGCCTTGGTCGCGCCGTAGACCGTGAGCCCGCTAAACCCGGTGGTGCTGACAATCGACGTCATGTTGACGATCCGCCCACCGCCATTTGTGGTGATGCCGTCCGCCATCATGCCGCGCACGACATGTTTGGTCAGGACGAGCGGCGACACCGTGTTGAGCTGCACGGTGCGCTCGATATCGGCGACACGCATCGTCGCGAGCATCCCGCTGGTGCCGATCGCGGCATTGTTGACGAGACCGTAGAGCGGCCCGAATTCCTTGCGGATCGCCGGCACCAATTCGCCGATCCCGGGAACGTCGCCAAGGTCGAACGGCCAGAATTTGATCGCGTCGCCGCAATCCTGCATCGCCTTGGCGAGATCGTCGCTCGACCGCCGCGCGACCGCGATAACCCGAAACCCTTCGCTGGCGAGTTTCCGCGCGATGCCCAGGCCGAGGCCACGGCTGCCGCCGGTCACGAGAATAGTGCGGCTCGGGACGTTAGACATTGACGCGCGCCAACTTGCCCGATGCGGCGACTTCGATCGCCGCCACGAAGCGGATCGATGCCGGCACCTTGTAGCGAGCCAGAGTGCCGCGGCATGCGTCGAGGATTTGCGCCTTTAGCGCGTCAAGCGGCGCGTGCTCCGCCGTCACCACCACGTCGGCAACGACGATGGCGCCGGTGATCGGGCTTTTCCGTGCCCTGACCCGCGACATCTGCACATCGGGGTGCCGGTTGATGACCGCCTCGATCTCCTCGGGATGAACTTTTTGGCCGCCGATATTGATGATTCCGCCGCGTCGCCCGACAAAATGATAGCGGCCGTCATGCAATTCCACGATGTCGCCGGTCTCGACAAACCCGTCTTCATCAAACGGCTGAGGCACGCCGTCACCGAGATAGCCGAACGAGATCCGCCCGGATTTGATGTGCAGCGATCCGTCGACGACGCGCATCTCGACGTCGCCGCGTCGCCCGATATAGCTCGCCGGAAAGCCGGAAAGCCCGTCTCCGACATCAAACGCAACGCCCGCCTCGGTCGAGGCGAAGGCGTGGGCGATATCGGCGTCGGGGAAGGCCGCATGCAAATGATCGAGGATCGCCTGGTCGGCGATTTCGCCCGACAGCCGCACATAGCGCGGTGCGATCCTGCCGACGGCGGCGCTCATTAGCGCGCGGCGCCAATGCGACGGCGTGCCGGAAATATGGGTGACGCCGCGGTCGCCGGTGCGTGCAAGGAAATCGCCGACCGGCTCCAATGCGCTCGACAGCACCAGCGATCCGCCGCCGAGCATCGCCCGCAGGAAAATCTGCAGGCCGCCGTAGCGGCGGATATCGTAAAACGTACTCCACACCGCGCCATGACCGAGCGCCGTGCTCGCCGGGATAGCGCCGATCAACGTCGGCAATGTGTGGCGCACAAGCTTCGGGGTTCCGGTCGTGCCGGAGGTCAACAATATCCAGTCGGTCTCTTCGCTGGGCTCCCGATTGGGCGTGCCCGGCACGATACCCTGGGCGCACGGCACGAAGAACTCGCCGCCAAGTTCCGCGGCGGCGCGGTCGCCTACCACCGCGTCGACCCCGGCAGTAGCCATGACGCCGGGCAGATGAGTCGACGCCACATCCGGCGGGCACAGCACGATCCGCCGCGCGATACCGTCGAGTTCGATCAGCGCCAACGCCGCCGGAAGCTGGTCGCGCGTCGACAGCAGCACGGAACGCCCGCGCAACTCGCGCAGCCGCCGTCCGAGGATCGATCCGCGCGACAGCGCGGCAAGGCTGACGCGCGAATCAGTGTCGGACAGTGAGCGCCGCGACAACCGCCCCGCAGAGCTCAGCCATTGCCAGAGCGAATCCGGCTCACTCTGCAGCAATGGCTGCGGCATGCTCGTAAAGGCGGATGAAATCGCCGACGGTCACCGGAAAATCGACCTCCTCCTCGGCGCTAAACGGGTCGAGGCCAAACCGGTCTTCGAGCCGCGCGACGATGATCGCAAAGCACAGCGAATCGAGCCCGGTATCGAGCAATCCGAGGTCATCCGACAGCGGTGACAACGTTTTATGCTGCTCGCGCGCGACTTCCGCGAACAGGGCGGCGATATCCGATCCGATCGACATGAGCGGCTCCGGCCAAACTGAATGCGCGAGGTTGCGCGCGAGCTGGTTAAGAAACCGCCAACACCCGGCACTTCGTGCGGTTAGCCGCGGCTTGCATGGCGGGCCGGGCCGGTGCATAGGCAAAGCTGATGATCGATCGCCTGCTGCCGGCAGGGGTCAGCGCAGTCGCGGTGCGCGGCGACGACCCTGATGCCGTGCTGTTCCCCGAGGAAAGCGCGCTGCTCGAGCGGACGGCCCCGGCGCGGCGTGCGGAATTCGCCACGGCGCGGCATTGCGCGCGGCAGGCGCTGCGCCGGATCGGCATTCCCGACGGGCCGATCCCGCGCGGCGACAAGCGCGAGCCGCTATGGCCCGTCGGCATTGTCGGCAGCATCACCCATTGCACCGGGTATCGTGCCGCCGCGGTCGCGCACGCCGCCGACATGCTGACGATCGGCATCGATGCCGAGCCGCACGCCGCTTTGCCCGACGGTGTCGACAGGCGGGTCATGGACGACACGGAGCGCGCCTGGGTTGCCCAGGCTCCGGCAGACACGCATTGGGGGCGGCTGATCTTCAGCGCCAAGGAGAGCGTCTACAAGGCGTGGTTTCCGCTGGCGCAATGCTGGCTTGGCTTTGACGAAGCGACCGTCACGATCAACCCTGCTTTTGGCGATCCTGCTTCCGGTAGCTTCCGCGCGCGCCTGTTGATCGATCCGCCCGCCGGTGTGCCGGCGGTGTTCGATGGCCGCTACCTGATCGAGGATGGGCTGGTGGTCACGGCGATCGCGGTCGCGCGTCAGGCGTAGGTCGGGTTGAAAGCGCGAACCGGCAGTCGCAGCCACGGCCAGCCGAAACGGCGCGAACGCCGGGCGCTGAGCTGTGCGAGCCAGGCGGTGTAAAGCCCGGTCGCCGCTGCGCGCCACGGCGCGGTCATCGCCGGCAATGCAGGGAAGCGTTCGAACAGCGCGGCATCGCGCTCGCGCAGCGCCGCATCGCGAAATACCTCCATCGCCTCGACAATTTCCGCGGCAAAATAATCGGCCGGTATTTCCGGATAGCGGTCGCTTTCCCCGGCCAGGAAATTCCGGACATCGCGGCGGTATTCCCGGCCGAGCGCCCCGGCATCGTATTCCGGATGCCCCTGCAGGAACACGAACAGGCTGCCGCAGCGCTTGACCAAAATATCGGCGCCGGCGGCGCGCGAGCGCGACAGGATGCGATAACCGCGCCCCCGCAACGGAGCTTCCGGCAATTCGTTGTAGCGCGAATGCGGGGCCGTCCACCGCGGCGGCAATAACGCAAGCAGCGGGTGCGGGTCGACCTTGCCGCATTCGAACACGCCCGACAGCTTGGTATCGAGCGCAAAGCGCTCGATACCGTCGATGTGCCGCACCGCGGCATGCGCCGCGAGGCACGACCAGATCGTCGAGGCGGTATGCCGCTCCGCCCATTCGACGAGCCGCGTCAGGTGCGGCCAGCACGGCTCCTGCTCGAGCGACGGCGCCATCGGCGCGGCACCGGTCACGATCAGCCCGTCAAACTCGCTGTCCCACAAATGCTCGATCGGCTCATGGTGTTCGGCGGCGTAATGCCGGCCTTCCGCCGAACGCGGCAATTCGGGAAAGGAAAACACCCGTAGCATAACCTTGTGTCCGCCGGCGGCACCTGCCAATACGTCACGGAACTGCCGCTCGGTGGATTTAAGCGCCGCATCGGGCATGTTGTTGACGAGCCCGATGACGAGCGCATCGTCGGCGGGCAACGCTGGGCGCTGCAATCTGTCGAGCGAAAACAGCGGCATTTGCTACGCCTGAGCTGCCCGGGACAGCGCCTGGTCGAGATCGGCGATGATATCGTCGACATGCTCGATGCCGACCGAGAGCCGGATCATCTCCGGCCTGACGCCGGCCTTGATCTGATCGTCCGGCGGCATCTGCCGGTGCGTCGTCGAAGCCGGATGGCAAGCCAATGACTTGGCGTCGCCAAGATTGACCAGCCGCTTGACAAGCTTCAGCGCGTTGTAGAACCGCTTGCCGCCCTCAAACCCGCCTTGCGCGCCAAAGGTCAGCAGCGAACAGGCGCGGCCGCCGAGATATTTTTCGGCCAGCCGATGATAGGGGCTCTCCGGGAAGCCGACATAATTGACCCAGGCGACGCGCTTGTCGTCGCGCAGAAACTCGGCGACGCGCCGCGCATTCTCGACATGCCGCTCGACCCGGAGCGCCACGGTTTCGATGCCCTGGAGCAATAGGAACGCACTCATCGGCGCCAGCACCGCGCCGGTCGTGCGCTGATAGACACTGCGGCAGCGGGCGATATAAGCGCCGGGCCCGAAATGATCGGCGTAGACGAGCCCGTGATACGAGGCGTCGGGCTCGCAGAACATGCGGAAGCGCTCGGGGTGGTTTTTCCACGGAAACTTGCCGCTGTCGACGATCGCGCCGCCCAGCGTCGTGCCGTGCCCGCCCATGAACTTGGTCAGCGAATGCACGACGATATCGGCGCCGTAATCGATCGGGCGCAGCAGGATCGGTGTCGCGACGGTGTTGTCGACGACCAGCGGCACCCCGCCGGCATGCGCGACTTCGGCCAATGCCTCGATATCGCAGATATTGCCGGCCGGATTGCCGACGCTCTCGCAGAAAACGGCGCGGGTATGGGCGTCGATCAGCGGCTCGACATCAGCCGGATGATCCGATTTCGCAAAGCGCACCGCGATGCCGAGGCTCGGCAACAAATGCGAGAACAGCGTGTGCGTCGTGCCGTAGAGTTGCGGCACGGTGACGAAATTGGCCCCCGCCTCGGTCAGGTTCAGTAGCGCGTAGTGCAGCGCGGCCTGGCCCGAGGCGACACACAGCGCCCCGACACCGCCCTCCAAGGCGGCGACGCGCTTGTCGAGCACATCGACCGTCGGGTTGTTGATGCGGCTGTAGCGGAATCCCGGCACTTCGAGGTTGAACAGCGCGGCGCCATGCTCGGCGCTGTCAAACTCATACGCCGCGGTCTGGTAGATCGGCACGGCGACCGCCTTGGTCGTCGGATCGCCGTCATAGCCGCCGTGTATGGCGAGCGTTTCGTTTCGCACCTGGCCTGCCCTTCCGCTCCGTTCAAACCGTCGCGGCGCACTCTCCACCGCGCCGGGTGAATTTTGCGTTGCCGCCCTTACACCAACCGCAGCGGACGCAAGAAAACCGGCTCGCGCGGGGCGCGCCGGGTGACCGCGCCGACCGTCGCCAGTTTTGGCACCGCTGTCGTGAGCAGATCGCGAAACGCTGTCCACAGCGGCAGGATTCGGTCGTCGGCCGCGAGATGCCGACTCAGGCAACCGTGGCCGGCGCCATCATCGCTGTCGAAACGAATATGCTCTTCGAGGAAAAAGCGAAAAGCGCGCTGGCCCTTGCCATACCAATGCGGCGCCCGCAGCATCGCACCAAAGACGCGCGAGAGACCGGTATCCTCGTAGCTGGCGATGCTGGCGGCGCGCGCCGCGTCATCGATGCCGCGCGTCTTGTCGAGATACGACAGGCCGGCTTCGCTCAGGCGATCATCGTGATCGACCGCATGAAATTTCAGCAGTCGGCGCATGAACTCATCGTGGTTCATCCGTTCGCCCGGCGCGGCGACACCCGGCCACGGCGACAGATTGTCGGTATCACACTCGCCCTCGTAGAGTTCGGCGAGCTTTGCATCGTCGGGATGCCGGGCAAGCGCGATCTCGAGGTTTTCGCGAAACTGGATCGAGAAATAGTAATAGGCCTTGGCGACGCGCATCACCTCGTCGCTGTTGAGTTCGTCCCAGGCCATGCCGCAGATGCCATCGATCACCGTATCAAACACGAACTTGGATCCAGGATTCGTTTGCGGTCGATAGGAGAGAACCGTCATCTCGTCCATCTAAAACCTCGCGTGATTGAGATCGATCGTCTTGGTTAAGTAGAAGTAAATATTTATTCAGCGGAACTTCATGCTAGAGGCAACGAAATGGTGGGATTTTGATCTTTAAATGGCAAATATAAAGGTCGTTAAAAAACTATCTATTTTTGACCGATCCATCTTTCGCGTCGCGCCGGCCGGCGCGCTAGCCCCGCGTAACCGCGCGTTAACCAAACCCCGTGACAGTGGCAACCGCGGACGGTTCGTATTAAAAGAGCGCCCGCGGCATGCGGCGACAGGGCAATCGCCCCATGGGGCGTGTCGCTCATTGGCGTCGGGAGAAGTGCGGTGCGCGTCGCGACGGTCGAACGCAACACCAAGGAGACTCGGATAAAAGGCCGCGTCGATCTCGACGGCGTCGGCGCGAGCGAGATCGCGACCGGCATCGGGTTTCTCGACCACATGCTGGATCAGCTCGCCCGCCATAGCCTCATCGACATCGCCCTGAAGGCCAAGGGCGACCTCCACATCGATTTCCACCACACGACCGAGGACACCGGCTACGTGATCGGCGAGGCGGTCGCGAAGGCCCTCGGCGACCGCGCCGGCATCCAGCGCTACGGCAGCGCGATGATCCCGATGGACGAGACGCTGACCCGCGTCAGCCTCGATTGCTCGAACCGGCCGTATCTGGTCTGGAAGGTCAATTTCTCGCGCCCCAAATTGGGCGAGATGGACACCGAATTATTCAAGGAATGGTTCCAGGCGTTTGCCCAGTCTGCCGGCGTCACGCTCCATGTCGAGAACATCTACGGGGAGAATAACCACCACATCGTCGAATCATGCTTTAAGGGCTTGGCGCGTGCGTTGCGACAGGCGGTCGAGATCGATTCGCGACGCGCGGGAGCGGTCCCATCGACCAAGGGAACGCTGAGCGGCAGCCTCAAATGTTGATCCCAAGATGCTAACTGCGGTCATCGATTACGGATCGGGCAACCTCCGCTCCGCGGCGAAGGCGTTCGCGCGCGCCGCCGATGAACTGAGCACCGAAGAGAGGGTCGTCGTGACCAGCGACCCGGACGAGGTCGCCACCGCCGACCGCATCGTGCTGCCCGGCCAGGGCGCCTTTGCCGATTGCCGTCGCGGGCTCGCCGCGGTGCCGGGGCTCGAGGCCGCGATCGGCGAAGCGGTGGTCGCGCGCGGACGCCCGTTTTTTGGCATTTGCGTCGGCATGCAATTGATGGCCGATCGCGGCCGCGAGTTCGAGATTGTCGACGGGCTGGGCTGGATCGGCGGCGAGGTTGTCGCGATCGAACCTGCCGACCGCTCGTTCAAAATCCCGCACATGGGCTGGAACCAGCTCTCGATCGCACGGCCGCACCCGGTCTTTGCCGGCGTCGAGGACGGCACCCACACCTATTTTGTTCACAGCTTCCATTTTGCCGTCGCCGACAAAGCGGATTTGCTGGCGACCGCCGATTATGCCCAGGCGGTGACCGCCGCGATCGGCCGCGACAATATGGTCGGCACGCAGTTCCATCCCGAGAAAAGCCAGGAAGCCGGGCTGCGGCTGATCGCCAATTTCCTGCGGTGGCGGCCGTGAGCGATCTGAAGAACAAGCCCAAGGTCGCGATCGAACGGTTGACGCAATGCACCGGCACCGATCTCGACGATCTGTGCGAGGCAACCGAGGCGGCGATCAAGGAGGGAGGCGGGTTCGGCTGGCTAAAGACGCCGCAGCGCCACGTCCTCGAAAACTACTGGAAGGGCGTGTTGCTGATTCCCGACCGGCGGCTTGTCGTCGGGCGGCTCGACGGGGTTATCGCCGGCTCGGCGCAATTGTCGAAGGCACCGCGCAACAATGAGGCGCAATCATTCTCCGGAACGTTGACCAGCGCCTTTGTCGCGCCCTGGGCGCGCGGTCATGGCCTCGCCCGCGGCATCGTGTTGGAGATCGAGCGGCTGGCGCGCGACGAGCTTGGCCTCATCGTCCTCAACCTCGATCTGCGCGCCACCCAGCGCGCGGCGATCAGCCTCTATGAAGGGCTCAATTACCACCGCTGGGGCACCCATCCCGACTATGCTTGGGTCGATGGGCAGATCGTGCCCGGCCACTATTATTACAAGCGCATCGTCGGACCGGGCACGTGATCCTCTTTCCCGCGATCGATCTTAAGGAAGGCGTCTGCGTGCGCCTGGTGCGCGGCGAGATGGCGAGCGCGACCGTGTTCAACAACAACCCCGCGGCGCAGGCCCGCGACTTTGCCGCGCTCGGCTTTGAGTGGCTGCATGTCGTCGATCTCGACGGTGCGTTTGCCGGTATCTCGGTCAACAGCGAGATGGTTCGCGCGATCCGCCGGGCGATTGGGCTGAAGATCCAGTTGGGCGGCGGGATACGCGACCGCGAGGCGATCGACGCGTGGCTCGAACTCGGCATCGAGCGCGTCGTGCTCGGGACTGCGGCGCTGCGCAACCCGTCGCTCGTGAAGATGGCGGCGAAGGACCATCCCGGCCGGATCGTCGTCGGCATTGACGGGCGCGACGGCAAGGTCGCGGTCGAAGGCTGGGCCGAGACCAGCGAAATCGGCGTCGTCGACCTCGCGCACCGTTTTGCCGATGCCGGTGTCGCGGCGATCGTCACGACCGACATTTCACGCGACGGGGCGAAGACCGGCATCGATGCCGAGGCCATCGCCGCGCTGGCGAAGGAAATCGGCATCCCGGTCGTCGCCTCGGGTGGCGTCGCATCGCTCGCCGATATCGCCGCGCTCAAAGCGCGCGAGGCGGACGGCATCGCCGGCGCGATCATCGGCCGCGCGCTCTACGACGGCAGCATCGACCCAAAAGCGGCGCTGAGCCTGGCCGGAGAAACGCCATGCTGAAGACCCGCGTGATCCCTTGCCTCGATGTGAAAGACGGGCGCGTCGTCAAGGGCGTCAACTTTGTCGACCTGACCGATGCCGGCGACCCGGTCGAGCAGGCGCGGCTCTATGATCGCGAAGGCGCCGACGAATTGTGCTTTCTCGACATCACCGCGAGCCACGAAAATCGCGACACGATTTATGACGTCGTGCGCCGCACCGCCGAGCAATGCTTTATGCCGCTGACCGTCGGTGGCGGGGTGCGCACGGTCGAGGACATCCGCAAGCTGCTGCTCGCCGGCACCGACAAGGTGTCGATCAATACCGCCGCCGTCGCCCGCCCCGAATTCGTGCGCGAGGCGGCTGAGAAATTTGGCAGCCAGTGCATTGTCTGCGCGATCGACGCCAAAGAGATCGGTCCCGGCAAATGGGGCGTCTTCACCCATGGCGGGCGCAACCCGACCGGGCTCGACGCGGTCGAATGGGCGTGCCGGCTCGCCGATTACGGCGCGGGCGAAATATTGCTGACCTCGATGGATCGCGACGGTACCAAGGCCGGGTTTGACGTCGCGCTGACCCGCGCGGTCTCCGACGCGGTCAGGGTGCCGGTCATCGCTTCGGGGGGTGTCGGCACGTTGGACCATCTGGTCGAGGGCATCCGCGAGGGTCATGCCAGCGCGGTGCTGGCTGCGTCGATCTTTCATTTTGGCACGTTCCGTATCGGTGAGGCCAAGGCCCGCCTGGCCGCTGCCGGCGTCCCGGTGCGGATGTAAGTGATGAGCGACCCGCTCGGCGAGGCGCTGGACCGGCTATGGCAGACGATCGACGCGCGGCGCGGCGCCAGCCCGGAAAGCTCCTACACCGCGCGGCTTCTGGCCCTTGGCCCGGTCGGCATCGCACGAAAGTTTGGCGAGGAATCGCTCGAAGCCATCATCGAAGCGGTGAACGATGACAGCGCGGCGCTGGCCCGCGAAAGCGCCGATGTGCTCTACCACCTGCTGGTGCTCTGGGCGGCCGCGGGCCTCTCGCCTGATGATATCGCCGCCGAATTGTCACGTCGCGAGGGCGTCTCCGGTATTGAGGAAAAGCGAAATCGGCGGCGGCGTCAGTCCGACGCGGAGGCCTGACCCGCTGGGTCGTCTAATATTGACAGCGCGTGTTTGACGATTTTTTTGGTCAAGGTCGGCAAGGCGTAATCCTTGAACTGGTCGGGACGGGCCCAGATGCCATCCGGCGGTGCGCCGGTCGTCGCGGCGAGAATTATCAGTTCCAGCGGAAAATGCGTGAAACCGTGCCGCACCGTACCGGGCAGCCTTCGCCAGCCGGCTTCGATCGGCGCATGGACGAGCGCTTCGTCCCCAACCCACGGCGCTTCGCGCCACGGTGTCGACGGCACCTCGATCATGCCACCGAGCAGCCCGCTTTCCGGGCGACGGCGCAGCAGCACCGCGCCGTCACCGCGCATCAGCCAGAACACCACCCCTTGCCGCAGCGGCCGCTCGGGCTTTTCGGCGCGCGCCGGCAAATCCTCGGCGAACCCACCGGCCCGCGCCGCGCAGCCCTGGCGCCACGGACACAGCACGCAGCGCGGCCGGCGCGGCGTGCAGATCGTCGCGCCAAGATCCATCAATGCCTGCGCGAAATCGCCAGCACGCTGCTGCGGCACCAGCCCCCGCGCCAGCGCGCGGAGTCGCGGCTTGGCGACCGGCATCGGCTCGCGTACCGCGAAAACCCGCGCCGCGACCCGCTCGACATTGCCATCCACCGCGGCCTCGCGGCGGTCAAAGGCGATCGCCGCGATCGCCGCCGCGGTGTACTCGCCGATCCCCGGCAGCGCACGCAGCGCCGCGACATCGTCGGGAAACCGTCCGCCGTGACGCTCGGCGACGACCCGGGCGCAGGCGTGCAGATTGCGCGCGCGAGCGTAATAGCCAAGCCCCTGCCATTGATGGAGCACCTCGTCGAGCGAGGCAGCCGCCAATGCCGCAACCGTGGGCCAGCGTGCCATGAATCGGTCAAAATAGGGCGCGACGGTGACGACCGTCGTTTGCTGCAGCATGATCTCGCTGAGCCAGACGCGGTATGGTTCGGGGCGCACCCCGGGTGGCGCGCGCCACGGCAGGTCGCGGCGGTGGCGGTCGTACCACGCAAGCAGCCCAAGAGGATCGGGTGCGGAGTCGGCCGGGGATTCGAGTCGGGGCGATGACATGAGCGAGACAAGCCTAACCCCCACGAATAGCGGAAGCGAGCGTCGCCCCGGATTCCGCGCCGCCGGGGCGAGCGTGCCGCGCATCGTCGGTCCGATCGTCGCCCGTCACGGCGGCGGGATTCTCGCCCGGCTCAAATCGGAATGGCCGGCGATTGTCGGGCCTGAGCTTGCCGCGGTGACATGGCCCGAGGCGCTGGCCCGCGGCGGGTCGCTCAAGCTTAGGGTCGCGCCGGCAAAGGCGCTGGAATTGCAGCACCGCGCGCCGCTTGTCGTCGAGCGGGTCAATCTGTTCTTTGGCCGCGAGGTGGCGACGCGGCTGGCGCTGGTGCAGGCGCCGCTGCCCCTCGCCGCGCCCGCGCCACGCGCGCCGGAGCGTTTGCTGAGACCCGGCGAGACCGCCGCGCTCGACCGCCAACTCGCGGATGTCGCGAGCCCCGAATTGCGCGAGGCGCTGGCCCGCCTCGGCCGCCGCGTAATCAGCGCGACGGAATGACTGCAGCGGTGATTGCAGGAGCCGACCGAACCCTCTAACATCAACATCTAGTGGTAAGGACGCATTTCATGCGGGAAATCTGGTTTGCGGTGATCGCCCTTATGGCCCTGGCCGGGCCATTGCCGGCCTTGGCGCAAGCGCCGGCAACGCCGGCGCCGGCCGCCACTCCGACGAACCCTCTGGCGCTGACCCGTGAGGACCGGATTCTCGGCCAGCCGGACGCGCCCGTGACGATCGTCGAGTACGCGTCACTGACCTGCCCGCATTGCGCGCATTTCGCCGTCGACGTGTTGCCCAAGCTCAAGGCGAAATGGATCGATGCCGGCAAGGTGAAGCTCGTGCTGCGCGACTATCCGCTCGACGAGCCGGCCTTGCGCGCCGCGATGATCGCGCGTTGTGCGCCGCCGGATAAATTCTACGCGTTTGTCGACACGTTTTTCGCCGACCAGCAGCAATGGGTGCTGGCCAAGGACTACAAGGCGGCGCTCGCCCGCCTGGTGCTGCTTGGCGGCATGAACAAGACGCAGTTCGATGCCTGCCTCGCCGACAAATCGGGCGAAGATAAGGTGCTGCAAAGCCGGCTCGCCGCGACCCAGCAACTCGGCGTCAACTCGACGCCGACCTTCTTTATCAACGGCACCAAGTTCGACGGCGCGCCGGAGGAAGACGCGCTCGACGCCGCGCTGAGCCGCGCCGCGGGGACGTGATCGCCTTATGCAGGTAGAGCGGCTCCGCCTCGCCGGATTCAAATCCTTTGTCGACGCCACCGAGCTGCCGATCGAACCCGGACTGACCGGGATCGTCGGGCCGAATGGCTGCGGCAAATCGAACCTCGTCGAGGCGTTGCGTTGGGTGATGGGCGAGGCCTCCGCGCGGCGGCTGCGCGGCGGCGAGATGGACGACGTGATCTTCGCCGGCTCGGCGACCCGGCCGTCGCGCAATGTCGCCGAAGTGTCGCTGACGGTCGACAATGCCGAGCGCGACGCGCCCTTTGCCTTTAACGACCGCGAAGCGATCGAGATCATCCGGCGCATCGATCGCGGCTCCGGCTCGGCCTACCGGATCAATGGCCGCGAGGCGCGTGCCCGCGACGTGCAGCTGCTGTTCGCCGACGCGGCGACGGGCTCTCATTCGGGCGGCATCGTCAGCCAGGGACGAATCGGCGCGCTGATCGCCGCGAAACCGAGCGAGCGTCGGCAGTTGCTCGATGAGGCGGCCGGCACTGCCGGGCTGTACCAGCGCCGCCACGAAGCCGAACTCAAGCTCAAAGGCGCCGAGGACAATCTGCTGCGCGTCGACGACGTGATCGTGACGATGAGCGAGCAGCTCGACGGGCTGAAGCGTCAGGCGAAGCAGGCACAGCGCTATCGTCGGCTAGCCGAGCAGATTCGCCGCACCGAGGCGCGGCTGCTCGACGCGCGCTGGCGCGATGCGCTCGCCGATGCCGAGCGCATCGCCGGCGAGTTGCGCGAGGCCGAGCGCGCCGTCGCCGCCGCGACGGAGCACGCCGCCACGGCCGAGCGCCACCGCGCCGCGGCGGAGGAAGCGCTGCCACCGCTGCGGCTCGGCGAGGCCGCCGCGTCGGCCGCGCTGCATCGCCTCAACCACGCCCGTGAGGCGCTCGACCAAGAGCTGGTGCGCATCACCGCCGCACGCCAGGAGGCTGCCCGCCGCGGCGGGCAGCTCGCCGGCGACATCGGCCGCGAGGACGAGCATGTCGCCGATGCCGACGCGGCGCTCGCGCGCTTGAGCGACGAACAGCGCATGCTGGAACGCAGCGACAGCGCCGACGCGACGGCGCGCAACGCGGCGAATACCGCGCTCGAACGCGCCGCCGCCGAGCTTGCCGCCGCCGAGATCGGGCTGCAGCAGATGACCGAGGCTTGCGTCACCGGCGAGGCAAGGCGCGGCGCGCTCGAACGCCGCCATGCCGAACTCGCCGAGCGCCAGAAGCGGGTGCGCCAGCGCCTCGACGAGACCGAGGCGCAGCGGCGCGCGCTCGGCGAAGCCGGCGTGCCGCGGGAGGCCATCGCCGAGGCCGACGCGATGGTCGCCCAAGCGCAGGCGCAAGCCGAAGCGGCGCGCGGTGCGGCCATGGCGGCTGCCGAGCGCCTGACCGCGGCGCGCACCACCGAGGCCGGCGCGATCGATGCGGCGCGCGAGGCCGAGCGCCGACTTGCCCGGCTAAAGGCCGAGGCCGAGGCGCTCGCCGCCATTCTCGCACCCGCGCCGACGGCAACGGGGGACGGCAAGCCATCGGTCCTTTCGCAGCTCGATGTTCCCGCCGGTCTTGAAGCCGCGACTGCGGCGCTGTTCGACGACGAACTCGCGGCGCCGCTGATCGATGAGGCGGGCGACGCCGCGAGCGGTTGGGTCGCGCTGCCGCCACTCGCCGATCCTGCCGCGTTGCCCGAGGGTGCCGAACCGCTCACCGCGACGATCGGCGCCCCCTCGGCCCTCACCCGCCGTCTGACGCAAGCCGGGCTGGTCGCCGACGAGGCGGAGGGGTGGCGGTTGCAGGCCCGCCTCGCGGCTGGACAGAGCTTGGTCGATCGCGACGGAAGGCTGTGGCGCTGGGACGGATTCGTCCGCACCGCGCCGGGTGACGGCGGCGCTGCCGAGCAGCTTCGCCAGCGCAACCGGCTTGCCGCGATCGCGGTTGAGATTGCCACCGCGGAGACCGAGTGGCGGGCCAGCGATGCCATGGCAACAGCCGCTCGCGCGCAATCGGCTGAGGCCGCCGCCGCCGAGCGTGACGCCAGCGCTGCGCTGCGCCGCGCGGAAGACGCGCTCGCCCGGCAGCGCGCCGCCGAGGCCGAGTTGTCGCGCCGTTCGCTCGCGACCGAGGCTCGGCAGGCGGCGATCATTGATGCGGCCGAAAAGCTCACCGCCGAGCTTGGCGAACTCGAGGGGCAGGCCGCCGAGACCGCACGCCATCTCGCGCTCGCGCCGGATCCGGCGATGGCGCGGGCCGGGCTCGACGGTGCGCGGGCGCAGGCGGCGGCCGCGCGACGGCACGAAAGCGAGGCCCAAGCGACGATCGCCCGTTTGACACAGGAGACGGCGTCACGGCGCCGCCGCATCGAATCGATTGTCGTCGAGAGCCAATCCTGGCAGCAGCGGCGTGAGCGGGCGTTGACGCAGCGTCGGGTGCTCGGCGAGCGGCAAGCCGCGCTGACGGCGGAAATCGCCACGCTCGCCGCGCGGCCGGCGGAAATAGCCAGCGAGACAAAGGCCTTGGCTGCGCAAGCCGCGGAAGTGGCCCGCGCGCACCGCGCCGCCGCCGACGCTCTGGCGTCGGGCGACACGCGGCTGCGTCAAACGACCGACATCGCGCGCCGCGCCGAGCACGATCTCGCCACGGCGCGCGAGACGCGGGCGCGCTGCGAGGTGCGGCGCGAAGCTGCTGGGGCCGCGCTGACCCGGTTGCGCGACGACATCAGGGACCGGCTCGAAACCCTGCCCGAAGCTCTCGTTGAGTTGGCCGGCGATGAAGACGAGCCGGGCGATCCCGGGCAACTCGACGCGCGGCTGGGCCGGCTCACGCGCGAAAGGGACGCCATCGGCCCGGTCAACCTTGTCGCCGAGCGGGAGGCCGAGGAGGTCGAGGCTCGGGTCGAAAGTCTGCGGCACGAGCGCACCGAATTGACCGAGGCCGTCGCCCGGCTGCGCCGCGGGATCGCCGCGCTCGACCAGGAAGGGCGTAAGCGCCTGCAAGGCGCGTTCGAGATCCTGAACGGGCATTTCTCGACGCTGTTTCAGCGGCTGTTTGGCGGCGGCCGGGCGCATTTGACACTGACCGATACCGAGGACCCGCTCGAAGCCGGGCTCGAAATCATGGCGAGCCCGCCCGGCAAGCGGCTCCAGGCGCTGTCGCTATTGTCGGGCGGCGAGCAGGCGCTGACCGCGATCGCGCTGATCTTCGCCGGGTTCTTGACCAATCCCGCGCCGATCTGCGTGCTCGACGAGGTCGACGCGCCGCTCGACGACGCCAATGTCGACCGCTTCTGCCGGCTGATCGCCGAAACCGCCGATGCGACCGGCACCAAATTCCTGTTGATCACTCATCATCGCATCACGATGGCGCATATGGACCGGCTGTTCGGCGTGACGATGACCGAACGCGGCGTCTCGCAGCTCGTGTCAGTCGACCTCGCGCGCGCGGCCGAGCTGCGGCAGACGGCATAAGCACCGCTGGTCACGGCCTGGGCATGGCTGCCAGGCATCGTCGATAATTTGTTGATGGATATGGCTATTTTGCTGATTTGCCGGCGCTTGCCGCGCCTTGACACAAGGCTGCCCGCTCACTATCGTGCGCGCCGCTTCGGCCGGCCGCGATGGGCGAGCCGCTCGGAGCCGGAATGCTGTGGCTGGGCGCGTAGCGATGAGCGATGACCGGCCGTCCGATGCGTTGGCGCGTCTTGCCGAACGGCTCGACAAAGCGCAGGCGTCCGGAAGCGGAGCGCCGGTTGCCGGCAGCGGCGATAGTGCCGGGTCGCAGCAGGCTATGGGGCTCGGTTTCCGTATCGGGATTGAGTTCGTGGTCGCGATCATCGTCGCGACCGGGTTGGGTTGGGTGTTCGATCACGCGCTGGGTACTCGCCCGTTTGCGATGATCGTGATGTTTTTTCTGGGGGTCGCGACCGGCATGCTGAATGTTTATCGGGCGATCACCGGACAGGGCGCGGCGGTCGGCTTCCGCCGGCCCAGCAAGGACGAATAGGAAAGATTGACGTGGCGCTGGAGCTGCACCCGCTCGAACAGTTCAAGGTTGAGCCGCTCATCCCGATCCATATCGGTGGGCTCGACCTGTCGTACACCAACGCCTCGCTGTTCATGACGATCGCCGTGGTGCTGATCACCGCGCTGCTGGTCCTCGGGACGAAGCGCGGCGCGCTGGTGCCCGGCCGCTGGCAGTCGGTCGCCGAGATGAGTTACGAGTTTGTCGCCGACATGGTCGACACCAATGCCGGGCATGGCGCCGAGCCGTATTTCCCGTTCGTCTTCACACTGTTCATGTTTGTGCTGTTCGCGAACTTCCTTGGCCTCATCCCCTATAGTTTCACGGTCACGAGCCAGATCATCGTCACCTTCGCGCTCGCCGCCGCCGTGTTTATCGGCGTGACGATCATCGGCTTTATCAAGCACGGCGCGCATTTCCTGCGGCTGTTCGTGCCCGAAGGGGTGCCGTTCGTCCTGCTGCTGCTGCTGGTGCCGATCGAGATCCTGTCCTACTTCATCCGGCCGTTCACGCTGTCGATCCGGCTCTTCGCCAACATGCTCGCGGGTCATACGATGCTGGCGATCTTTGGCGGGTTCGCGGCGAGCGTCGGGCTGCTGGCGATTCTGCCGGTCGGGCTCGACGTCGCGATCCTCGCGCTCGAGGTGCTGGTCGCGGCGTTGCAGGCCTATGTCTTCGCGATCCTGACCTGTCTTTATCTGCGCGACGCGCTGCACCTCCACTAATCGTTCAATCCTGCAAAACCGCTTCTTCTGCCAAGGGGACTTTCCATGGATCTTGCTTCCGCAAAAATGATCGGCGCCGGCCTTGCCTGCATCGCGCTCGTCGGCGCCGGTGTCGGCATCGGCAACGTGTTCTCGTCGCTGATCAGCGCCGTCGCGCGCAACCCGGCGGCGCAGGCCCAGGTGCAGCCTTTCGCGTTTCTCGGCTTCGCCCTCGCCGAGGCGACAGGCCTCTTTGGGCTGGCGATCGCCTTCCTGATCCTGTTCGTATTCTGATTCAGGCCCTTCTTCGATAGGGCCGGCACCGATGCCGCAGCTCGATTATCACACCTTTGTCCCGCAGCTCGTCTGGCTGGCGATCACGTTTGTCGTGCTCTATCTGCTGATGTCGCAATTGGCCTTGCCCAAGGTCAAAGGTGCGATCGAAGGACGTCGACATCACCTCGACAGCGATCTCGGTCGCGCCGCCGCGCTCAAGGAAGAGGCCGAGGCGGCACTTGCCGCCTATCAGAAGACGCTCGCCGATGCGCGTGCCGCCGCACAGGAGACGCTGCGGCAGACCGGCGAGCGGCTCGCCGCGGAGGCCGCCGAGCGCCAGCGTCAGCTTGCCGCGACCTTGGCCGAGCAGATCGCCGCGGCCGAAGCGCGTATCGCCGCCGGCAAGGATGAGGCACTCGCCGAAATCCGCAACATCGCCGCCGAAGTCGGCAGCGCGGTGGTCGAGAAGCTGACCGGCGCCGCGCCGAGCCCGGCGGCGATGTCGAGCGCGATCGGCCATGCGCTGAACGGCCGCGCGGCGTAAAGGAAACGGCGCGATGGAATTTCTCCACGATCCGGAATTCTGGGTCCTTGTCGCGGCGGTGATCTTTGTCGCTGCGGTGTGGAAGTCGGCGAGCCGCGCGGTGACTGGCGGCCTCGACGCGCGCTCGGCGCGGATCCGCGGCGAACTCGACGAAGCGCGCCGCTTGCGCGAGGAAGCCGAGCGGCTGGTCGCCGACTACCGGGCCCGGGAGAAAGCGGGAGCGGCCGAGGCTGAGGCGATCGTCACCCATGCCAAGGCGGAGGCCGAGCGCATCGCCGCGCAGTCCGCGCGCGATCTCGAACAAGCGTTGGAACGCCGTCAGCGCATGGCCGAGGAGCGCATCGCGCAGGCCGAGGCAAAGGCGCTCGATGAGGTGCGCGCTGTCGCCATCGATGTCGCGATCGCCGCGGCGCGCGATGTCATCACCGCCGAGATCGACGAGCGCCGCGGCAGCGCTCTGCTTGACGAGGCGATTATCGCGCTGCCGCAGCGCCTGCGCTGATATCGGCTAGGCCCTGAGGGCTAGCCTTTGTATGCGTTGGTCGGTCGGCTGACGCATCGCCTTCCACCGCAATTCCCCATCGCCTCTTCAACCGCGCGGCGATCAGCGCGCTTTTCTAGTCGTAGCCTAAGGATTATGAATGATCAGCCGCGTTGGTATAGCGGTCTCTCTGTACTGATGATCGCTGGTAACCATCGTGTCCTTTACTCGCCAATCTTCGAGAATGATCTTCGCGGTGTTTTTCGCCGCGGTGTTAGGCGTGACCACCGCGGCGACGGCGACCACCGCCGTCGTGCTCAATTCCGACGATGACTCGGTCAGCGTCATCGACAGCTACCGTGAGGTTTCGCGCACCCATATCGGGCGTGGCCCCCACCATCTGATCGAAACGCCCGATGGTCACACGCTGATCATCGCGATGTCGGGCAGCAATGAGCTGGTGCTGATCGATCGGGCCACCGGTGTTGAAAAGCAACGAATTACGGCGAGCGATCCCTATCAGCTCGGCTTTAGCCCGGATCGGAAATGGCTCGTCGCCGCCTCGATCCGCCTCGACCGTATCGACATCTACGATGCCGCGACCTACCAGGTCGTGCATCGCCTGCCGGCGGCGACGATGCCAAGCCATATCGCCTTCGCGCATGACAGCAATACCGTTTTTGTGACCTTACAGGGCACCAGCAGCCTGATTTCGATCGACCTTGCCTCGGGTAAGGTCAACTGGACCGTGCCGGTCGGTCGCCAGCCGGCCGGCATCGTCACCCGGCCCGGCGGCACGCTATTGGTCGGGGTGATGGGTTCGGACTACATCGCCGAGGTCGATCCGACGAATGGCAACATCATCCGCAAGATCGTCACCGGCAACGGCGCGCATAATTTTCTCGCCACGCCGGACGGCAAGACGCTCTACGTGACCAACCGCGTCGCCGGCACGATCTCGGTACTGGACGCCGACACGCTCGCCATCAAGAACACGCTTCAGGCACCGGGCGGGCCTGACGACATGGCGCTGTCGCCCGACGGGCAGGAGCTGTGGGTGACCGGGCGCTGGCACGCCTGGGTCGATGTCATCGAGCTGGCGTCGGGCACGCTCAAGACAAGCGTACCGGTCGGCCGCTCGCCGCACGGCATTTTCGTCTACTAAGCGGGGTTCGAAACCGAGCCATGTTCGACGTCATCCAGCGGGTCATCGAGCAGATCCAGGGAACGATCTTCGAATGGGCAATCCAGCCCGCGCTGTTTCAGCTCGGCCTGATGGACTGGTCGGAAGACGTCTTCGACGGTGTCGAGTTCGCGCTTTACGGCGCGCTTGCCATCGTACTCGCCTACATCCTGTTCCGCCCGCTCGA
>Ga0181537_10000780_pt1 | contig 29768 bp, 28 predicted proteins | sample PEATcosm2014_Bin_39_FD_119765 | JGI IMG/M metagenome (GOLD analysis project Ga0181537, IMG submission 119765) | Peatland microbial communities from MTU Mesocosm Facility, Houghton, MI, USA - PEATcosm2014_Bin23_10_metaG | ecosystem: Environmental > Terrestrial > Soil > Wetlands > Peat | place...
ATGATCGAGCGGCGAGCGCTGGCCCGCGACGGCAGCGTTGCCGATCAGCACGTCGAGGTGCTGGTAGCGTTCGTTGAGCGCGGCCGCGAGCCGATAGATGCCGGGAGCGTCGCGCATGTCGAGCGGCACCAGCGTCGCCGAACTGCCGGAGGCACGCGCCGCGTCGTCGACCTCTTCGAGGCCCCCTTGGGTGCGCGCGACGGCAATCACATGGGCGCCGGCCCGCGCCAGCGCAATCGCGGTAGCTCGGCCAATGCCGCGCGAGGCGCCGGTGACGAGCGCGATAGAGCCAGCAAACGGTTGAAGCATGCTTCAGCTCGCCTCGGCGAGCAGCGAGAGTTGTCTCGGCGTAGAATCCTGCGCGGTGCGATCGGTGAGTGGCGTCGGATATTCGCCGGTGAAGCAATGGTCAGTGAATTGCGGACGCACCGGATCGCGCGCTTCTTCGCCCATAGCGCGGTAGATGCCGTCGACGGACAGGAACGCCAGCGAATCCGCGCCGATAAATTTCCGCATGCCTTCGAGATCGTGGGTCGCGGCCAACAGCTTGTCGCGCTCCGGCGTGTCGATGCCGTAGTAATCGGGATGGGTGATCGGCGGCGAGGCAATGCGGAAATGGACTTCTTTGGCTCCCGCATCGCGCATCATCTGCACGATCTTCACCGACGTCGTGCCGCGCACGATCGAATCGTCGATCAGAACGATGCGCTTGCCGCTCACCACGGCGCGATTGGCGCTGTGCTTGAGCCGGACGCCGAGCTGGCGGATATGCTGGGTAGGCTCGATGAAGGTGCGGCCGACATAGTGATTGCGGATGATGCCGAGCTCGTAGGGGATGCCGGATTCCTGCGCATAGCCGATGGCCGCGGGCACCCCGGAATCGGGAACAGGCACGACAACGTCGGCAGAAGCCGGCGCTTCGCGCGCGAGTTCCGCGCCGCACGATTTGCGCACGTTATAGACGCTACGGCCGCCGATCGTGGAATCCGGCCGGGCGAAATAGATGTATTCGAAGATGCACGGCCGTGCCGGCACTGGCAGGAACGGCTTATGCGAATGTGCGCCGTCCTCGTCGAAAACGAGAACTTCGCCGTTTTCGACGTCGCGGACATATTGGGCGCCGATGATATCGAGTGCACAGGTCTCCGAGGCGAGGATGGGACAGCCATCGAGCTTGCCAAGCACCAGCGGCCGGATACCCAGCGGATCGCGCGCGCCGATGAGCTTCTTATTGGTGAGACCGACGAAGGCGTAGGAGCCTTCGAGCATGCGCAAGCCTTCGATCAGGCGGTCGACAAAGCGGTTGCGATGCGACCGCGCGACGAGATGCAGGATCACTTCGGTGTCGGTCGTGGATTGCATCATGGCGCCTTCGCGCACCAGTTGGCGGCGGAGCGTTAGGCCATTGGTGAGATTGCCGTTGTGACCCACGGCAAAGCCGCCGGCATTCAATTCGGCAAACAGCGGCTGCACGTTGCGCAGAATGGTCTCGCCTGTGGTCGAATAGCGCACATGGCCGACCGCGGCGGTTCCCGGCAGCCGGTCGATCACCTCGCGCCGTGAAAAGGCGTCGCCGACCAGGCCGAGCCGCCGTTCGGAATGAAACCGCTTACCGTCGAACGAGACGATGCCCGCCGCCTCCTGGCCGCGGTGCTGGAGCGCGTGCAGGCCCAGCGCGGTAATCGCCGCCGCGTCGGGATGTCCGAAAATCCCGAATACGCCGCATTCTTCGCGGAGCCGGTCCGCATCAAGATCGAGAACGGCGGGTTCGGTCATGTCCTTTAGCCCTCCAGCCTGTCGAGCTCGCTGTGCTGATCCGGCGGCGCAGTTCCCGGATTGTCAGTGTCCTCCGGGTGCTTCTTCAGCTTGTTTAAAATGGTGCTTTCAGGGTCGTCCGGCAACATGGACATCAACCATTGTCCCGCCCCCACCAGGACCACCCGCGATTTGGCGGATTTCACCCATTCTGGCTGGCTGCGGTCGGGAACGAGCCAAGTGAAAAACACGAAGGCTACAACGACGATCACCAGCCCCCGCGCGAGCCCGAACAAGAACCCAAGGGTGCGATCGAGCGCGCCGACACGGCTGTCGAGCACCATGTCGGAAACCCTGATGGTGAGGACCGAAACCACCAGCAAAGTGACCAAAAATACGCCACCGACGACGACAACGGCGGCCACGATGTCGCTATTGAAGTACTGCTTCGCCAAAGGCAGCAGCTTGCCGTACGAATAAAGGGTGGCGGCGGCCGCAAGCACCCAAGCGGTGATGGATAACACCTCGCGCATGAAGCCACGCACCATCGCGAGCAGCCCCGAAACCAGCATTACGACAATCAGTACGATATCGAGCAGCGTAATCGGCATCGGCTGCTGGTCCGCCCGCTAGTGTTCCGGCGCTTTCGCCGGGTGTATAGCCGGGCTCCGGCACGCCGTCACCCATCTTAATGGACCCTCAACAAGTTCCGCCTCGGCGTGGCGACACAGCCGTCCAAAATCGGTTGTTAACCAATCTTTAACCCTGAAATCGCTTTGCCGGCGCGGCCGTCAGGTATCGGGGCGGCCGACGCGCCGCAGTGCCGGCGTGCCGTCGCGGGCGATATCGGCCACGAGATTGCTCAGCGTGGCGATGGGGGAGAGGGAGACGCCTTCGGGGGCATCGGTGCGCGCGGCCTCCGGGACAATCGCTTTGGTGAAGCCGAGTTTCTGCGCCTCTTTGAGGCGCGCCGCCGTTTGCGCCACCGGGCGCACCGCGCCGGAAAGCGACACTTCGCCGAAATAAACCGCATCCGCGGGCAGCGGGGCGTGCGCCAATGACGAAACCAGCGCGGCGGCGGCGGCGACGTCGGCGGCCGGTTCCTGGATGCGCAGGCCGCCTGCGACGTTGAGATAAACGTCGTGGCCCGATAGACGAACGCCGCAATGCGCCTCTAGCACGGCCAGAACCATCGACAGCCGATTCGGGTCCCAGCCGACCACGGCGCGGCGCGGTGTGCCGAGCGATGTCGGCGCGACGAGGGCCTGAATCTCGACCAGGAGCGGGCGGGTGCCTTCTATCCCGGCAAAAACGGCGGTGCCGGGGCTGCCGAGATCGCGCTCGGAGAGAAACAGCTCGGACGGATTTGCCACCTCGCTCAGGCCGGCGCCGGTCATTTCAAAGACGCCGATTTCGTCGGTAGGACCGAAGCGGTTCTTGATCGCGCGCAGAATGCGAAACTGGTGCGAGCCCTCGCCTTCGAATGACAGTACCGCATCGACCATGTGCTCGACTACCCGGGGGCCGGCGATTTGGCCGTCTTTGGTGACGTGGCCGACCAGGATCACGGCGGCGCCGGTGCGCTTGGCGAAGCGGATCAGTTCGCCGGCGGAGCCGCGAACCTGCGTCACCGTACCGGGCGCCGCTTCGACGCTTTGAGTCCACATGGTCTGGATCGAATCGATCACCAGAATCCGCGGCACCGTGCCTTGCGACAGCGTCGCCACGATATCTTCCACAGAGGTTTCAGCCGCAACTTCGACCGCGGCATCGGTAAGGCCGAGCCGGTCGGCGCGCAGCCGCACCTGCGCCACCGCTTCCTCGCCGGAAATGTAGACGGCGCGGTGATGGCTGCGTGCGAATGCGGCCGCGACCTCAAGCAGCAGCGTCGATTTGCCGATTCCTGGATCGCCGCCAAGCAGCAGAACCGAGCCGCGCACCAGCCCACCACCGGTCACGCGATCGAATTCGGCGATCCCCGAGGCAAGCCGCGGCGCCTCGTGTGAAGCCCCCTGAAGCGGTTCGACCGCGAACAATCTTCCCTTGCGGGATGCGCGCCGCCCGATTTCGGTGCCTTCCTCGACCAGCGTGTTCCATTCGCCGCACGCTTCGCATTTGCCGGCCCAGCGCGGGAAAGCCGCACCGCAATTCTGGCAAACGAAGTTTTTTGCGCGCGCGGCCATGTTATGCGTCTTTCACGTCACCGTTCTTATAGACGAGCTGACAGCGCGGACCGAGCCGCGTCAGAACTTCGTAGCCGATGGTGCCGGCGGAAGCGGCAACATCGTCAACGGTCAGTTCGCCGCCGATCAGCGTCGCTGTATCGCCGCGATGCACCGCGCCGTCTGCAAGGTCGGTGATGTCGACGCAGACCAGATCCATCGAAATGCGACCGACAATGGGGCAGCGCTTGCCGGCAACGATGGCGCCTCCGCCGGGGTACGCGTCGGTGCCGCTGCCGGCGCGCATCAGACCATCGGCATAGCCCAGCGCGACCACGGCAATACGGGACGCGCGTTTTGCCGTCCACGTGGCGCCGTAGCCAACCGTCTCGTCGCGCGCCAAGCGGCGCAATTGCAAAATGCGTCCCGTCAATTCGACGACGCTCTTCATTGGATTTGGCCGGCCGGGAGTAGGATTGAGTCCGTAAAGCGCGGCGCCCGGGCGCCCCATATCGAAATGCACCGGCCTGCCGAGGAAGATGCCCGAGGAATTGGCCAGCGAAGCCGGAATTCCGGGATAGAGCAGGTGCAATTCGCGAAACAGCTGGATCTGGCTGGCATTGAGCGGATGATCGGGAATTTCGGCGCAGGCCAAGTGGCTCAGCAGCAGCGCGATGCCGTGGTTCTCGGTTTGCGTGCGGGGCGCCAGTGCTGCCGCCTCCTCGGGAGAAATGCCGAGCCGATGCATGCCGGTATCGACATGGAGCGCGGCGCCGCCTTGCCAGCCGTGGGCACTGACGAAGGCATCCCATTCCGCGAGCTCGGTCGTCGAGTTGATAACCGGCCGCGCATTGATCTCGATAAGGCTGTCGCCCCATTCCGGTATAAAGCCATTGAGCACGTAGATGGTGGCTTCGGGCGCGCGCGAACGCACCGATCTAGCTTCGGCCAGGTCGGCGACAAAGAACGTCTTGCAGCCTGCCCGGACGAGCGTAGCGGTCACCGGTTCAAGGCCGAGCCCATAGGCATTGGCTTTGACGACAGCCGCGCATTCGACGGTGAGGAGTTCGTGCGCCAGCGTGCGCCAATTCGCCTCGATCGCGGCGAGGTCGATAACGAGCGTACCGCCGGTCTCCGGCAGGGCCGGGGCCAGTACGGGCGCGGGTTTGGACTGCCTTTTTGCGCGAGCCATAGCGGCGTTATATGGACGCAACGGCAGCGGTGGTAAAGCGGGGCGGTCGCGCCTGACGGCGCCGACTCGACATGCTTCACCCCGGTGAAGTGTTGAGCGAAGAGTTTCTCAAGCCGCTTGCGATGTCGGTTAATGCGCTCGCATTGAATTTGCGGGTTCCTGCCACGCGCGTCGGCGCAATCGTCAAGGGTGAGCGATCGGTGACAGCGGACACTGCCTTGCGGCTATCGCGCTTCTTCGGCACGAGTGCCGAGTTCTGGATCAATCTGCAGGCGATGCACGATTTGACCAAGGCGCGGCAGGAAAGCGGCGGGGTCATCGACCGCGACGTTCGACCGCGAGCCGCCTAGAAATTCGGCTGATGCCCCCTGTCGAGATTGCCGAAGCGCGTGATGGCTGCGTCGAACTGCAGTTCGACCGTGCCGGTGGGGCCATGGCGCTGCTTGCCGATGATGACTTCGGCTTTGCCATGCGCGTCGGTAATTTGTTTCTCCCAGTCGCCGAATTCCGCCGTCCCTTCGCGGGGCTTTTTATTCTCAAGATAGTATTCCTCACGGAATACGAACATCACCACATCGGCGTCCTGTTCGATCGAGCCGGACTCACGCAAGTCGGAAAGCTGGGGCCGTTTGTCGTCGCGACTTTCGACCTGACGCGATAACTGCGACAACGCGAGTATCGGAATGTTCAGCTCTTTGGCGAGCGCTTTGAGCCTCGTTGTGATCTCCGTAATTTCCTGCACGCGGCTGTCACTGGCGCGGCGACTCGAGCCTTGCAACAATTGGAGATAATCAATCACCAAGAGGTCGAGCCCGCGCTGGCGCTTAAGACGCCGCGCCCGCGCCGCCAATTGGCCGATGGAAAGGCCGCCCGTCTCGTCGACATAGAACGGCAGATTTTGCAGTTCGATCGAAACGTCCTTGATTTTCTCGAAATCGGTTTCGTCGATGCCGCCGCGTCGGATCTTGTTCGATGGAATTCCCGTCTGTTCCGCGATGATGCGGGTGGCGAGCTGCTCGGCCGACATTTCCAGCGAAAAGAAGCCGACGATGCCGCCATTCACGGTTGCCATGTGGCCGTCGGCGCGGACCTCGCCGGCCCAGGCCTTGGCGACGTTGTAAGCGATGTTGGTGGCGAGCGCGGTTTTGCCCATGCCCGGACGGCCGGCCAGAATAACCAGATCGGAAGGCTGCAAGCCACCCATGCGGTTATCGAGGTCGGCGAGGCCGGTTGCCAGGCCGGACAAATTGCCGTCGCGCTGATAGGCGCGCGCCGCCATGTCGACCGCGGTGGTCAGCGCCTGGGCGAAACGCTGAAAGCCCGAGTCATACCGGCCGGTCTCGGCAATTTCGTAAAGTTTGCGTTCGGCATCCTCGATGTGATGCAGCGGCGTCGAGTCGACCGGCGCATCATAGGCCAGATTGACCATATCCTCGCCGATCAGGATCAGATCGCGACGGATCGAGAGATCGTAGACGGTACGGCCGTAATCCTCGGCATTGATGATCGTCGTCGCTTCGGCGGCAAGCCGCGCCAGATACTGGTTGAGCGAGAGACCGGCGATATCGGCGTCCGCGGGCAGGAACGTCTTCAGCGTAACCGGTGTCGCGACTTTATTGGCGCGGACCAGTCCGGCGGCGAGTTCGTAAATGCGCTGATGGATCGGCTCGAAGAAATGCTTCGGCTCGAGAAAGTCGGAAACCCGGTAGAACGCCTCATTATTGACGAGGATGGCGCCGAGCAGCGCTTGCTCGGCTTCAATGTTGTGCGGCGCCGCGCGGAATGTCGGTTCCGGCGGGGTTTGCTTGCGTGCGGTCGAATCGAATGCTGGCATGGTCCCGGTCAGCGGAGTCGCGAGGTGTGGTCGATTTGCGGCGGATCGTTACTCATCGCGGATTACGCAACGACGGCGGCAGGTTGCGACCACCCGCAACCTTTCCGCAAACACCAACGCGAACCACGAGGCTTCAGTCGATAGTCGAGCCGCGCCGCAATGTGAAATCATCATTGCGGCTTTCCCCGTTACTCACCGCATGCAGGTGAGGAAGGACGAAAGCGCCAATCGGCTCTTGACGAGCGTAGTTACGCCACGGATCGGCGCCGCTATTCGCCGGCGAGTCGCAGCGGCGCGGAATAGCCCGCCTCGATGCCGCGCAAACGGGCCTCTTCGCGCGCGATGTAATCGCGTGTCGCCGGCGTGAGACCCTTCTGCTTGGCCATTTGGATCTGGAAGACCACCATATCGCTGTCGCGGAATGCCATCTCGGAGCAGGCGAGATAGAATTCCCACATCCGTACGAAGCGCTGGTCATACAGCCGGACCACCTCATCGCGGTGGGCGAGGAAGCGCTCGCGCCAGGCTTTGAGAGTTTCGGCGTAGTGTAATTGCAACACTTCGACGTCGGTGACAATGAGCTGCGCGCGTTCGATCGCCGGCAGCACTTCCGAGAGCGCCGGGATATAGCCGCCGGGAAAAATGTACTTGGCAATCCAGGGATTGGTGATGCCGGGACGGCTGCTGCGCCCGATTGAATGCACCAGCGCGACACCGTCGTCGGCGAGAAGCTCGGCGCATTTATCGAAGAACGTGTCGTAAAATCCAACGCCGACGTGCTCGAACATGCCGACCGACACGATGCGATCAAAACTTCCCCGGACATCGCGATAGTCGATAAGCCGGAAGGTCGTAGTCTCCGTGAGGCCGCGCTCCTGTGCCCGGTGTTGGGCACGATGATATTGCTCCCGCGATAGCGTAATGCCGGTAACATTCGCGCCGGCAATGTCGGCGAGGTAGAGTGCAAGGCCACCCCAGCCGCAGCCGATGTCCAAAACATTGGCGCCGGATTTTAGGCAGAGCTTGGCGGCCAGGTGGCGCTTCTTGGCGAGCTGCGCGTCATCGAGCGACTGGTCCGAAGACTCGAAGTAGCCGCAGCTATATTGCTGGTCGCCATCGAGAAACAGCGAATAGAGCCTGCCGTCGAGGTCATAATGGTGGGCGACATTGTTGCGCGCACGGGATCGCGGATTGAATTGCTGCAAGCGGCGAAACAGGTAACGCACCACGCGGCTTGGCAGTGCCCAATAGGGCGGTGCGATGCGTTCTTGCCGCAGCAGGATCGCGATGACCTCGGCGATCGAGCCTTGCTCGACGACGAAAGTGCCGTCCATATAGGCTTCACCGAGCTTCAGCTCGGGATCGAGCAGGACACCAAGCTGCGCCTTTGCGCTGGTGAAGCGCACGGCAACCGGCGACCCAGTGCGGTCGCCAAAAGTGTAAGTAGACCCGCCCGCCGTCGTGACTGTAAAAGACCCGCGACGGATAAACCGACGAAGCAATAACAGCAGCAACCGATCCACGGCCGCCTCCACGCTTTACATGGCCCCTTCCGCAACAGGTGACAATTGGCGCTTGGTTTGCACGCTCAATCGGCCTGTTTGGCCCGCGGGGACTTGTTCTTGCCGTTATTAAAACAAAATCCTGCTCGACCAGCAATGCCAAGAATTTACTCAGGCGCGCCGCGCTTCCCTTGGGCGGCTTTTGGGCTAAGCATGATCTGCCAGACAAGCGGCAAGGAGATCAGCGTGGTTAGGCGTTTTGCGCCCACGGTCGCTCGCATGTTTCATTTTGGGGCGTTTTTGGCGTTGGCCGTCATCCCGGGGGTCGCGCATGCCCAGGTCAACATCGACCAGGGCAAGCCGGCAGCCGAGATTTACCAAAGCGACTGCGCGACCTGCCACAAGACCACGCGAGGCCTCGCCGATGGCAAAAACAGCCTGATGCTGGCAAGTTTTCTGCGCGAACATTACACCGCGAGCCGCGAGCAGGCCGCGGCGCTTGCGGCCTATGTTCTCGGCGCAGGGGGCGGCGCTGCAGCGCCTGCGCAAAAACCGAGCCAAGACCACGCCAAAGCGACCGGCGAGGAGCCAAGGACCGCTGAGCCGAAGACTGCTGAGCCGAAGACCGCCGAGCCAAAGATCACTGAGCCCAAAACCGCCGCCCGCCCTTCGCCCGAGGCGAAGCCCGCAGATCAGGACCACCCTACAGTATCCAGTACGGGTAAACGCGACGGGCGGCCGGCTACGGCGAGCAGGGGCCAGAAGCAAGAGCCGGAAGCTGCATCGCCGCCGCAACAGGCCGCGCCGGTCGTGGCCACGCCCGCCGCCACCCCGGCAGGCACGCCTGATACGTCAGGCCAGGACAGCGTTACGACTAAGAGCGCGTCCGCTCCGGCTGAATCTCAGCCGGGCGACAATGCGCCAGTGCCGCGCGACAATATTCCTGACTGATAACACCAATAACAGCCAGGTCGCGGCAGGGGCCGATCAGTTCTTGTCGGCAGGCGCAGGGGTCTCCTCGCTATCGGCACCTTCTTCCGGAGCCGCGGCTTCTCCGGCGCCCGGCTCGAAGAACGCCTCCGCGGCAACGACCGCGGCTTCCTGCTCGGTCATATCCCGCAACTGCGTCACGTCTTCGCCGCGGGCAATGCGCGCCGCCTCGTCGCTATTGCGCGCGACGATGATGCTGATCGAGGTTTCAACATCGGGATGCAGTGTCAGCGGGACTTTATGCTGCCCGATCGTTTTGATCGGCGCATTGAGCGCGATCTGATTGCGGGTCACCTGGAATCCGGCATCGCTGATCAGCGTAACGAGGTCGCGCGGCGAAACCGAGCCAAAGAGCTGTCCGGATTCGGAGGCCTGCCGCAACACGGTGAAGCTCTTGCCGTCGAGCTTTCCCGCGACTTGGGAGGCCTCGGTCTTCAAGGTGAGAGAGCGCGCCTGGAGATCGTCCTTAATCTTCTCATATCGGTTGCGGTTTTCGTCCGTGGCGCGCAACGCCTTGCCGCGCGGCAGCAGGAAATTGCGGGCGAAGCCGTCTTTGACGCGGACGACGTCACCCATCTGGCCGAGCCGGGCGACACGTTCGAGGAGGATCACTTCCATGGCGGCCTCCTTAGCGGATCACATAGGGCAATAGCCCCAGAAACCGCGAGCGTTTGATCGCCTGGGCAAGCTCACGCTGCTTTTTCGCCGAGACCGCGGTGATGCGGCTCGGCACGATCTTGCCGCGCTCCGAAACGAAACGCTGCAGCAGCTTGACGTCCTTGTAGTCGATCTTGGGTGCATTGGCGCCCGAGAACGGACAGCTCTTGCGACGACGAAAGAAGGGACGGCGGCCGCCAGCGCCTTGCGGTGACATAGCCATGTTCAAATCTCCGTCGCGCTGTCGGCGTCATCATCGCGCCCGCGCCGGGGACGATCGCCCCGATCGCCTCTGTCGCGGTCGCCACGGTCAAACCGATCGCCGCGGTCGCCGCGCCGGTCATCACGGTCGCGATCGCGCTCGGTCCGGCGCATCATCGCGGACGGTCCTTCCTCAAGCTCGTCGACGCGAATGGTGAGATAGCGCAGGACGTCTTCGTTAAGCCGTTCCAGCCGTTCGATCTCGTTGATCACGGGCGGCGGCGCATCGAGATCCATCAGTGTGAAATGCGCCTTACGGTTTTTGCGTAGCCGATAAGACAGCGACTTTACGCCCCAGTACTCGGTCTTTTTGATCGTTCCGCCGAGGCCTTCGATGACCCCCTTCAACTGCGCGGTTAATTCCTCGACCTGCTGCACGCTGGCGTCTTGGCGCGCAAGGTAGACGTGTTCATAGAGCGGCATAGCTGCCCTTTCCTCATTTGCCATGCTCGCCCAGGCGCGAAGCCCCTCGAACCCTTCGGGAAAGGCTCGAATGCTCTGAAGGCGGGGACACCGGACGCCGGATCCGTCGGTCGTACCCTGTGGGTAGTTCCTCGGGGCCCTACCGCGCCTTCAAAAAGTCGGCGCGGCCGTCCGTTCAGCCCCCGGCCGGGGACGAGCGGAAGCGCGCCTTATACGCGGCAGGCCTAAAAAGGCAAGATGCGCCGTAACTTGCAGAATTGGGGTCAGGAAACCCGGGTTCGGCCGCCTGCCTTCTGAATGATCTCGGCGAGGCGGACCGCCAATTCGACGCCTTCCCGCAGTTTGGTGTTCCCATCGGCTGAGGGGTCCGAATTGCGCAGTTTCTTCACGCTCGCAAGCAGCGCCTCCAGGCTCCGTTCCAGCAGTCTTTGACGAAATGCACGATCGCTCCGCGCGCGTGCGAGGTCGGCATCGGTTACCGGCGAAAAATCTTTCATCAAGAACCGTTTGTGAGCCCGCTAAGCGCGGTCGATATCCCCCGGCTTGCCGCATCGTATCCGTTCTCTGTTGTCTTTTTGTTACTTGTCGGCGTCTCTTGACAGGCTCGCTATCCCGGTATCTTTCGCCCCTTCCCGGGGCGGTTAGGGGCGACATCAGGCAAATGACGACGGCGTTTGTTTTTCCCGGCCAGGGCAGTCAGGCCGTCGGCATGGGCAAGAGCCTGGCTGAGAATTTCGCCCCAGCACGTGCGGTCTTCGAAGAGGTCGACGCGGCGCTCGGCGATCGGCTGAGCGACATCATCTGGAACGGTCCGGCTGAAACGCTCACGCTGACTGAAAACGCCCAGCCGGCGCTGATGACGGTCTCGCTTGCCGCGATGCGCGTGCTCGAGACCGAGGCCGGTGTCGATCTAAAGCGTGATGCCGCTTTCGTTGCCGGTCACTCGTTGGGAGAATATTCGGCGCTCGCTGCCGCGCGGTCGCTGTCGGTGGCCGATGCGGCGCGGCTCCTGCGCATTCGCGGCCGTGCCATGCAGAAGGCGGTTCCAGTTGGCGTCGGCGCCATGGCGGCGCTCATCGGGCTTGAGCTCGATGACGTAAAAGCCATCGCGGCCGAAGCGGCGAACATGGGGGTCTGCGCCGCGGCCAACGATAATGGCGGCGGCCAAGTCGTAGTGTCCGGCGATAAATCCGCTGTCGAACGCGCTGTGGAACTTGCCAAGACGCGCGGTGCGAAGCGGGCGATGCTGCTCCCGGTCTCCGCGCCGTTCCATTGCCGCCTGATGCAGCCGGCTGCCGATGCGATGGCCGATGCGCTTGCGAAAGTCGCAGTCGCGCCGCCTGTTGTTCCACTGGTCGCAAATGTGCTGGCGCGGCCGGTCGGCGAACCCGCGGATATTGTGCGCTATCTGGTCGAGCAGGTGACCGGCACCGTGCGGTGGCGCGAGTCCGTTGCTTTCATGGCGCAGGCCGGGGTGACGAAGTTCTATGAGATCGGTGCCGGCAAGGTTTTGACCGGCCTGATTAAACGCATCGCGGACAATGTGATCACATCCGCGATCGGCACGGCCGAGGACGTTACCAGGTTCAAGGCCGAGCGCGGCTGAGCTATTGCTGTTTGGAGCGGGGCCAGGAGGCCAAATGTTCGACCTGAGCGGAAAGACAGCTTTAGTGACCGGGTCCACCGGCCCCATTGGCGGCACTATCGCTCGCATTCTCCATGCCCAAGGCGCAACGCTCGCCATTTCCGGCACGCGGCGGGAGGTCCTCGACCAACTTGCAGCCGAGCTTGGCGAGCGGGTTCATATTTTGCCCTGCAATCTCGCTGACGCGGCAGAAACCGAGGCGCTAGTGCCGCGCGCCGAAGAAGCGCTGGGGCAACTCGACATCCTTGTCGCCAATGCCGGCATGACCAAGGATAACCTCCTGGTGCAATTGCGCGACGAGGACTGGGATCAGGTCATCGCCATCAATCTTTCCGCCACATTCCGCCTTTCGCGGGCGGCCGTGCGCGGAATGATGCGCCGGCGCTTCGGACGCGTTATCGCAATCACGTCGGTGGTCGGGACAACCGGGAATCCGGGCCAGGCCAATTATGTCGCCGCCAAAGCGGGGATTACCGGCATGATAAAATCGATAGCGCAGGAATATGCCAAGCGCGGTGTGACCGCCAATTGCGTCGCTCCAGGATTTATTGTCACGCCGATGACGGAAAAGCTCAACGACAAGCAGCGCGACGTCATCCTCGGCAAAATCCCGGCAAATCGCGCCGGAACTACCGAGGAAGTTGCGGCCGCTGTTGTGTTTCTCGCCTCGAACGAAGCCGGTTATGTGACCGGGCAGACATTGCATGTGAATGGCGGAATGGCCATGATTTGAAGGCGATACGATGGAGCTTGGCGGCAGGTGGCCGCGCTGGTCAACGCTTTTGAAGTGTGGTAACCGAACCAAAATCGGGCTGGGGACCGGAATGCCGGAGAGCGGGGCGATATATCCGCCTCTGATCGGTGTCGACCCACGGCCGTTGACAAGTTCGATGAAGAACTTGGACCGGATCGAAGTTAGAATGATTGGGTCGCGTTGAAAGATGAGGTTGGAACGATGAGTGACATTGGCGAGCGGGTAAAGAAAATCGTCGTGGAGCACCTCGGCGTCGAGCCCGACAAGGTGACGGAAAACGCCAGCTTCATCGATGATCTCGGCGCCGACAGCCTCGACACGGTCGAACTCGTCATGGCCTTCGAGGAAGAATTCGGTTGTGAGATTCCCGATGATGCGGCCGAAACCATTTTGACGGTCGGCGACGCGATCAAGTTTCTTGAAAAGAACGCGAAAAGCTGACCCCCGGCAATTGCCGCCTGTTGCTTCATGAATTGCGCGTGTTCTTGGGCGAGCCGCACATTGCCATGTGCGGTAAAGTGGTGTGCGCGCGAGACGCGGGCGAGTAATTTCGTTGGTGTCCGGCTTCGAGCCGACCGGGAGCCTTTTTGATGAGACGGGTCGTCGTCACAGGAATTGGATTGGTGACGCCGCTCGCCTGCGGCACCGAACCGACGTGGCAGCGGCTCCTGGCCGGCCAGAGCGGGATCAAACACATCGAAAATTTCGACGTCTCCGATCTTCCCTGCAAGATCGCGGGCCAAATTCGCCGGGGCGATGGCTCGGACGGCACGTTTAATCCCGACGAATGGATGGAGCCCAAGGAGCAGCGCAAGGTCGACGCCTTTATCCTCTATGCCATGTCCGCCGCGACCCAGGCACTCAACGATGCCGATTGGCACCCGCGCGAATACGACGACCAGATTGTCAGCGGTGTGCTGCTCGGCTCCGGCATCGGCGGTGTCGAAGGCATTGCGGAAACGGCGTTGATCCTACGCGACCGCGGTCCGCGCCGGGTGTCGCCGTTCTTTATCCCGGGCCGCCTCATTAATCTTGCCTCCGGTTACGTATCGATCGCACATGGGCTCAAAGGTCCCAATCACGCCGTGGTGACGGCTTGCTCGACCGGCGCTCACGCCATCGGCGATGCCGGCCGGCTGATCGCGCTTGGCGATGCCGATGTGATGGTGGCGGGCGGTACCGAATCCCCCGTTAATCGCATATCGCTCGCCGGGTTCGCCGCATGCCGCGCGCTATCGACCGGATTCAACGAGACGCCCGAACGAGCATCACGGCCTTACGACCGCGATCGCGACGGCTTTGTCATGGGCGAGGGCGCCGGCGCCGTAGTGCTTGAAGAATACGATCACGCCAAGCGGCGCGGTGCGCGGATCTACGCCGAACTGATCGGTTATGGGCTCTCGGGCGATGCCTATCACATCACAGCGCCGTCGGAAGACGGCGATGGCGCGTTCCGGTGCATGACAGCCGCAATCCGCCGCGCCGGCATTACGGCGGGCGATATCGATTATATCAATGCGCATGGCACATCGACGCCGCTTGGCGATGAGATCGAGCTCAAAGCCGTCGAGCGATTGGTCGGTAATGCCGCCGGCCGCATCGCGATGTCATCGACGAAATCGTCGATCGGTCATCTGCTCGGCGCGGCCGGGGCGGTCGAGGCGATATTCTGCATGCTGGCGATGCGCGATGGTGTATTGCCGCCGACCATCAACCTTGACAATCCGTCCGTGGACACCGCCATCGATCTCGTGCCGCACAAGGCCCGCAAGCAGCCAATCAATGTGGCGCTGTCGAATTCATTCGGTTTTGGCGGCACCAATGCTTCTCTCGTGCTGCGGCGCTTGGCGCAGTAGCGGCCGCTCACCCTTTCGCCATATTTGCTCCGCACTCGCTTGCGATCCAAAGATGAATCTAGTCGTCGATAGCCAATGGCGGCGGAATCTGCGAGCATCCGTTTTCCTCAATCGGAGCTTCATTCCAAGTCGATCATGCAGAGTGCAAAAGTGGATACGTGGCGGTGACTGGGTCAAATCCTCCGCCTAATGGCGGCGAGCGCGCCGCACCCGGACCGCGGCCAGCGGCCGCAACAGCTGCCGGCAAGCCAGCCGCGCCGCTAACGCGCCCCGCCGCAGCGGCTAATGCGGCGAAGTCTGCGCCCGTTTCCGCTTCATCTGCGCCGTTACAGCCGGGACGGCCGGCGGCCCCGCGTCCTCCGCAGCCGCCTTTTGCGGAGCGGCCGCCGAATGGGACTGGCACTGAATCCTTGGAATCAAATCGGCCCGAGCCCAAAAGAATCGCGCCGCGAAGCCCGCGAACCGCGATCGAGCCAGATACCGTGGAAATGCCGACGCGCCGTTCGGCGAGCGCCCGGCATCCCCTTGTAGTCATTGGCAACGGCATCATCAGTCTTTTCGTGCTGCTGGCGGTTCTCGCCGGGGTCGTGCTGTTCGTCGGTAAACAACGCTTCGAGCAGCCAGGCCCACTGGCGCAGGATCGTATCGTCAATATTCCGCGCGGGTCCGGCATGCGCGACATCGCCGATGTATTGTCGCGCGAAGGAGTCATCGACCAGCCTTACGTCTTCATCGGCGGTGTGCTGGTCCTCAAGGCGCGTGAGGATTTGAAGGCCGGCGAGTACCAGTTCAAAGCCCGTTCGAGCTTGCGCGACGTAGTCGAGACCATGGTCGAGGGCAAGGTAGTGGAGCACCAAGTCGGCATTCCGGAAGGTTTGACCTCGCAGCAGATCGTCGCGCGTCTACAGGACGACGACGTGCTCACCGGCGATATCAACCAAGTCCCGCGTGAAGGAAGCTTGCTGCCCGATACTTATAATTTCACCCGCGGCGTCACGCGCGAGCAAATGATCCAGCGCATGCAGCAGGCGCAGCAACGGGTGGTCAAGGAGGTCTGGGACCATCGTGCTGCCGACCTGCCCATCAAATCGCCAGACCAACTCGTCACCCTTGCCTCCCTGATCGAGAAGGAGACTGCAAAGCCGGATGAGCGCACGCGTGTGGCGGCCGTCTTCGTCAATCGGTTGAAACAGAAAATGCGGCTGCAATCGGACCCCACCATCATCTACGGCTTGGTCGGCGGCAAGGGCACGCTGGGTCGGCCGATCATGAAGAGCGAGATCGAACAGGCGACGCCGTACAACACCTACCTCATCGATGGGCTGCCGCCCGGTCCCATTTCCAATCCCGGCCGCGCCTCACTCGAAGCCGCCGCCAATCCGGCGCGTACACGCGAACTCTATTTCGTCGCTGATGGCACCGGCGGCCATGCATTTGCAGAAACCTACGATCAGCATCAAAAGAACGTGCAGCGGCTGCGTTTGATCGAGACGGATCAAAAGGATCAAGCACCGCTCGATACGCAAATGGCCGCACCGCCCTCGCAAGCAACGTCGGCCCCGGCGCCAGCGGCGGCGCCGGCGCCGTCATCGTCTGCGCCGGTGTTGCGCGGCACGTCACAACAACGCACACAATCCGCCCACTGACCGCTGGCGCGGCCTTGTGACCATCCAGGGCCGCCGTTAAGGTCGGCGCGAAATTTCAACCCAGTCGCTGTCGGGGGATCGTAGTCCATGACGCTTTCGAGCATGACCGGATTTGCTCGCAGTCATGGCGTGAGCGGCTCCTATGCCTGGGCTTGGGAAATCAAATCGGTCAACGGCAAAGGGCTCGATCTGCGGTTGCGCCTGCCGCCCGGCTGGGACGCGATCGAGGTGCCGGTGCGTGCCCGCGCCGCGGAAACGCTTACGCGTGGATCGCTGCAAGCAAATCTGACAGTCGACCGAAGCGGCGCGGCGCCGGTGGTGCGCGTCAATACGGCGGTGCTCGAGGCGATCTTGGCGACAATGCGTCAGTTGGCGCCCCAGATGGACGTATCGCCCCCTTCGCTTGACGGCTTGCTCGCGCTTAAAGGCGTGATCGAGGTCGGCGAATCCGACGAGAGCGAGGAAGAGCGGCGCGGCGCGGAAGGTGCAGTCATCGACGGCTTCGCCCAAGTGGTCACTGCACTTGGCGAGATGCGTCATCACGAGGGGGCTGCCCTCGATCGCGTGCTCTCCATACGCCTTGGGGAAATCGCGGCGCTGGCGGAGCGCGCCGAGGAGGTGCCCGGCCGTAAGCCCGACGCCATCCGCGCAAGACTCGCCGAGCAAGTGGCGACACTCCTCGCACAGTCCGAGCGCTTCGATCCGGACCGGCTGCACCAAGAGGCGATCATGATCGCCACCAAGGCCGACGTGCGCGAAGAGCTCGACCGCCTGGCGGCACACGTCGCGCAGGCGCAGCACCTTATCGGCCAAGGCGGCCCGATCGGCCGGCGGCTCGACTTTCTCGCGCAGGAGCTCAATCGCGAAGCCAATACATTGTGCGCCAAGGCCAACGACGTCGAACTCACGAATATCGGTTTGGAGCTTAAAGCCGCGGTCGAGCAATTCCGCGAGCAGGTGCAGAACGTGGAATAACGGCGATGGCGCGGGCGAGGCGAAGCAACAAGAAAATTGCCCGACGCGGCCTGATGTTCGTTTTGTCGTCGCCCAGCGGCGCGGGCAAAACGACATTGTCTCGGCTTCTGCTCAATGCGGATGGCGGCGTTGAACTATCGGTGTCCGTGACCACACGTCCGAAACGCCGGGGCGAAATCGACGGGCGCGACTACCACTTCATCGACCGCGCTCGTTTCGAGGCCATGGTGGTCAAGGGCGAGCTCTTGGAATGGGCCGAGGTCTTCGGCCATCGCTATGGCACACCGCGCCAGCCGGTGATCAAGGCATTACGCGCCGGCCGCGATGTTCTGTTCGATATCGATTGGCAAGGCACGCAACAGCTTCGCGAAAAAGCACGCGACGATCTTGTCAGCGTATTTATCCTGCCGCCCTCGGTTAGGGAGCTCGAGCGGCGGCTCAAGCGCCGCGCCCAGGATGCCAGAGCGGTCATCGTCTCCCGCATGGCGAAGGCGGCGGGCGAAATGAGCCATTGGCCGGAATATGACTACGTCATCGTCAACCGCGAAAAAGCCGAGGCCTTTGCCGAAGTGCGGGCCATTCTTGCAGCGGAGCGCCTGCGGCGCGAGCGGCAGATCGGCCTGTCCGACTTCGTGCGCGGACTGCAGGCGAAGCTTTAGGCCGACAACACGGTGCGGCCAACCACACGGCCGGCGCGCAAGTCGTCGAGCGCGGCTTGCGCTTGATTGAGCGGCCGGTCGTGCGTCGGGATCGCCGTGAGCCTGCCGGCGCGCGCGAGATCGATGAGTTCGCGCGCTTCGGTCAGCGTACCGGTCAGCGTACCCTCGATCGTCATCGCCTTGATCGGGATCATGGCGGCGGCAATCGAAAAGCTGCCGCCCAGGAGTCCGGTCACCACGACTTTGCCGCCGCGGGCCAGAACGCCAGTCGAGAATTGCAGCGACTTTTCCGAGCCGACGAAATCGCAGACCGCGAGCACGCCGCCGGTTGCCGCCATTACCGCTTTGCGCGATTGCGAGTCGGACGGATCGAAAGCCTGCGCCGCGCCGGCCGCGAGCGCTGCCGCTCGCTTATCGGCATCGATATCGGCGACGAGCGGCGGATAAGGAAACAGCGCGCGGGCGATAGCCAAGCCCATCATGCCAACGCCGCCAACGCCGACCAGCAGCGCCGGGCCATGCTGAGCGCGGCCAGCGAGCCGCTTGAGCGCCGCGTAAGCCGTCAATCCGGAACACATCAGGGGCCCGGCGAACGCCGGCGGGAGCGGGGCATAGTCGATGAGATAGCGCGGATGCGGCACCAACACGTGGGTCGCGAAACCGCCATCGACGGCAATGCCGAGGTGATGATGCGCGGAACACATATTTTCCTCGCCGGCGCGGCACGCCGGGCAAGCGCCGCATCCGATCCACGGATAAACCGCGACCCGGCGGCCGACATGCGCACCATCGGCGGCCTCACCGACGGCTTCAATGACGCCGGCAATCTCGTGGCCGAGCGTGAACGGCAACGTGCGATCCTTGGTGATGTCGAGCCGCTTATCGCCGCCGAGAGCAAAGTAGCCGTCCTGCAAATGCAAGTCGGAATGGCACACGCCGCAGCATTCGACGCGGATCAGGACCTCACTGCCCCGCGGGACGGGACGATCCGCCACCGTCTCGCAGAGCGGCTGGCCATAAGCGACGAGCGATTGCCGATGGAAGTGTGTCATGAAATTTTGCCTCGGGCTGCTGAACGCGAGACATCATGCCTCACGTCTGGGGGCTTCGGCGAGAGCCTGCGCCAGCGCGACAAAGCCCGCTACGGATATGTCCTCGGCCCGCGCCGTCGGATCGAGACCGGCCGCCGCGATCAGTGCTGGCGTATCGGCGCCAAGCGATCGCAGGCTTTGACGCAGCATCTTGCGCCGTTGGCCGAAGGCGGCCTGGGTTACCGCCTCAAGAAGCTTGCGCTCGCACGGCAACGGCGACGCGCGTGGGATGATACGCAGCAGCGACGACGTTACCTTGGGCGGTGGCACGAACGCGGCGGCATTTACATCGAACAGGATGCGCGGTTGGGCACGCCACTGCACGAAGACCGATAACCGCCCATAACTTTTCGACCCCGGCGCCGCGACGATGCGCTCGGCAACCTCGCGCTGGAACATGAGGACCGCGGAATCGTACCACGGTGGCCACGGCTCGATACTGAGCCACGAAATGAGCAGCGCCGTCGCGATGTTGTAGGGCAGATTGGCGATGATCCGCGCCGGGCCTGGCGGCAAGTGCGCTTGCGCGTCAAAATTAAGAGCGTCGGCCGAGATGATGTCGAGGCGCCCCGGATAGAGCGCGGCGACGTCCTGCAAAGCGGCGATAGCCCGGTCGTCGCGCTCGACCGCAATCACACGTGCAGCGCCGAGCGCCAAGAGCGCGCGGGTGAGGCCGCCCGGTCCGGGGCCGACCTCCAATACGGTCACGCCATCGAGCAGGCCCGCGGCGCGGGCGATACGCGCCGCAAGATTGAGGTCGAAGAGGAAGTTCTGCCCGAGCGATTTCCTCGCCACGAGACCGTGCCGGCGGATGACCTCGCGGAGCGGCGGCAGTTTGTCGAGCGCGTCGTTCACGAGGTGCCGAGCGGCACCGGGCTCACCGCCTTTGCGAGCCGCGCCGCCAGGTTAAGCGCCGCAACAAGGCTGGTCGGGTCGGCACTACCGGTTCCGGCAATGTCGAAGGCGGTGCCATGGTCCGGCGAGGTACGCACGAAAGGCAGTCCGAGCGTGACATTGACCGCGTGGTCGAAGGCGAGCGTCTTGATCGGGATCAGCGCTTGGTCGTGATACATGCACAAAGCCGCGTCATAGCTCGCGCGCGCCTGCGGGTGAAACATCGAGTCGGCGGGCAGCGGGCCTCGCGCGTCGATGCCATCGGCGACTAGCTGTGCCACCGCCGGCGCGACGATGGCGCGGTCTTCGTCGCCAAGCGTGCCCTCTTCACCGGCATGCGGGTTCAGCCCGGCAATTGCGAGCCGGGGATTTGCGATCAAAAACCGGGCGGCAAGATCGTGCGCGACGATGCGTCCGGTTTCGACTACGAGTTCGCTGGAAAGCTGCTTGAAAATGTCCTTGAGCGGCAGATGAATTGTCACCGGAACCACGGCGAGTTCCGGCGACCACAACATCATTACCGGCCGAACCCATTTGCCGGTGGCTTCACGCACTAGCGTTGCCAGGAACTCGGTGTGGCCCGGCTCGGCAAAGCCCCAATGATAGAGAACGTTCTTGGCGACGGGATTGGTAACCACGGCTGCGGCCGAACCCGCCATGACGTCGGCGACCGCGCGGCGGATTGATGCGACAGCGGCGGGTGCGCTCGATCGATCCGGTCGGCCCGGTTCCGCGCTGACCGCAATATCGAGCGGAACGACCGGAAGGGCCGAGCGAAATTTCGCAGCGGCCGACTGCGGCGTCGCAATCGAGATCGAAATGTCGAGCCCGAGCTGGCCGGCGCGCCGGCCAATAAAGTCGGGATCGGCGACGATATAAAACGGCGGTATGTCCAATTCGGCGCGCCGCCGCCAAATCGCCAAAGCGAGGTCGGGACCGATGCCGGCGGGCTCGCCGAGCGTCAATGCCAAAGGTTGCACGATTTTCTTCTACAGCATGGATCGGCTACGTGGAAACCGGGTCGCCGCCTTCGCCGTGCCCGTCCAGCGGGCTGGGAAGCTCCAAAAACAGCATGGCCGACAACTCTATTGCTTGTATTCGATCATCGCCTGGCGTCGCAAATCCGCGAGATATTGTTTGGCCTTAGCGCCGAATTTTTGCTCGAACATTTGATCGCGCACTTGTTTCTCGGCGGGTGAATCTGTTTTCGATTCTTTTTTGGAGCATACGGCAAACATCTGAATCCCTTCGGTGGTTTGCTCGGGCGGGGTCAGGTGGCCGACGTCGGTCTTGTCGAGGATGTCGCGAAGTGCAGGAGGCAGGTCGGCGGAGGATTTATTGACAGGATCGCGGACCGCGACTTCCGCCAGCGCGCGGGCAAACGCAACGCCGGTGCCGCAGTCGGCAAAACGCGCGCGCAAGGCATCGGCATCTTTCTTGCGTGCTTCATAGGCGGCATCGGGAGAGCCGTGCGGCACGACCATGATAATCGGGCGCATGACGTACTCGTAGCCGACTGGGTTCGCGTCGGTTTTATGCAGCTGGAGTTGCGCTTCGACGTCGCTGTCGGGAATTTCCAGGCTCACCTTGTAACGCCCGCGCACGAGATTATTCCAGGCCATTTGAGCCCGTAGGTGCTGTTTAAGCGTATCCGCGCTGGCTCCGCCGTTGGTTAGCAATTGCGATAGCTTGGTGGTGTCGATGCCCATATTGCTCGCGATATTCGAAAAGGCATCATTCACGTCCGAATCGCTGGGGTCGATCGTGTAGCGTTTGGCTTCGCGTATTTCCAAAATCTCGTTGATGAGATCGTCGAGCACTTCCTGGCGCGTCGGCGCCTTATGAGTGCTCATTTCTATGAACTTCGAACGATGATCTAAGTCGAGCGCGGTAATTGGCATGCCGTCGACGAGCACCACGACCTGCTGCGCATGCGCGGCTGGGCTCGCGGCTAGCATGGCCACGGTCAGCACGGCCGCCGCTAAAGCCCTCGTCCAGGCGCGGATCGATATTTTCGGCGTCACTTTTCGCTCTCCTTCGGGATACCAGGCATTGTGCCGGCTCCTTCCGTGTTGCCAAGTTGGGTATACCAATTCATGGCCTCACGGCGGAATTTAGAACGCGCCCACCGGCGATAGCGTGTCCGGACCGAGCGTGCGCAAGCTCAGTTGCAGCATCACCGTGCTGTTGCCGATCGGCCCGGTCGTCGTATAGGTGTACCCAGTCAGCCAGTTCACCGACAGCATGAAGCAGTCGTCGACGTAGCCCAGGCCCAAACGGGTCTGGTCGAATTGATTGTTTTCAATGTCGTAACGCAGTGAGCCAAGCAGGACCCAATTCTGAGTCACCTTGTAGGAAGCGCCGGCAAGGATGCCCTCGCGGCGCGTCAACAGGCCGAGCTCAGGCTGCGCGGCATAATCGCCGTACAGTAATTGCAGCGTCCATCGATCGAAATTGGCCCGGCTTTCCAGCTCGAGACGTTCGGGCGTGAAGGTGGCTTGATCGAACCGTCCACGCGCTGTGAAGGAATAGACCGAGTTAGGCTGATACGTAACGCGGCCGACATAATCGGAGATGGTCTTGTCGAGACCGCTATCGAGCCCGGTATTGGTGATATCGCCGGCTGCGAACGAGTTCTGCCCGAACAGTTGATACGATTGTCCGAAGAGAACATTGACCGAGCCGGCGCGGTTGAATTGCGCCGTGTATTGGAGGCCGACGTTGGCGCGACTGCCGCCCTCGACGCGATCCCAGCCCGAGTATTTATCGATTTGGAACAAGTTGCTGTCGTCAAAGACCAAGCTCTGGGCGTCTTCGTTTGGAAACTTGCCGATATCGGTCTCGTTGGGACGGATGATAACCTGGGCGATCGGCTCGACCGTCTGCGTGCCCCACGGTTCGACATCGACGAAGGGATAGCGATATTCAACGCCGACGGCGGGCATGGCGCGGGCAAGATTGCTCTCGCCCGGGGCGATGTAGTTCGCTACGCCGGGATCGTTGTCGACATCGACCGAAGCGAAATCGCCGCGCACTTGGAAGAAAGGGGTGATCATCTGACCGTTGTCAGTGACCACCGTGCGCCGCCAATCGGCTTGCGCCGAAAAACGCGAATAATTGCCCGGTATCGCGCGCAACAGACAGTTCGCGGGGACGGCGGTATCTGCCGTGGGGGTGCTGCATGCGCCGCTCTGTAGGGCGGTCTGCGTGACGGCGTCGAATTCGGCTTGTGCGCGGGTCAGGCTTGTCAAGTTGAGCTTGTAGCTGAATTCACCACCCAATACCTGCTGCCCGAGCACATTCGAATAATCGAGAACAGGGTGGATGATAGGAATCTGCGATTGATTATCCAACTCGGAGAAGCCGTAGTAATAAATCGACCGTATATCGAAAAAGCTGCGCTGACCGGCGCCGGTGAGATAGAGCTGTGAAACGCCCTCAGTCGCCAGCCCGGTTTGGAATGGATCATAGGCGTTGGCCAATTTTGAGAGCTGATAGTCGGACATGAACTGGGTGTCGGTCACCAGCAGACCGGTCCAGCCCCACACCCATTTATCGTTCAGCGCGAATTGTCCTGCCGTGGTTATGGCGCCGCGAAAGTTGTTCGCGGTCTGACTGTCGGGGCCGTCGCGGCTGGCAAAATAGCCGGGGTCAGTTTGCCAAATGCCGGCGGCCCTGATCGAGTAGGAGCCGTTAAGCAGCCGATGTCGCCACTGCACCTCAGCCAGCGCGCCTTGCTTCGTCGTCAACAAAGTCGAGAAAGCGAGGTCATAGTTGGGTGCGAGGGCCCAGAAATATGTCGGCTTGAAACCAAAACCATACTGCGTGGTGTCCGAGAGCGTTGGAAATAGAAATCCGCTCTTTCGCTTTACGGTCGGGTCGGGCGTCGACATGAACGGCACGTAGGCAAGCGGCACGCCGAAGAATTCGACTCGGGCATCCTCAAAATAGAGCATCTTCTCGCCCTCATCGTGGATGATGCGGGCGGCTTGAACCTGCCAAAGCGGCGGCTTTTTCGGATCGTCCTTACAGGGCTCGCAGGCGGTGTACACGCTGTTCTGCAGGACCGTGTAATTGCCTTTGGCGCGATCGGCGCGCGCCGCGGCAAAGCGCGTGTCATCGGGAGTTTCGAGACGCAGCGAATCGACAAAGCCGTCGCGATAATCGTCGCTGAGATCGATCAGCTGGCCGTAAGTGATTTTGCCGTCGGGTTCGGTCAGCCTGACATTGCCTTCGGCACGCAGACGTTTCGTCTTCTGGTCGTAGATGACTTGGTCGGCTTCGATGGTCGCGCCGCCGTAATAGATCTGGACATTGCCGACGGCGGCAACGGTATTGTTGGTGTAGTCGTATTTGATTTCGGTGGCCTGCACCAGCATCGGTGCATTCGATTGCGGCGGCGGTTTTTTCGGCGGTGGCAGCGGCCGTGGCGGAAACCGCATAAGGTTGTTGGCCGCGTCCTGCGCCGCGGCGGGACCGGGCGTGAAAGCAAAGCCCATAAATAGCAGCAGCGCGGCGAGAGCCGTTATAAACACTCGCACGCGACTACTGACTCCGGGACGGACCGGGCTACGCGAACACGCCACTAGCCGTCCTCCTGGTACAACAATGCGACGAATCCGGTCAGTCCGCCGACCACGACGGGTATCCACGCCGCCGCGACCGGCGAGAGGAGCTCGGATTTGCTCATGTCCTCGGTGATTTTCGACAAGACGAACAGGAGGAACCCGGCGGTAATGCCGCTTAACACCATTTTCTGCACGCCGCCGAAACGGAAGAACCGCAGACTGACAGACGCGGCGAGCAAGACCATGGCGGCAAGCAGAAACGGCCGCGCCAGCAGTTGCTGGTATTGCAGCCGATAGCCCGCGGCGCCGAGCCCGGCACGGTCCGCCATTTCGATATAAGTTGGAAGCTGCCAGAACGGCACGGTTTCGGGCGTGGCGAAGCTTTCGCGAACCTGCTCGAGGGTCAGATTGCTGGGCAGCCGGTAAGTATCCTCGATATCCGGCGCTTTTCCGCTCGCATAGATCCGCACGTCCTCAAGCAGCCAATAGCCCTGCTGCAAAGAGGCGGTCTTGGCCTCGATGCGCTGCTGGAAATGAGCGCCGGCATCGAACGTGTAAATGGTGACGCCGCCGAGCTCGGCGCCTTGGTCGCGGCTTGAATTGGCATTGATGATGGCCGCACCGTCAGCGCTTTTCTGACGTACCCAGAAGCCGCTATTGCTCTCCTGCAGCGCCGAAAGATTTTCGCCGAGCATGTCGGCTTCGAGCCGCTTCGATCGCTCGTGTAACGTTGCCGAGATTGGATTGTAGACGGTGGTCGCGACCGTACCGAACAGCAAGGCTGCGATGATGGCCGGCGCTACGAATTGCCAAGCGGAGACCCCGGACGCGCGCGCAACCACCAATTCGAGCCGGCGCGACAGCGTCAGATAGCACGACATCGCGCCGACCAGCACCGAGAACGGCATGATGCGTTCGGTCAGCTGCGGCACCCGGTACATCGAAATCTTAGCGAGCAACCAAGCCGTGGCATGGGGCCACTCGGCGCCGCGACGCATCAGTTCGACGTAGTCGATCATGGCGGCCAGCGCGACCACGCCTATGAACGAGCCGACGACAGACGTGAGAAACCGCATCCCAAAGTAGCGCGAGAGCGTACCCATGATCATGGTGCGCACCTCTAGCTCGTCGCCCGCGCGATGCGATCGCCGATCGCAGTCGCGAGTTTCGATACCGCGGCGGCGGGCTCTACGGCTCGCCCACGCGAGATTTGCCGAAGACAGGCGGCGATCGCGCCAAACAGCGCAACATATTGCACGGCTAGAACGGCGGGAAATTTTACGCCCACGATCACGCTGACGAAACCGACAAGACGCAGCAATGCAACGACGCCGATCATGCCGAAAAGCGCCAGCGTGCGGCTCTGCCGTGTTGTCTGCGGCGGGCCGAGAAACGTGTAGGCGAGAATGACGAAGGCCAGCGGATAGAGCGGTGTTGCCAGACGGTCACTGAGCTCCGAGCGATATTCCTCCGGCTGCGCCGCGTAGAGGGGATCGTCGGCCCGTGGCCAAAGTAGTTCCCAAAGATATTTTTCGCGGACGGTATAGACGACGCTTTGAGGACTGCCGGTGAATTGCGACAGATTGAACGGGTAACGATTGAACGTCACGATGCGCGGATCGCGTTGTCCGGCTTCCAGTCTTTGAATGCTACCGCCGTCGAGCACCAGGAACGAGCCGCTGTCGTTCTTCACGATCTCGCCTTGCTCGGCGAGGTAAGTGGCGCGTTCGTTGGGATCGCGGCGGTCGTCGACGAAAATGCCGACCAGGAGGCCGTTCTGCTTCCGATCGGCGATGTGGAATGTGAGATTGCCGCCGATCGTGGTGAAGCGGCCCGGTTGCACGATATTGGTGAGGATGTCGGCGCGGACTTGCGCGCCCCAATCTCGCAAGGCGCGCAGGCTGCGTGGCGAGACGTAAGCGGCAATGACGGCGACCAGGATCGAGACCACGACGGCGGCGGCCAAGAACGGCCGCAGCAGCCGCCACGGCGACACGCCGGCGGCATTCATGACGATGATTTCGGAATCGGAACTGAGTTTGTTGAGGACATGCGCCGTCGCCATGACCAGCGCGATTGGCGCTATCATCATCACCAGGAGCGGGATGATCATTCCGGTGATGCCGATGAAGACGAACAGCGTTTGCCGCTGACTCGTAATCAGGTCGAAATCCCGCATCGCCTGCGTGAACCAAATCACGATGGTGAGGCTGACAAGAGTGATCAGGAACGCGCCCATCGTGGCGCGAAACATATAGCGGCCGATCGACCCCATCGGACTCAACATCCCCGCTGCCGGCCCAGCGACAGCCACATCGGCCCCCGACGCGCTATCGCCCCGCGGGCCGAACTCCCCAACGCGGGTCATTTCATGCTTTCACAAAGTGGCTTCGCCAAGGCAAAGCTATTGAACATGCACACTAAAGCGTTAATACGCCCGTTTGATAAAGGCCGCCCTTGCCCGGCGGACCTCCGCCCAAAACGCGCCGCTTGGCACGGCCCGCCGGTCGGGTTCATAACGGGGCGCCATAACCGCCCCACGACCCGCGTCGCTGGGGAAATCCAAAGGACCCGTTGTCATGCCAGCCGCCCTCAAACTCGGCTTTTCGTCTTTTGCGCGTCCGCGCGGGGTTCTTATTATGTTCTGCGAGGAAAATTTAAAATTCGGAGGGGCCAGTCAGCGCGCCCTTGCTCCGACGGGAGATCTGGTACGGCGGGCGGCGGCGGCGGACCGCTTTACGGGAAAAAGCGGTTCGACCCTGGATATCGTCGCCCCGGCAGGGCTCGACGTGCCGCGCCTGGTCGTCATCGGCATCGGCAAAGACAGCGAGGCGAAGTCGCGGGACTTGGTCAAGCTCGGCGGCATTGCCATGGGCAAGGTGCCGGCCGCCGCCGCGAGCGCAACGATCTTCGCCGAGTTCGGAACGGGTGCGCTGAAAGGGACTCAGGTCGCCGACCTCGCGCTAGGCGCCCGTCTTCGGGCCTACACGTTTGATCTCTACAAGACCAAACGTAAAGATGGTGAGGAACGGCCGAACCGCGTTGAAGTGAATTTCGCCTGTTCCAATTCCGCGGCGGCGGAAAAGGCCTGGGCCAGGACCGTCGCCATCGCCGATGGCGTGGTGTTCGCACGCGATCTCGTCAATGAGCCGGCCAATGTGCTCTATCCCGCCGAGTTAGCACGCCGCGCATCGAGCCTGACCAAACTAGGCGTCGGCGTCGATGTGCTCGATGTCGCAGCGATGAAGAAGCTAGGCATGGGGGCGCTGCTCGGCGTCGGTCAAGGTTCGGCGCATGAATCGAAGCTTGTCGTCATGCGCTGGAACGGCAGCAAGCGCGGTGCGGATCCGATCGCCTTTATCGGCAAAGGCGTATGCTTCGACAGCGGCGGCATCTCGATCAAGCCGGCCTCCGGGATGGAGGACATGAAAGGCGACATGGCGGGCGCGGCTTGTGTGGTCGGCCTGATGCAAGCGCTCGCCGCGCGCAAAGCCAAAGTCAACGCCGTCGGCGCCATCGGTCTCGTCGAGAACATGCCTGACGGCAAGGCACAGCGGCCCGGCGATATCGTCAAGACGATGTCGGGGCAGACCATTGAGATCATCAATACCGATGCCGAAGGCCGTCTCGTGCTTGCCGACGTGCTGCATTACGTCAACAAACGCTTCAAACCAAAATTCATGATCAACCTGGCGACGCTCACTGGAGCCATCATCGTCGCGCTGGGACAGGAATATGCCGGCATGTTTTCGAACGATGACAAGCTTTCCGAGCGTTTGACCAAAGCCGGCGAGGCGACGGGCGAGCGGGTGTGGCGCATGCCGCTCGGGCCTGAATACGACAAGATGATCGACTCGAAATTCGCGGACATGAAAAACACCGGTGGCCGGTGGGGCGGCGCGATCACGGCGGCGCAATTGTTGCAGCGCTTTGTCGACAAGACGCCATGGGCGCATCTCGATGTTGCCGGCACGGCGATGGGTTCGCCGGCTTCCGACATTAGCAAGAGCTGGGCCTCCGGCTGGGGCGTGCGACTCCTCGAACGGCTCGTGGAGGATTACTACGAGCGGTAAAAGTCAAATCGGATGACCGAAATCCTGTTCTACCATCTCAAAGGCCAAACGCCCGAACAGGTGTTGCCGGCGCTTCTTGCAAAATCGCTTGAACGCGGCTGGCGCGTCGTCGTTCAAGCGTCCTCCGATGAGCGGGTCGAGGCACTCGACGCGCATTTGTGGACGTGGCGCGATGATGCCTTCCTGCCGCACGGCACTTGGCGCGACGCGGAGGCTGCCGAGCAGCCCATCGTGCTGACAATCAACGATGAAAATCCCAACAAAGCGACGGTTCGGTTCCTCGTCGACGGCGCGAGCATGACCGGGGACGGCAAAGGGTACGAGCGCGTCGTGCTGCTCTTTGACGGCGACGATCCGGAGGCGGTCGAGACGGCCCGCGCCAAGTGGAGCGAGGCCAAAGCGGCCGGTGCCGAGGTGACTTATTGGCAGGCCGATGAGAAGGGTCAATGGCGGCGCCAAGCGTGATCCGATTGAGTTCACAAAGTTTCCTAGAGTATTGCAATATCTAATTGATATAAAAGATTTTTTCGGCCTTTAAGGATATGCCGCGACGGCCCTCGAAACTGGCATCGAAAGCACTATATTTTTTGCTCGGTTCTGAGATTGGATGATATAGTCGGTTCCATGAATAAGCGTTCAGTGAAGAAGAAGCGGCCAGCCAAAGCGAGTCGGGCCGCGTCAGTTGTTCGTAAATCGCCGGCTCGCGCCGTTGCGGCCCGAAAAACCGCGGCTAGACGTCAGCCGTCAGGAAAACCTGAGCCGATGAGTGCTGTGCGCGTCACCGGAGCGGAAATGGCGACGGTAACGGTTGCGCAAGTGACGGCGCTGACC
>Ga0181537_10000781_pt1 | contig 29758 bp, 22 predicted proteins | sample PEATcosm2014_Bin_39_FD_119765 | JGI IMG/M metagenome (GOLD analysis project Ga0181537, IMG submission 119765) | Peatland microbial communities from MTU Mesocosm Facility, Houghton, MI, USA - PEATcosm2014_Bin23_10_metaG | ecosystem: Environmental > Terrestrial > Soil > Wetlands > Peat | place...
ATACTCGCTGTGGTGGCGCGAGCCGGAAGTGGAAATCTTGCATGTGCTGGAGGAATTGGGCATCGGCTTCGTGCCGTTCAGTCCGTTGGGCAAAGGTTTTCTCACGGGCCAAATCAAGGCGGATACGAAATTCAGCACGGATGATTTTCGGAACAAGGTTCCGCGTTTCAGCACGGAGAACCGGCAAGCGAACCAGGCGCTGGCGGATTTGATCGGCCGGTTTGCGGCCGAGAAGAAGGTGACGCCCGCGCAGGTGGCGCTGGCGTGGTTGCTGGCGCAGAAGCCGTGGATCGCGCCGATTCCCGGCACGACGAAGCTGCATCGGTTGCGCGAGAATTGCGGGGCGGCTTTGGTCGAGATCAGGCCGGAAGAATTGCGCACGCTGGAAATCATGGCGGCCAAAATTCCGGTTCAAGGCGCGCGCTATCCGGAACATCTGCAGAAACTGGTGGGGCGGTAAAAGGAATTAAATATGGAAATCAAACGAAGCGGCTCGCAGCCTTCCGTCAAAGGGCCGGCGGATTGGTTCACCGGCACAGTGCGCATTAATTCACCGTTCAAGGGGAGCGATGCCGCGCGTGTCAGCGGCGCAATCGTCACGTTCGAGCCGGGTGCGCGGACGGCGTGGCATACGCATCCGCTGGGCCAGACTCTCATCGTGACGGCGGGCTGCGGACGCGCGCAACGATGGGGCGGGCCGGTGGAGGAAATCCGTCCGGGCGACATCATTTGGTTTCCGCCGGGCGAGAAGCATTGGCACGGCGCGTCGCCGCCGACGGCCATGACGCACATCGCCATTCAGGAACAACTCGACGGCAAGGCGGTTGACTGGATGGAAAAGGTGAGTGATGAACAGTATTTGAATTCGCGTTAATTGGCGCAATTCGTGTCAATGTTCTTGGCCGGCATTCAATGCGGCAGCAGGTTGGCGTCTTTTTCCTCGACGTAGCGCAGGCCGTGGATGCGGCGTTTGCCGATGAGCAGAATCGCAAAACCGATCCATGAGGTCGCCGCCAGAATGAGCGCCACCGGCATCATCGTGTGCGAATTAAAGATGCCGACGCTCGCGGAGGCGAGGCCGGAGACGCCGATCTGCAAAAAACCCAGCATGGCGGAGGCGCTGCCGATGTTGCGGTCGAAGGGCACGAGCGCCAGCGCGGCGGCGTTCGGGTAGGCAAGCCCGAGACTAGACAGCGAAATGAACAGCAGCACGAGCGTCATATCCAGCCCGAACCACCCGAAGACCGTTCCCATGAGGAGCAGCAGCGCCACGGGACATTCCACCAGCAGCGTGGCGCGGAAAATCTGTTCGCTGGAGAATTTGCGCAGGAGGAAGACGTTGATCTGGTTGCTGCCGATGAAACCGGTGGCCAGCCCGGCAAAGATGAGGCCGAACTTTTGTGCGCTGACATGAAACACCTCCATGAAGATAATGGGCGAGCTGGCGACATAGACGAGCAGGCCGGAAAAGGCGAACGCGCCGGAGAGCGCATAGGTGATGAACTGCGGCTCGCGCAGGACGATGGCGTAATTGCGCAGGATGGGCAGGAGCCGCAGCGAGACGGAGCGGTCGGGTTTGTGTCCCTGCGGCAATCGCCACCAGCAAACCGCCAGCATGAAGACCACGAACGCGGACAGGACGATGAAGACCCATTGCCAGCCGAAATGCACGGACACAAAAACCCCGACGCTGGGAGCGAGCAGCGGCGAGACGCTGATGATCAAAATCAGCAGCGAGATTATTTTTGCGGTTTCATGCGCGGGGAAAAAATCCCGCACCATCGCCATCGCCGCGACCTGCGCGGCGCATCCGCCCAGCGCCTGCACGAAGCGCATGGCGATGAGCCATTCCACGGTGCGCGAGCACAGGCAAAGAATCGACGCGGCGATGAACAGGATCAATCCTGCATACAACGGCAGTTTACGGCCGAAACGGTCGAGCAACGGGCCGTAAAAAAGCTGTCCGGCGGCCATCCCGGCGAAATAGCTGGCGATGGTCAGGGAAATCCGTGCGGTGGACGTGTGGAGCGCGGCGGCGATCTGGGGAAATGCCGGCAGATACATATCAATGGCGAACGGGCTGATGGTGGAGAGTGCGCCAAGGATGACGATGATCAAATAGCGGTTTCGGGATTCAGACATAAATCAAAGGCGACGATTTCTCCTTTCAAGATTCATGCTGGAAGCGCGAGCGCATGAATTCAATAAATTTCTCATCGGAAAGTCCGCGTCTGACGTTTATTGTGCGCCCGCAGTTAAGAATGGAGCCAATGGCCGGGATTGTCTGGTCTAACCGGCGATTGCGAAGCCAATATGCCCGATTCTATTGGTGAATCAAGCTAAATCATCCTAACCGATTTATACCCTTTTTGACTCGTTTGGTGTCCGTTTTGGTGTCCGTTCCAGACAGAGTGGCATAAGCTATTCCATTGCGGCCAATATGTCATCAAGTGGCAATGTAGCAAATGTCGTGGCGTAATCGGACATCGCGTAGGGAATGACGAGTTGGCGTTCGCGCAAAAGGTAGCCACAGGAATAAACGACGTTCGGCACATAACCTTCACGTTCGTGCGCGTCCGGCTTGATGAGCGGTTCGCGTAATCTTCCAATCACTTTCGTCGGATTGTCGCGGTCGAGGAGGAATGCGCCGATGCAGTATTTTCGCATCGCGCCGACGCCGTGGCTCAACACCAGCCAGCCTTGTTCCGTTTCAATTGGCGAACCGCAGTTCCCGATCTGGATGAATTCCCACGGGAACGCGGGCTTGATGATCAACTGCGTCGTGTGCCAGAAATGTAAATGATCGGAAAACATCAAATAAAGATTTTCGTAGTCCTGCCTACCGAGCATCGCGTAGAGACCGTTGATTTTTCGCGGGAACAGCGCCATGCCCTTGTTCTGCACCGCCGGGCCATTGAGCGTTATGAATTTGAAATGCAGAAAATCGGACGTTTCCAGAAATTGCGGCAAAATAAACCGTCCGTCATACGCGGTGTAAGTGGCGTAATAAGTTTTCGTGCCGTCGTCGTTCTGAAATTGGACGAAACGTGCATCCTCGATGCCATTACTTTGCGACGGCGTGACGGGAAACAGCACGCGCTCGGACAAACGCGAATCTGGCGGGAACTGTACTTCGTAATTGGACTGCGCCAGCGTGAGGATTTTTCTGGCCGTCGCCTCGGTGTCTTGATCGTGTGTGTGGAATTGTTTCACCGAAAGGCTGATGCTATTACGCAAATCCTCCAGTGTGAATGTGTCATGCAGATTTTGAAAAACCTGATGGCTGAAATCGCTGGCTAAACCAAGTTCTTTCAACTTCCGCTCGAACAAAGTTTTTTCGTAGGCTGCGTTCGGCACTTGTAACGCTTCGAGATTGTAACGTGTCGGGTCGTTGACGGTGATATTGTTTTTTGCGTCCAAAATTCCGGTTCGGAACGTGATGGATGAAATATGTCCCTCGCCGGTCGCGCGCAAACTCAAGACGAAACGCAGCGAGCCGTCCGGCAAACCGGATTGGTCGGGGTGCGGGACGATGGACGGATTGAACAGTGCGGAAGCCTCAAACGAATACTCGTGCGTAAAATACGCGCCGATCAACAGTTCGCGTTCGACAGAAAGCTTTTGATCGGTCGGCAGCCAGGGGCGGACCTGCTCGTAGCGCTGCTTCAGAAAGTCACGGATTTTCATGTGGCGTTCGTCGAACTCGGCCAGCACGTCTTTCAACAGAGCAACGACTTCAATTTCAGGCATGACCATGACCCGCGCGCAGATTTTGATGGCGCGCTCGTCGCTGATGATGTTCAGCGGGCGCATCAGCACGCGCTTGTGATCTGCGTGCAAAATCAATTTTAAGCGGCGGACACTGGGCGTTTTCATAAAAGTTTATGAAGCTGAATAGTTGAATCCATTCACAATGTTTTGCGCCAGCCGCATTTCTGCCAGCGAAAGCAGAAACGCCAGCGTAGATTCCGCGCCTTGGTTTCCATTGACTCGATCCACATGCAGCGCGTCGCGGCAACCGCCACTATTGGAAGAATAAAGTTCCAAGCCGAGATCGTTCCAGCCGAGAAACCAGTCGAAGGCACGTTGCGCGTGTTCATGCCAAACCGGGTTTGATGTGGCGCGATACGCTTCAAGACAGGCCGAAATCATCGCGTGTGCCTCGATGGGCTGCTGGTCGAAATTTGCTTGAGTTCCGCCGTGCGGATAAAACCCATTGTTGCCGACGGGTCGAAAATGGCCGCTCTCTGAAGTCTGCAATTCCGCCAGCCAGTGCAAAGCTTTGATGCCGTGTTCGAGCACGTTTTTTTGCCCTGTCGCACTGCCGCTCACAATCAAAGCGTGCGCAAGCTTGGCATTGTCGTAGGCAAGGATGTCTTCAAACCACGGCCAGTCCGTTTTAGAAACCTTGTCGAACAATTCCATCAGCCGTGTGGTGAGCGCATCACGCATCTGCGTCACGACCCGGTCGCCGTTCAAACGCTGCAAATACTCTTGGATACCAAGCAGGCTGAAAGCCCATGCGCGCGGTGAGGTAAATTCAGCCACAGACGGCAACGCTTGCGCAAAAATCTGTCCTGCCAAAATCTGAAAACTCCGATGCCTAGAACGGCCAACTCCCATGCCTAATGCCCAAAGCGCACGACCGTGAGAATCTTCCGAACCTTGTTCATCAAGCCAGTGCCGGTCAAAGCCAAGAAAGTTGCGGAACCGTTTTGTTTTTGGATTAAAGGCGTGGTGCAAAAATGCCGCGTAAGTCGTGGCCAGTGTTCGTGTGTGTTCCGGTTCCTCTTCCAATTCGTCCAGCAACACGGATAAAATGAACGCGCGGGCGTTGTCATCGGTGCAGTAGCCTTCAGAAAAATTCGGCACGGAAAAAATGGCGTGCTGGAAAATGCCCGTGGAATCGGTCAGGCGCGAAAGATGGTTCAATTTCAATTCCGGCAATTCGTGCGGCTGTTGATCGAGCGTTTTTGTGGCGAACGATTTTCGTGACATCACCGCGCGTTCGAGCCGCGCGGCTTCAAATGATTTTAGGTAGAGTTTTGCCACGTTACTCCAGATCATTTCGCGCCCAAGCTTGTAGGCGTTTTTGCGGATGGCCGTCCGTCGCACTTCATCGCGCAACAAGCCGATGACTTCGCGCGCGATGGCTTTCGGATCGCCAAACGGCACGAGCACGCCGCGATCTTCCGCCAGCAATTCGCTCGCGTGCCAGTAAGGTGTCGAGATGACGGCCTTGCCCGCGCCGAATGAATACGCCAGCGTGCCGGAAGTGATTTGCGCCTCGTTCAGATATGGCGTGATGTAAATGTCCGCCGCGCCAATGAATTCCTTCAGCTCCTCCAGCTCGACGAAGCGGTTGTAGAAAATGACATTTTTCTGGATTTTGTTTTTCTTGGCGAGCCGTTCGAGGCTCAAACGGTAGGTTTCCCCTTGTTCGCGCACGAGATTTGGGTGTGTCGCGCCGAGCACGATATAAACGACATTTGGAAATTCTGCCAAAATTTCCGGCAGCGCGTTAAGCACATTTTCAATTCCCTTGTTCGGCGAAAGCAGGCCGAACGTGAGCAACACCATTTTTCCCTCCACGCCGAATTGATCCTTGTAAAAATTCGGGTCAACGAACGGCATATCGGGAATGCCATGCGGGATAAGGTCAATTTTCGCCGCCGGTGCCTGATAAGTTTCCAATAACATCTGCCGTCCACGCTCCGCCATGACCGCCAGCCGCGTTGAGCGCGCAATCAGTTCTCGCATCACGCGTAGTTGTTCAACCGTCGGGTCGCGTAGGAGTGTGTGTAGCGTAGTGACGACCGGCGTTCTTAATTCCCGCAACAGCGCCAATAAATGGCTGCCCGAAGCCCCGCCAAAAATTCCGAACTCGTGTTGCACGCAGACGACATCCACGTTGCTGATGTTGAGAAAATCTACCGCGCGCCGATACGACGACAAATCTTGCTCCTCGATTTCAAAACGGACTTGCGCCGGATAATCGTAACCGCCTTCGATGTCATTCACCGGCACGGCGAAGCATTGCCGGTCGGGAAATTCCGTAGCGACAGCCGTCAACAAGTCGGACGTGAACGTGGCGATACCGCACCGGCGTGGGAGATAATCGCCGAGGAACGCGACCGTTCGGATTTCGGATGTGGTTTGCACAAACTAGCTTTCATTCGCGCAAATTTCTGGTGCAGGGGGACACGTCCCGAACACGACGAGTCCAGACGATTCGGGACGTGCCTGTGTTTGTTGTTTAGGGTCAATTGCCGGTCATCGTTGTGGTGGTGGAGGCGACGGAACGCGGCTGGGCTTCCGATAGAGCAATCCTATTTACCACGTTGATGCCGTTGATCTCATCGTAGCTAAAGACTAGCTTGTCGTTCGGCTTCAAGTCGCTCAACTGGCCGTCTGGCTTGCCGTTGATCACGATGGCGCAATTGTCTGCTACGTTGAATTTCTTGGTGTCAAACACCGCTTTGGCCTTCAACGTTCGTTCGCCGAGGTCAATCGCTGTCAGCGTGCCGGTGAACTCAATGCTCGTCTGCGCAATTTTCCGCGCAATTAGTGTGTTGCCCGGCGTCTCGTAAGTCACCGTCACATGATTGCCGATTTGAATGTCGGCGAGCGTGCCGGACTTTTCGTTCCGCAACTCGACGCCACAATCGTTCGCAATCTGGAATGGTTTATCCATTCCGTGAAGATGTAACGTCAACGTGCGCGCGGTCGGGTCAATCGCCTGCACCATGCCTTCATCACACATCGGCTGCTGCTCGACGCGGTCGGCAATCAGCACACCGTGAGAGTCCTGATAACCGACCGTGACCTTTTCGCCGGGTCGCAGGTCATTGATTGTGCCGGTGATGTTGTCCAGTAGCGTGTAAGTGCACTCTGCGCCGAGGTTGAATTCCTTACTAAACACAAAACCCATTGCTTTGAGTGTGTGTTCCTGCGGGTCAACGGAAACAACCGTGCCCGTGTAACTTTTTTCTGGTTTGACGGCCGTTGCAGTCGAGTCTGCCGACGCGCGGAGCACCGCAGTCGCCGTAAAAAGCGCCGCGCAAACCGCCAGCCAGTTTTTTGTTTTTTTCATTTTCATAATGTTCCTTTCGTTTGCTGTGTTCAATTGGTTGACTTATTTTGAAGTGAAATTATTGGTTGTTCCACCACAGGAAAAATGGAAACTCTGCGTCGGAAAGAAGTTCATTGCCGCTTCCTTTTCCAGCGGCGCTCACGTTGGCAATGCCGTTGAATCCGCCGACTTCCCCGGAACCTAGTCCGTCCAATGAGATCGAGACGGTTACGGATTGTGAGTCGGCGGCAGGTGCATCAGCTATCCAAACCATAGTTGCCTGACTGAAAACATCAAAGGAGTCGCCGTTGTTGTCGTCGAAATAAAATTCAACGAGCACATTATCGCTTTCCGTTGCTGGACGCGGCGTGTGCGCCACCGGGCTAACGCCGTTGTCCAACGAGAATGAACCGACCATAGGAGCGTGTTCGGTTCCCCAGATGAAGCCATAGTTGTATGACCTTGATGCAAGGCGGTCAAAGCCCTGGAGTGGAAATGAAAAACCGCTTTTGTTAGTGACGATTAAATCATGGCTACCAAAGTCAGTATTGAGAACCAGATATGAACCTGTGGGGATTCCATTCGAGGTTGTTACGTCCACGACGGTGTTCGACACGCCCGGAGAATTGATCAAAAGATTGATCAAATCCTTGGCGACAAAGGATGTTTGTTGAACCTTCAGCCTCGCAGTATTTGTATCCACAACTTCATTGGTGTTATACAAAATAGCGCCGCTGACGGACAAAGATGCCAGTGGTAACGATGACGCCGAAACTTTGCTAGCGATGAGAATCATCGCTCCGCAAATCGCGGTGTGGAAAAGAGTTTTGATTGGTTTCATATGTTGCCTTTTGCTGTTGTTTTTATCGTGGTCAAGACTGCCTTTACTGGTTGGTAGCCGTTGGATTGTTGGTTCCAGACCAGTTGGTGATTGCCGGGTTATTGGTATTATTCCAATTAGTGGTAATAGCCGGATTTTCGGCATTACTCGAATTGGTCGAATTGGATGTCTGTTGATCGCCCATAGTATTTGCGGGCGCCGGTGAATTATCTGCGGCATGACGTTGGCAGCCGACAAGAGTTATCACTGCCAAAGCTGTCATTGCCAGAGGCAAAAATTTAGTTTTCATAATTTTATGGTGGTTAATTTTGGTTATTTCTTGAAATGGTGTTTTTTGACGGACATTCGTCGTGGAAAACTTTCAAGTGACTTCGGCCACGGCATTGGCCGTGCCAAACGGATTAAGCTCGTATAAATCTGAATGCGGATCGTCGCACCATTCTCCGTCAACGATGAAACGGTAAGAATAATTGCCGGGCGACAGCGGAACCATTATGAACCAAACGCCGTCTTCGCTCTTGAGCATGTCGAGGGGATATTTTTCCCAATCCGTAAACTCAGCGGCCAGCTTGACTGATATAGCCGAAGGCGCTTCCAGATAAAATTCTCTTTGTTTGAGTTCAGGGCGCGAATAGTTGGATGTTGTTCGCGCGCCATTATTTTTAGACGATATGCTTGATGTGTCGCGGTCATTGGAGCTTCGGCTAAATTTGCGTGACGCGTCAAAAGCATCATTTTCGCTTTTGGCGGCCTTTAACGCTGCCTCCAGTTTTTCCGGGTGCAACATCAAGTCAGTAAAAGGTGTCTGGCTCAATGGAGGCAGGGTAAAATCCTCTGGATGCGCGACAATTTGGAATAATGGTGGAACAGTCGGTCTATTCTGGATCAAGGCTGTTTTCATAGGATGCCTTTTTTATAGGACGTTTTATTTGGAGTTTAAGTGGTGAAGCGGGGGCAAACCGGACGTTTATGTTGGTTGTCGTCGAAGAAACGTCCGGTCTGCCATTTGAATGCGCGGGACACATTTCGGGTAGCACCCGCAGGCATTCACTTATCGTTTGCAGCCGTGGTATCGCGTTGTTGATGTCGTCGGTCTTCATTTTAGCTCACTTTCTTTTCTGCTTCTTCCGGTATGGGCGGGATATAGCGAAACGCCGAAGGCCGCCCGGTGAAGCGCGCCAGACGCACCGCATCTGGTTCTTCCAAAAGATTGTGGATTGTGGAAAAAAGTTTTGTGAGATTCAGCGGCTTTTCCAGCAAGGCACCGACGCCAGAGGCCAGCGCGGGAAAAAACTGGTTTGGGCGGGCAGTGATCAGAATAATCGGCATCAACGGATTTTTTGTTGTGAGCTGATCGAACGTTTCCCATCCATCCTTGACCGGCATGTTCAAATCCAGCAGCACGAGGTCAAATTTTGTGGCTTCGGCAAACACAAGCGCCTCGACGCCGTTCGACGCCGTCACCACGATGTAATCTTCCTCCTCTAAAAGATGCAGCAGGATTTGCCCGATGGCGGCATCGTCATCAACCAGCAAAATTTTGCGTTTGGCTGGTTTCATGGCCTTTGCCTTCGTGACGGGTTCGGGCATTTCAAGTGTGCCACTCATAATGTATTCCCTTAATCACATTGTTTATTTTTCAACGGAACACAGTTCTTATTGACAAATTTTTCTTCAACAAGAGCTTTAGCGCAAAGTGTGCCATAGCTAAAAACATGGACTGCCCTCACCTTTTTATGAGATTTGCGTGATTAAAACACCCGTTCAATCCGTGCCAGTGGCAAATCTCTTTCCAATGCTGGCAATTCATTTACCACTACATCGCCATATTTTTTTGAAGATTTTTTTGGAAGTCGAGTGTATGGTGCGCTCGTCTTGAGGCAGTCAATTGGCTGGAAGTGCCGCCATGAATCCGCGCATCATTTTCAGGCTCACCGCCTTTTTTGCGACGATCACGTTGCTGGTAGCGCTGATCGCTTGGACGGCGCATGCCTCATGGCGGCGGACGGGCGAGTTGCACGAACAACTCTCGGCCAAAGAATGGAAAAGTTTTCAGATAGCCGACCATTTGCAACAGAGCATTCTTGGCTTGAATAATTTGGTGCTGCGTTACGCGGCCTATGTTGATTCCGCCGACTGGACGAATTTTGACGTTGCGAGCAGGGAGTTGGGACTTTGGCTCGATGAGCAACAGCCGATTTTATCTTCGCAAAAGGAACGTCCGTTTCTCGACCAGATCAATGTAGCTTACAAGGATTATCTGGTCGCAGCGACGGCGATCAACACCAAGATTTACACTACGCACCAGTCCATCACGCGTGTCGTCGAATTCACCGATCTGGAAAAGCAATCAAAGCGCATCCTCGACCTCGGTATTCAATTGTCAGAGACGCACCAGCAGTCCATTGATTTAATTCAATCGCAGAACATCAGGTCGCTTGACATCCTGCGGTTTGCATTGCTCGGTTCGCTGGCGTTGTTGTTCGCCGCCGTATGCTGGCTGGCGGTCGTGGTCTATCGCGAAATGATTATGCCGTTGCAGGTGCAACTGGTGGAAAGTCGGCAACTTGTGGAACGGCAAGAAAAACTCGCCTCGCTCGGAATGCTCGCCGCTGGCGTCGCGCACGAAATCCGTAATCCACTTACCTCAATCAAAGCGTGGCTTTATATGCAACAGAAGCATCTGAAATCCGGCACGCCTGAATTTGCGGACGCCCAGATCATCGGCGGCGAAATCAACCGGCTTGAACGCATCGTCAAAGATTTTTTACAATTCGCGCGTCCGTCCGAACCGTTGCTCGTCGTCGTCTCTGCCGAAGAGCCGCTGCGCGAAGTGCAGACATTGATGGAACCCGAACTTGAAAAATCAAAGATCAAACTTAATTTGGGTGAAGTCATGACCGCGCAAATCCGCATTGATCCGCAGCAGATTAAACAGGTTTTGATCAACTTGGTTCAAAATGCTGCCGACAGCATCGGCAAAAATGGAACCGTTACATTGCGCGCGCGCCTTGATGAAAAACGAATCAACGACCGGCATACGGATGTTGTGATTTTGGAAGTCAATGACACCGGCAAAGGAATTCCGCCGGAGGCAGAAAAGCGATTGTTCGATCCGTTTTTCACGACAAAAGATTCTGGAACCGGACTCGGTCTGCCAATCGCGGCGCGTATAGTTGAAAAACATCAGGGTGCACTTCAATATCAAACCCAAGCCGACCACGGCACTACTTTTGGAATCATTCTTCCATTGCATAAGCCATGAATCCACCCGCAAAAATTCTGCTCGTTGAAGATGATTCTGCCATCGTGACCACCTTGCGTCGCGTGCTGGCTGACGAAGGTTATGAAGTGGAGGTCGAGAAAACTGGTGGCGGCGGTCTGGCTCGCGCAAAAACCGATACATTTGATGTCGTCGTCACGGATTTGAAGTTGCCGGGATTAAATGGGCTGGAACTTGTGCGTGAATTACACATCGCGCGACCACGCTTGCCGATCTTGATGATGACGGCGCACGGTACGACTGAAACCGCAATTGAAGCGACGCAATCGGGCGCTTACGATTATCTTCTCAAACCGTTTGAAATGCCGGAACTGCTGAAGCTGGTTGATCAAGCCGTCGCCGCAAGTCGGCTGATGTCCGAGCCGGTGCAGATAGGCGCGACGGGACACGCACGCAGCGCCATTGTCGGCAATAGCCGTGCGATGCAATCCATCTACAAGGAAATCGGGCGTATTGCTTCCAAACCTGTGAGCGTCTTGATTCGCGGTGAAACCGGCACGGGCAAGGAACTTATCGCCCGCGCGATTTATCAGCACAGCGACCGCGCCAATGCACCGTTCGTCGCCATCAATTGCGCGGCCATCCCGGAAACCTTGTTGGAAAGTGAACTGTTCGGCCATGAACGCGGCGCGTTCACCGGCGCGGAATCCCGCCGCATCGGACGCTTCGAGCAGGCCGACCACGGAACAATTTTTCTCGACGAGATTGGCGACATGACACCGGGAACGCAGGTCAAATTGATGCGTGTGTTGCAGGAAAAAAGTCTGCAACGTCTCGGCGGCAAGGAAACCATTCCGGTGGATGTGCGCGTCATCGCCGCGACGCATCGCGATTTGGAAGCGGCCATCAAACAGAATCAATTTCGCGAAGACCTTTACTATCGTATCAGCGTGGTGGTGCTCAACCTGCCACCGTTGCGCGAACGCAAAGAGGACATCTCGGATTTAATCCGGTTTTTTTTGCACAAATACGCCGCCGAGTTCAGTGTGGAAAATCCCGCTATCCACCCGGAGGCGGTTGAATTTCTGCAAGCTCAATCATGGCCGGGTAACGTGCGCGAACTGGAAAATGCCACGCGCAAAATGCTGTTGCTGGCGCAGGGTTACACCATCAGTGTCGAGCACGTCCGCGCGGCGCTGGCAAAAATAAATTTACCAGCATCTTCCGCTGAAAAATCTCTTCAAGCCTGCGCGGATGAATTGCTGGCTGCGGCGCAACGCGGCGAACTGACAGATGTCCACACACGTTTGCATGAAACCGTTGAACGTGTCCTTATCAGTCGCGCCATCGAACTGACTCGCGGCAATCAGTCCAAGGCAGCACGCTGGCTGGGCATTTCGCGGATGACGCTGCGCGAGAAAATGGTTCAATTCGGACTGCATTCCAATCAAGAATAAAAATTGTGACCGGCTCCATGTCTAAATTTTGTTTCGCCTATAACATCCGCACTCGTTTTAGTCGGAAAACACGCAGTGCGAACCGAAAAATCGCGGAATTAGATGCTATTTTAACTTGGACTAGGCAACGCAAAAAAATCTCTGAAATTGTAGGGATTATTGTGCGAATCCTCAAAATTCCGCAAATTCCAGTTTGTCCACACAGCGGAAAAATCCAGACATTTACAGCACACACCCTACACAAAGCCATAGAAAATCCATAATTTGCACTGTGCAAATTCGCAGCATGCGGAAATTAACGGAAAATTCGGAAATGCCTCTAATAATCATGGGAAATTGATTTCTATTCAAAAAATACGCCGGAAATTCACTTTTCACGCGGATTATTTTGCGAAATCAGTGAAATTCAGAAAGATTTAATTTCAAATTGAATAATCCGTTAATAATTGACCGGATAATTCATTTTTTGAATTATTTTTCAAAATTAAAAAAACTGCCGATAATTGGTCGAAAATTGATTTTTAATTCAAAAATTACCGGAAAATGCACGGATAATTTCCGTGACGATTATTTTTACAATTTTCGGAAATTCCTGAAAATTCAAGAAACTGATTTAATTAAAGAACCACGATGCGGCCAGCTTCAATGCGGATTCAAAATGTCTTCTTTCGGTAAATTCTTCACCTCGGACACCGCGCGCAAAATGGCGTTCAGCGTGCCGACGCGTAAAGGATTGTGGTCGGGAACGGCCAGACGATGGTGGCGCGGTGAATCGGTTTGCAAAATGACATGGCTGCCTTCCTGATTGACCCGCCGATAACCGTGATGCTTGCAGAGAAGTTTGATCAATTCCGCGCCGCTCAAGTCCCGTGGCAATTTCATGCGCTCGCCAAAAGTTCATCGCGCACCAGATGCAGGCGCACCGCGCTCGGCTTGGGCTGGTCAAAGAAAAAAGCGGACACCGCCTCGCGCACGTTCGCGCGCAATTCTTCCCACGAATTGCCCTGCGTGAAAATGTCGTGCGAAAGACACTCGGCCACATAGCCGCCGTCGTTTTCCTGCGTGACACTGAAAACCAGTTCCATGAAACGACTATCAGCGAAAAATTGGAGAAAAACAAGTCCTTTGAATCATTTACCCGCCGGTGCACCCCAGATTTCGGCGAGCTTGGTTTGGAGTTTTTGGGTTTGTGGCGGTTTTTCCGTTCGTTTCCGTTGGCAGCGATCCCAGACGCTTGCCAAAAACAAAACCACAGCGGGAGCAAGTGCCGCCAGCAGAACCGTAACCATGCTTAAATCAAATTTCATGCAGCATCTGCGCGGAGCGTAGCAAACGAGTCGGGTGGCGGGCACGCGCGCCAGCGGTTTCCCGTTCTTGTCAGCGCGGGATTGCTCAAACCTTTGGGACACCCGCCAGCCAGCGGAACAAAGTTTTTTGCCGCTGCCACGCTCTTAAAGTTGCGCGACGATCTCAAATGGTTGTCTCGTGCGTCGGATGCAATCGTCCGGCATTGGCAAACAAGGAACGCGCGCAAGAAGCAGAATGGAAATTGGAGGAGCAAAGCACCGCGCTTTTGAAAGGCCGAGCCGATTGGCTCGAACCGTTCCAAAGTTGGATTTTAACCGCTAGAAACGCGGGCGAAACCGTTATCAATGGTTCTCTTCAACAGAAGAGGGTTCTTGCCCAACAAGTGTTCGGCTCGAACCTTGTCCTCGACTGCAAAAAAGCCCGTGGTTCTTGCGTCAAACCGTGGTCACTACTCGTCGAAAACTCGTCGAGTGGTGGAATGGAGCCAATGGCCGGGATTGAACCGGCGACCGACGGTTTACGAAACCGTTGCTCTACCACTGAGCTACATTGGCTTCAGCCGAAGGTGGATATTTTGCGAAGGGCAAAATCCACGGCAAGCTAATTCGATTTGTCCGCCGGCATCTTGGCCACGACAACGCTGGCGGGGCGCAGCAGACGGTCGCGCAATTTATAGCCCTTTCGGAGTTGCTGGACGACGTGGCCTTCCGGCGTCTCTGCGGTTTCCAACTGCGAAACGGCTTCGTGCAGCGTCGGGTCAAATGGTTTGCCGTTCGCATCAATCTCCTCGAGGCCGGTCTCGGCAAGGATTCCCTTGAGCTGCTGCTGGACCATGGCAATGCCGGCCTGCAATGATGCGAGTTTGTCGCCTTGCGCGGTTTGGGCGGCGGCCTGCGCCATCTCGAAATTATCAAGGACGGGCAGCAATTTTTGGAGAAGCGCGGCGCTGGCGAATTGCGCGGCCTCGGTTTTTTCGCGCGCGGCGCGCTTTTTGAAATTTTCAAAATCGGCGGTGACGCGAAGCAGGCGATCCCAGTTTTCCTCGGCCTTGGCGGCGCTGGCCTGGAGTTCGGCCAGTTGATCGGGCTCGATTCCATCCCCAGCGGTTTCAGCTTCGGGCGCGATTTGCTTTTCTTTTTTCATGCGATGATGTCGGCTCAAAACGATTTGCAGCCCGGCAGCTTAAATCATTCGCCGGAATCCGCAACCCGTATGAAGCGCCGCGGTCAGGTTGGCGGGACGAGTTTCTGGAATTCTGGCAGATTGCGGAGAGAGTTCAAACGCCAATCTTTGCGAGCCTGATCAACGAGGTTGGGCGCGGAGGAATTCGTCAAAAGGCGCCTGGCGTTAAGGTCGAGCGAAGTGCGCAGATCTTGCAAGGCTTCGTCAGGGCGGTTCTCGATGGCCTTGAGCGCTGCGAGGTCGTAGAGAGGTTCCGGTTGGTTGGGTATGAGACTGACGAGTTTGTTCAGGGCGGTTTCCACTTTGGGCATGTTGCCAATTTGGGCATAGAACTGGGCGATTGCGGCGACCTCCTTGGGGGAAATCTGCGGGCTGGTCAGCGCCTGGTCAAAAAGTCCGGTGACGAGGTTGGTCTGCTGCATTTGCAGATAAATGCCGGCCAGTCCGAAAATGTTTTGAAAGTTTGTTGGGTTGGTGCGCACCTCGTTTTGCATTTGTTGAATCTGGACCTGGAGTTGGGCGCGGTCATCGGCCTGCTTTTTGAACCCCTGCAACTGGGTGACAAGATTCCGTGTCTGATCATTGTACGGGTCCAGCTTGAAACAGGTCTGTGCAATCATCAAGGCATCATCCACACGGTTGAATTGTAGCAGGAAATTGACGTAGCGGTAGACGGCTTCAGGGCTGTAAGGGCAGAAAGCGAAGGCCTGTTTGAAGGCGAAGTCGGTTTCGTGGACGAGCGCCTGCATTTCTTCGTTGTTCTTTGGGCGGTATTCGGGCGGGCATTGCGGGTTCAAACGCCACGCATACATTCCCGCGATGGAACTGCGGAGTTTGGAGAACGCCTTCTGCGCGTCGTCGTCGCGGATGAATTTGCGGTCGCCTGTGAAGCCCTGATAATTGTTGCCGAGATAAATTTTTTGGGCGAAGTCGGTGACTTCTTTGATGCTGGTATCGTAGGTGATCCAGTTGCCGATGAGCCTCTCGGAGTATTTGCTCCAGAACTCATGGTCGTTTTTGAAAACTTGGTCAGGCAGCGATGGCAGCGGATTGCGGTTGATCTTCATGATGATGCCGGACGGCGTTTCGTAGGGATACATCCAGTCCAATGGAAAGCTTTCCTCGACGTAAAATTCATTTGTCGGGTTGTGGTCAAAAATTACTTTGCAAAGCAGGCCGTTGATCATCATCACGGCGTTCTGGCCGGAGACCTGCATTTTTCCATTTGCGTCGGCCTGAAGCTGCGCCTCTCTTGAATATTCCTGAAATGAATCTTGCGAATCTTCCGGCGACGGTATGTAAATTTCGTTTGCCGGATAGACACCTTCGGCGCGTCGTCGCGCTTCAACTTTTGCGCCCAGTTCTGTGAACGGCCTATCAAGGGTTTTGTCAAGCAGGCCGGCTATGTCCTCAACCAGCCAGTTTCCAGTATTTCCTTTACCCGCGTCTTCATTGTTGACATCCGTGACTACATTATCCGAATTGCCCATGCCAATGGTGGCTGCAATGAGCCTGAAGAAACGGCTGAAAAACGGCGGGTCTGTCTGCTGGCTTCGGAAGTATTGGGCGCGGAGATAATCCAGATACGTCCCGTCGGCGAGCGCATTTTGGGTGATGAGATAAACGTCCCGCCGGTCAAATTTTTGATCCAGATAAGGCTGGCAGCGGTGGGGGATGAAGCTTTCGCAAAAAATCATGTAGGTCGGGCAGAATCGTCCGGGATCGGTGCCGCCGAAGAGGATCGCGCTGCGCGTCATTTCAGGATAGATGCCGAACGGCGGTGTGAACATATCATGCCCAAACCAGTAGCCAAACCAGTGGTTGCGCTGCTCGCTTTTATACCAGTGGCTCAACCCTGAATAAACCGGCGCAGCGGCGAAAAGACAGAGGGTGATCAATACCGGCGCGCGACTGCGATAGAGCAGCAGGCTCGCGATAAAAACCAACGGTGTTGCTACCAGTATCAGGTTGGCAAAGATGGGCAGGCTATATTGATTTTTGTCAAAAGCCCGTGCGATCCAGTGCGGAAGTTCGGAAAGGCTGATCTGTCCGGCGGGGCCGAAATAAAGCTTACCTGCCGCATCCACGAGACAATACAAGGCCAGCACCGCAGCGACGGTTCCTCCCGCCAATCCCCAGCGTCGGAATTTTTCATAATGCGTCGCCATGTAGGCGGTCATCAACGCTAGGCCGTAACCAATCATGATGGCGACGACCGCATGTGAAGCGGCGAAGAACACCTTGCCTTCATCCGCATCCTGACGGTCAGGACTGTTGTTCATGATGATGGTCAATAACACGCCGATGCACAAATAAATGGATCCCAGTCCAATGATCCAGGCGCGCTCGCGATTTTGCATTTTGAGGAGAAAAAAGAATGGCAGCAGCGCGATGAACAGATAAACCCAGCTGAACGATGATGCGAGGCCGCTGATCAGCATATGCAGTTGCATTATAAAACGTCCCGGATCATGGACGATGTTTGTCGGGCTGGCCTTTTCATACTGGCCGCGGGACAGCGCGTGAAAAAATCCATCAACCGTGCGTGGATAGCCCCATTGCATCGGCGGATCCGTCATACCTGAAATCGGTTCGTAAAAATAAAACGAGGCGCCGAGCAGCCAGAGCAATCCCATGAAAACAACGGCCTTCCATTCTGCACCCAATTTTTTGGTCTTGAGGCTCAACCAAAAACAGGCGGCGATTGAACCAAGTCCCACTGCATGAAAAATACCGATGAACATTGGGTCAAGCGCATTGAGCGCCGGCACCTTATCTGTGCTCATCCCGATCAACCCCAGCACATAAATAATGCCGTTGCCCAAAAACAAATCTCGGCCAAGGCGGGGCAGGGCGACGGCGATGCACACTTCAATGCCCATCGCGGCGACCAGCATCGTCTGGTGGATGGTTGCGCACACGCCAAAGAAAAACATCCCGATGTAAAGATACCGCTTCTGCTGCGGCGCATGAATCCACCGGAAAAGACAGAGCGCCACCACCATGATCCATGGCACGTCGAACAGCGAGATGCGGTTGATGACCACCGATTCCTTCCACATGAAACCGTCGAAGCCCAGCAGCAGTCCCGCGATAATTCCTGAAACGATGCAAATGGCGTTCTCCCACTTGCGATTCATTGCTTTTAGTTCCTCAATGCCTTCGATCAACATGCTGCTGCCGCGCGAAACCATGAAGCCGACCAAGCCGCACGCCATCGCCGCCGCACAGGATTCACCCACTTCCACGCGCCACGTCACGTTGCCGAACGGCAGGATTGCCGTCCAAAACCACGAGTAAATCGACCAGAACGGATAACCCGGCGGATGCGGGATGCCCGCATAAAACGACGCCGTGCAAAGTTCACCCGAATCCTCCAGCGTCAATTCCGGCGCGAGCGTCAGCAGATACACCGTCCATACCGCCGCGAACGTGATGATCAAGACCAGCCAGTCAATCCTGCGGAACAGCGGCGGAACTTTTGCGGGGGCAGGTTTGGCGGCCGGTGTTTTCGCCGCCGCCGGTTTCACATCCTGCGCTTTGCGTTTGTCTTTGCTCATTTGCGATAAAAATAAAATTGCGTGAGCCGCATAGTTGAAGGATAACAATCCCATTTGTCCATAAAAAACGGCGTCCTTAATAAGACGATGGAACTGCCGATTTGTTCAATCCAGCCGAAGTCCGTCAAACTTTTGGAAAAAGAAGCTCTTCTTCGCGTGCCCGGGCGCTGTGATAACGCGCCGCGAAGTAAGAGCCGACAACAAGAACCAGTGCGATCGCCTGCGCGACCAAAGTCTGCACCGTCGGGAAAACCGAGAGCCATAAACCCATCCAGTCAGGAATTATTTTTGCCAGCGAATCAATCTGCGTCGTGCGAATCCAGCCGGCCAGTTGCATTTCCTGCGCCTGTTCGCCGACCATGACCAGCAGCACAAAACCGAGCATGACGCCGGTGAGCACCAGCATTTTTCGATACGGCAGGCGACGGTGCGCCACAAACGTCAGCACCGCGACAATGCCGGTGAAGGAAAGCCCGAACATCGCGCCAAGCAGGACGATTTTACCGCCCATTTGCAGATAATAAGTTTGCAGGAACAGCACCACTTCAAAACCTTCGCGGTAAAGCGACGCGAAGCCGAGCAACACGAGTCCCCACGTCAGACGGCGCTTGGAGATTTCCGATTCGCTCGCGCTCACCAGCAATTTCTTCTTGTTGCGGTTGTGCATCGCGATCCAGCCGCCCCAATAAATTTTGTGAAAAAACCAGTTCATCACCACGAGCAAAACAACGACGGCAAGCAGCCCCGTCGCCGCCTGCAAATTCAATGCTGAAACGCTCTGGCCCAGGCTTGTGACAATCCCAACCGCGACGAACCATGTGATCAAGGTTGCGATGAACGCAACGCCCGCGCCCGCGACAATCGGCTTGCGATGCGATTGTTTCTCACCCGTCATGCTCGCGATGATTGCCGCCAGAACCAGAATGGATTCCAGACCTTCGCGGAAAACGAGAACACCGATGTCGAGGGTGGCTGCCGCCGGGCTTGTGTTCGGCGCGGCAGGATTCGGATTGCCGCCAGCGGTAAGTCCCTGCCAGATTAAAACGCCTGCGACGAGAACCGCAGCCACGCCGAGTAGAATTCTGAAAATTGTCCGCAACGGTTTTGCGCCTGCCGATTGCGACGCGCCGGACATCAGATTTTTCAATTGCCGGACGGGCAGCGCGAGCGGCGCGACAAGGATCGCCTCGGCCAGCTCCGCGTTGAGATCAAGTTTCGCGTCGCAGACTTCGCAGACAAAATTCGCATCGCGGCTCAACAGTTTCACTTCCTGTTCTTCGCAAAAGCCGAGCGCGCGCAACTGGCTTCGCACTTCCGGCGAGGCGGCGAACGATTTGATGCAGACCGTCGCGCCGACCGGCACGCGGCTCAACGGGCAGACTTCCGCGCCCGCGCAACTGCCTTTGGCGATTTCCGGCGATGTGGCCTGTTTCTTCAAAGCTTAAAACTCTAAATTACCGGTGCTACTGGGGCAAGTTAGTTTTGGTGTGCATCGGTTATTGATTGGATTGATTATTGCGAAGGCGTGCCGTCGTAGGACCAATTGATGTCCGGGTTGGCGGGATCACCGATCTTGGTGCCTTTCTGATAGGCCATGTAGGAGTATTTGAAATAGGTGGCGTGACCATCGAGGAAGGTGAGGTTCGCCCCGGCGTCGTGGCGCGAAGAAAGGTGATTGAGCGAGCCGCGAGCCGCGCCAAGGTCGTTGAGTGGATTCGCTCCGTAAAACGGAGTTTCACCGGAATTGGCCCGCGCGTCTGAAAAAAATACGAACGCCGAAGGATGGGCTACTTGAATGGCCTTGAAGGGAACGCTGGCGGGAACCAGGCCGTTGGTGCCTTTGAAATTGATACCATAACTAAATGCCACGCGATTCAACGGATCAACTTCAGCGGGCAGGAAACGGGCGGTGGGACAATTGAAAACACTGCGGCCATTCACAAAATTAGTTGGGTTGGCCGCGTATTGCCAAAGCGCCTTTTGCGAGAGATACGGCGGCAGGGCGTTGAACCAGGCGCTGTTTCCGTAGCCGCCGGCGGCAAAGTTGGCGAGGTCACTCCAAAGGACATTATCCTGATCGTAACCGCTGCGGGCTCCGGGCGTGTTATTACCGATGCTGAAATCGGGAAAGATTTGATTGTTGTCATCCAAATATATGTTGAGTGCGAGACCCCACTGCCTGAGGTTGCTGATGCAGACGGTGCGGTTGGCTTTTTCCTTGGCCTTGGCCAGCGCGGGCAAAAGCATTGACGCAAGAATTGCGATGATGGCGATGACGACGAGCAGTTCGATCAAGGTAAATCCGCGTTTTGTTTTCAATGCGGTGAAAACAATCGCAGAAAGAAGTTCCTGCTGCTGCCGGTCGCTTGCGAAAGATTGTCGGCGGCTTGCGGAGCTAACGCGGCTTTTGCGTCGGAGTTTTGAGCGGATACAGACCGGGGCAGCAACCAAACATCTCGTGGAACGCCGCGCTGAAATGGCTCAAGCTGTTGTAGCCCACTTCGAGCGCGGCCTCGGTCACGTTGTATTCGCCGGACTTGAGCAGTTCGGCGGCGCGCTCCATGCGCAACTGCCGCAGATATTGCGTGATGGTCTTGCCCGTCTGTGCGGAAAAAATCCGGCTCAAATAAAAGTGACTGCAGCCGGTTTTTTTGCCGAGCTCTTCGAGCATCGGCGGTTCGGCAAGATTTTGTTTCAATAAAAAGATGACTTGCTCGACTCGTTCCTGTGCGAGGCGTTGCTGGCGCGTGCAGAACATTTCCTGCTCCGGCGGCGGCTGGAGTAAAAATGTGACTGCGAGCTCCAGCGCCTTGCATTGATACCAGAGCGGTTGCGCCGTCGCATAAACCGGCGGCTGGCGTAACGTGCCGATGAGTTGCTGCTGGCTGGCCGTGAGGCGCACGGTCGTGCCGGACACCTGCTTGCACGGGCAATTTTCGATGGCCGCGCGCACGATCGGATGCAATACGGCTTTCGTTCCTGCCAGATGTTTTGCGAGGAACGGGCAGGAAAATTCCACCGTGAGAAATTGGTGCTGCTCGCCCGCCGCGCGCTTCGCCGTGAGCGGTTCGGTTTTGCGATGGTAGAATCCAACCGTGTTCGGCGCGAACTCCGTGCGGGTGTCGTTGTTTTTGACGAAGCCGTGTCCGTCGAGGTTCAAGCAAAGCTCGACGCAGCCGGGATGGAAGCTCGCCGCCCAGTCGAACTCGCGCTTCGCAAAAAAGTCGTGCCACTCGATGCTGTAACCCGCGCCGCGAAAATTCCCGAACAAAGGCTGCCAGCCGCCGACGTCGCGCCATGCGCCGGCTTCGGTGAACGCCGCGCTTTTGGATTTGCCAACCATTCGTCGAGGCTAGAGAAATCGGCGGATGCGGTCAATCGCGCCCGTTTCAATTTGATCAAGGAATTCGTTTTTTCGCTTCAAAGCGGCGGTTCGTTCCGGCAGGATGTTTGGAAATTCAGGAGCAAAAATGTATCACGGGAAAAAAATTGTCGTTGTCATGCCGGCTTACAATGCGGCCAAAACGGTCACCATGACCGTGGATGAGGTTTTGCAGCAGGGCATCGTGGACGAAATTATTCTGGTGGACGACCGCAGCCGCGATGACACGGTGCAGGTCGCGTCGTCGCTGCTCGGCGTGCGTGTCCATGTGCATGAGAAAAACACCGGCTACGGCGGAAACCAAAAAACTTGTTATCGCCTCGCGCTCGAAGCGGGCGCAGATATCGTCATCATGGTCCACCCGGATTATCAATACACACCGAAACTGATTCCGGCGATGGCCTCGATGATCGCCAACGGCGTGCATCCATGCGTGCTGGCGAGCCGGATCTTGGGCGGTTACTCGCTCCAAGGCGGGATGCCGACGTGGAAATATGTGGCGAACCGTTTTCTGACGGCGGCGGAAAATGTTCTGCTGGGCGCAAAACTTTCCGAATACCACACGGGCTACCGCGCATTCTCTCGCGAAATTCTGGAGAAGCTCGACCTGTCAAAGAACTCGGACGATTTTGTTTTCGACAACCAGATGCTTGCGCAGATTTTCTGGCACGGTTTCACGATCGGCGAGGTGAGCTGCCCGACGAAATACTTCGAGGAGGCGTCGTCCATCAATTTCCGGCGCAGCGTGAAATATGGCTTCGGCTGCCTGAACGTCGGAATGAGATTCAGGCTGGCGAAAATGGGATTGCTGCGATCGGAACTTTTTACTTCACGCCGTTGAGCGCGGCGGCCAGGCGGGCTTTCTTGCGGTTGGCGGTCGGACGGGCAACGACGCCGGATTTGACGGCTTTGTCGTAGGCGGAGTGGACGGCGGGCAGCGCCTTGGCTGCCTCGGATTTTTTACCTCCGGTCAACAGGGCGCGGTAATCTTTTTCCACGCGGCGCAGATTGGAGCTGACGCTGCGGTTGTGCTGGTGCTTGCGTTCGTTTCCGCGCATCCGGCGTTCGGCTGATTTCGTATTCGGCATAATTTTCGTTTTGCTTAAAAGGGCGGCGAATCTAGCCTAACGCTTCCAAATGTCAACGTTGAAAGCCGCCGCATCTTCTCCTTAGGCTGGGAATTGCACGATGGAAAGTTCCAACTCTTCTTAATTACTGGCAATGGTCGAGGCTGCGGTCTAAATTGAAGTCACCAACAAGCTGTTGGCGTGCGACCTCGCTTTGCCTTGGAAGTCGCCTGTCGGTTTGTTGTGGCGCGGCATTTGCTGTTTATACAGTCCCAAGCCGTCCACCTACGGCGCAATGAACAAACGGTTGAACATCCTGCATTTGGAAGACGAGCCGGACTTTGCCGAGCTGGTGCGTACGCTGCTCTCTCAAGATAATGTTGAGGCTGACGTCAGGCGGGTCAGCAATCGTGCGGAATTCCAGTCGGCGTTGGAGGCGGAAATCTTTGACATCATCATTTCGGATTATCACCTGCCCTCGTTCACGGGACTGGAGGCCCTGGCGTTCGCGAAGAAAAAATTTCCGCACACGCCGTTCATTTTGGTTTCAGGCACGATCGGCGAACAGGCGGCGATTGAAAGTTTGAAGGCTGGAGCGACCGATTATGTGCTAAAGCAACACCCGGATCGTCTGCCGTCTGCCATCCGCCGAGCCGTGCAGGAGGCCGAGGAGCGCAACAAATTGCGCGAGGCGGAAACGGAGCTGATTCGTCGCGAAAAATATTTCCGCACGCTCACGGAGAATGCCATTGATGTTCTCTCGGTTTTGAAACGCGACGGAACGGTCGTCTATAAAAGCCCGTCGGTGAAGGGCGTGTTAGGTTACGACCCCCAGGAACTCATCGGAAAAAGTTGTTTTGACCTTATCCATTCCGACGATTTGTCTCACGTGATGGAGGTGTTTCAAACGGCGCTGGCGGAGCCGGGGCGCACAGTGACGGTTCAGTTTCGTTACCTCCACAAGGACGGCTCATGGCGGCATCTGGAGGCCGTCGCACAGAACAAGATTGGCGACCCGGAAATCAACGGCATCGTCATCAATTCCCGCGACGCGAGTGATCGCTGGCGTGCGGCGGAGGATTTGCGCAAGAGTGAAAAACGCTATCGCCTGCTTTTTCACGGCAATCCCAATCCGATGTGGGTTTTCGACCTGGAAACGCTGAAATTTTTGGAAGTCAACGAAGCGGCGATCCAGCATTATGGCTATTCGCAGGAGGAATTTCTGGCGATGACCATCACGGACATCCGTCCGCCGGAAAAAAACGGCAGCCACAAAGCGCTCGCACTGGACACTTCCAGTCACGGCCTTGTCTGGCAGCACCGACGTAAGGATGGCAGCTTCGTAGAGGCGGAGGTCGCCTGGAGTCCGATTGTTTTCCGCGACCGTTTTGCGGCGTTGACGATGGCCACCGACGTGACTGAGCGCCGTCGCGTGGAATATCGCAACGCAATTTTCTCCAAGTTGAGCCACCGGTTAAGTTCCACCAGCACCGCGCCCGAGGCGGCGTTGATCATCTGCGAGGCGGCGGACGCGCTGTTCAAATGGGATGACTTCGCGCTCGACCTGTATTTTGCGGAGCGCGACGAGGTTTTTTCATTGCTCAACATAACGACCGTCGAGGGGAAACGGGTGGAAATCCCATCGTCAGCCCAGCCTAAATCCGCCAATGCCCTCATCCGTCGAGTCGTAAGCCGTGGTGCGGAATTGCTTTCGTCCATCGAGGCCAAAGACCATACCGCCGCGACAATGCTTGCGCCCATCCGCAAGGGCGAGCGCGTCATCGGCGTCCTATTCATCCAAAACAATTCGCCCGGTTCCTACGCGGCGCACGATCTGGAAATACTCCAGACTTTGTCCGACCAGTGCAGCGGCGCGCTTGAGCGCGTCCGCGCCGAGGAAAACCAGCGCGAAACCGAGCAGCGTTTCCGCGACCTGTTTGAAAATTCGCCCGACGCCATTTTGGTCGAGGCTTTGGACGGCACGGTGCTGGATGCGAATTTCGCCGCCTGCATCCTGCACGGCTTGACCCGCGAACAAATGATTGGAAAAAATGCGCTGGAAGATTTGGTTCCGCCAGCCTATCGCGAGAAGGCGCGGATTGATTTTCAAAAACTGGCGGGCGGCAAGCTGTCATGGATTGAAGGTGAAAGCCTGACGGTGGACGGCCGCAGCACGCCGGTGGAAGTTCGCGCAGGACGCGTCGAATACGGACGCAAACCCGCCTTGCTGCTGCACGTGCGCGACATCACCGAACGGCGCACAACGGAAACGGCCCTGCAAAGTTCAGAAGTCCTTTTCCGTTCCGTCTGGGAAAATTCCGTGGATGGAATGCGGCTGGCTGACGAGAACGGCGTCATCATCGCCGTGAATGAAGCCTACTGCAGGCTCGTCAGCCTGGAATCGTCGGCGTTGGAAGGTAAACCGTTTACCGTTGTCTACGCCGGGACTGAAAATCTGCGGGAGATGACCGAGCGCTATCGTCAACACTTTGTCGCGCGTGAAGGTGAGCGCAAGACTGCCCACCAGTACACATTGCACAATGGCAACATTGTGACCTTCGAAATCACCGATTCGTTCATCGAGGTTCACGGGCGTCCATTGCTTTTGTTAAGTTTGTTCCGCGATGTCACGGCGCAGCGGCGGTTGGAGGAACAATTACGCCAGTCGCAAAAAATGGAGGCCATCGGCCAGCTCGCCGGAGGCGTTGCGCACGATTTCAACAATATCCTCACCGTCATCCACGGCCACGCTTCGCTGCTGCTGACAGCCGATCTTGACGACACCGGGGCACGATCCGCCCAGCAAATCACGCAGGCCGCCGAACGCGCCGCCGGGCTGACACGCCAGTTACTCGCCTTCAGCCGCCGCCAGCTGATCCAGCCGCGGCGGTTGGACATGAACAAGATTGTCGGCAACATCACCGACATGCTCGGCCGGCTTTTGGGCGAGGACGTGACATTGCAATTGAGTTACAGCACTTCGCCGGCGACGGTCGAAGCCGACGCGGGCATGATGGAACAAGTTCTGTTGAACCTCGCCGTCAACGCCCGCGACGCCATGCAGCGCGGCGGACAACTGACCGTGAAGATCTCGATCGTGGATGTGAACGAAACCCATGTCGCGCGTCATCCCGAGGCGCGCGTCGGAAACTTTGTCTGCGTCAGCAAGTCGGACACCGGCTGCGGCATTGCGCCGGAAAATCTGCCGCGCATCTTCGAGCCGTTTTTCACCACCAAGGAAATAGGCAAGGGAACCGGTCTCGGGCTGGCGACCGTCTACGGCATTGTCAAACAACATCAGGGCTGGATCGAAGTCGAAAGCACCGTTGGCAAGGGCAGCACGTTCCGTTTTTACATTCCGTATGTCGGCAGCAGTCAGATTGAGGCGGAAAAACCCACGACACAGATCACCGTCCGCGGCGGGACGGAAACCATTTTGCTCGTTGAAGATGAAAAACCCGTGCGCGAACTCGTCGCCCGCGTCCTCCAAAAATATGGCTACAACATTTTACAGGCCGCCACCGGCGCGGAAGCCGTCGAAGTCTGGCGCAGGCACAAGGACGAAATAAATCTTTTGCTCACCGACCTTGTCATGCCCGGCAACATGAACGGCCGCGACCTCGCGGAAAAACTTTGGGTGGAGCTGCCCGGCCTCAAGGTGATTTTTACCAGTGGTTACAGCGCCGACATCGTCGGCAAGGATTTCAAACTCGAACCTGATGTGAATTTCCTGCAAAAACCCTATCATCCGCAGACCCTCGCCCTGACCGTGCGCCGCTGCCTTGACGGAAAATGAAGTTGAATCTTCCAACTTTTCTTTGCCGCAGCGTTTTGATTAAACTCCGCGCATGATTATCGCGCCCTCGCTGCTGGCCTCGGATCACGCCTGTTTCGGCAGGGAAACCGTGCGCGCCGCGAAAGCCGGTGCTGACTGGCTGCACCTCGACATCATGGACGGCCATTTCGTGCCGAACATTTCCTTCGGGCCGCAAGTCGTCAAAGCCATCCGCCCGCTGGCGAAAATTTTTTTTGACGTCCATCTCATGTGCGGCAAGCCGGAGATTTTGCTCGAGCCGTTCGCCAAGGCCGGCGCGGACGAAATCATCATTCACGTCGAACTCGGCGAACAAGTTGAACCGCTCATCTGGAAAATAAAAAGTCTCGGCAAAAAAGTCGGCCTCGCCGTCAATCCGCCCACGGCCATTTCCAAAGTCGAACCATTCCTCGACAAAATTGACCTATTGCTCGTGATGACCGTCAATCCCGGGTTCGGCGGGCAGGAATTCATCCACGAAACCTTGCCGAAAATCCAGCAGGCCGAGGCGTGGCGGCTCGAAAGGAAATTGCCCTACCGCATCAGCGTGGACGGCGGCATCAATTTCCAGACCGCCGCCGAATGCGCGCGCGTCGGCGCGGACACGTTTGTGGCCGGCACGAGTTTGTTCGGCCAGCGGAGTTTGAAAGCGGCGATAAATAAAATGCGGAAAATCGTCAACGCCCACGACCCGGCGTTCGCGGATTTGAAGGTTTGAAGTTCTGTTTATGGCGCAAATCAAATTCGGCACGGACGGCTGGCGGGCGGTCATCGCGGAGGATTTTAATTTTGAAAACGTCGCGCGCGTCGCGCAGGCGACGGCGGATTTTTGGAAATCTGAAATCTTAAATCCCAAGTCTGAAATTTTCGGACGCGAGCCAAAAGTAATCATTGGCTTCGACCGCAGATTCTTTTCGGACAAATTCGCGCAAATCACCGCTGAAGTTTTCGCTGGAAATGATTTTCAAGTCGTCCTCACCCCGGAACCGACGCCGACGCCTTCGGTTTCATTCGCGGTCAAACATCTGCACGCCATCGGCGGCGTGATGATCACCGCCAGCCACAACCCTCCGATTTTCAACGGCTTCAAGCTGAAATCGTTTTACGGCGGGTCAAGCGATTCGGAAACGTGCAAGGTCGTGGAAAGCTTTCTCGATAAAAATCCGCCGGCAATCCGCAATCCGCAATCCGCAATCCAAATTTCCGACGTCCGTCCCGCGCATTATGCCGCGCTGAAAAAGCTTGTGGACTTCAAACTTATTGCAAAATCCAAGCTGCGCTTCGCACATGACGCTTTATTCGGCGTCGGCGCAGGATGCTTCGAACAATTGCTTGCAGGCACGACCTGCAAAGTCACGACACTGAACGGGGAGCATGACGTTTTGTTCGGCGGCATCAATCCCGAACCGATTGAGAAGAATTATGCGCGAAGCCAGAAATTTCTCCGCGCGCATCCGCACGACATCTGCCTCGTGACGGATGGCGACGCCGACCGCGTTGGCGGCATGGACGGCCACGGCAATTATCTTTCCACGCACCAGATTATCTGCCTGTTGTTGCATCATTTTGTGGTCAATCGAAAACAAACCGGTCGTGTTGTGAAGGCGCTGACGACGACTTCGATGGTGGACAAGATGTGTACGGCTTACAATTTGCCGCTGATCGAGACGGGCGTTGGCTTCAAGTATATTTGCGCGGAGATGCTGAAGGGCGGCGTGTTGCTCGGCGCAGAAGAAAGCGGCGGCATCGGCTTTCCCGACCATATTCCCGAACGCGACGGGATCGCGGCAGGCTTGATGCTTTTGGAATTGCTTGCGACCGAAAAGATTTCCGTGAATAAAGTTCTGACGAAGCTGGAAAAGCAATTCGGCCCGCATTGTTACGGACGGATCGACGCGCATTTCCCGCTGGAAAAGCGCGGCGTGCTGATGGAATTCCTGCAAAAGAATCCGCCGGCAAGATTATTGCGCTCTCCACTGGCCGGAATGAAGACGTTCGACGGCGTGAAATTTGTCGCGGAAGATTCTTCGTGGCTCATGCTGCGAGGCTCCGGCACTGAACCGATTCTGCGGATTTATGCGGAAGCGAAGTCGGTAGCTGACGTGCAAAAACTTTTGAAGCTTGGAGCGAAGTTGACAAGGCAGGTTTGATTTTGCTGGAAGCTAGGCTTCAGCGTGCACACCCACAAGCGGATCAAACCGAAAATTTCCCCTGCTTAAGGACCAGGGAATCGCAGACGATAGAAAGCGTTGGTTTCGGATATCTGGATTGGCAGCAAGTATTGATCGCCAATCTGGAATGGAGGAGTCGCATTTGTAATCCAGTTGGCTGGCGAAAGCTCCGGTGTGGTTTCTAAAATGAATCCTGATGGATTGACCGGCCAGAAGATATACAAAGTGCCGCCCGAAGGAAGCACCGTCAGCGACGGCAAATTGATGATATTGACCGGATTGGCCAGACCGGATTGCCCCAAGCCGTTGCTGGCTTGTAACACAAGATTCGTAGTGGCTTGGGCGACCTTGACCGCACCGGCCCATACGCCCTGAACAAGATTCCCGGAAACAGAAGGGTTTATGGCAACACCATTGGTTGATATCAAACTGACAGTGCCATTGAAATTAGTGAATATACCGTTAGTCGTGTTTTGAGCCTGAATAGTAACGGCAAAGTGCACATTCACAAAACGCGGCGACGGTATGGAACTCCAGGCAAAGTGATCTAATTTGTCATTCACCGTCAAGGTTGCGTTGAGACTGTTAGTTGAACCGTAGGTGTTGGTCACGAGGACGGAGTAATTGCCCGCCTGTGAGAATTGGATGTTGGTCAGTGTGAGTGTTGCATTGGTTGCCCCG
>Ga0181537_10000785_pt1 | contig 29722 bp, 28 predicted proteins | sample PEATcosm2014_Bin_39_FD_119765 | JGI IMG/M metagenome (GOLD analysis project Ga0181537, IMG submission 119765) | Peatland microbial communities from MTU Mesocosm Facility, Houghton, MI, USA - PEATcosm2014_Bin23_10_metaG | ecosystem: Environmental > Terrestrial > Soil > Wetlands > Peat | place...
AATGGGAAGACTATTATAATTACCACCGGCCCCACGGCGCCCTCGATGGGCAAACGCCCTACGAGCGGCTGCTGGCAAGGAAAACCTCAGCCAGGGTGTTACCGAAGTCCTGAGACCTTACAAGAAAATTTGTGGCGCGCCCGGAGAGATTCGAACTCCCGACCCCCTGGTTCGTAGCCAGGTGCTCTATCCAACTGAGCTACGGGCGCGCTGTATGAAACTGCTGCGTGGCGCCGGTTGGTGCTGACGCGGCGTCGGTCGCAAGGAGCCGCGCATTCTAAGGGCGGCCGTGGGATCCGTCCAGAACAGCGGCCCGCAGTGTAATCGTAGTGCCTGCGGGTAAATACGCCCGCCTGGGTCACCGGGCCGGCCCGTCCGGGCGACCACCGCCCGGGAGTCCGACCGTCAGCCGGAGCAGCTAGAACGAAAACCCGGCGGCGACCACCAGCGTCTGCGGACCGAATGTGATATCTGAGGTGCGAACTACCCCGCCGGTATGGGCTGACAGCGTCGTCTGCACACGGGCGGCGGAATAGGAGGCAACCACGCTCCAGTTGTGCGACAGCTGGTAGTGCAGGCCAACGGTAGCAGCCGGCCCGATCGAATTCGACAGCGAGATGGCGGTTGGGCCGCCGGCCGCGGCATTGCCGGCCGCGGTCGAGTTGCGGTCGTAGAAGTTCACGTAGTTGAGGCCGACGCCAAGATAGGGCCGCAGCGGGCTGCTCTCGTTGAGGAATACATATTCGATGAATGCCGTTGGTGCGAACCAGCGCGCGCTGGAGATCTCCACGCCGTTGTACGGTACCGAGCCGAACGCTGCAGGGCCTTTGCCGTAGGTCTTGGTGAGCGGCGGGATTCCAAAGGCCACCTCGGCGGCGAAGTTGGGCGCCAGCCGCCGCAGGTACGCCAGGTAGGGCGTCTGCACGTTCTTGACCGATAGATTGGCTCCCGTCGGCACAAACGGTCCGGACAGGTTATCCGCGTACACGTGGTAAAACACCCAGTACTCGCCGATGCGAACCGTGTTGTTCGGGATCGCATCGTCGGCGCGGCAGATCGAGGCGCCCATCAGAAATGCTGCAACCGGCAGCGCACGAAGGACAGATTTAATCATGGCCGATTCCTTCTAGAATGGGCTGCTTAGAAATTGCTGAAGAACGTGCGCGCGGCCAGCGCGCAGAACGGCGGCACCGAGCTGCCGTGGTATTCCTCCACCAGCGCCTGCTCAGCGTTCGCGAGCGACAGACCACCTCCGGCGGGAGTCTGAAGATAGGCCAGCAACTGCAGCTGTGATTGCTGAAAGCCGGCCTGGATCAGAGCAAACGGACCGGACGGGCCGCCGGCAGGATCCACGTCGAGTACCGTAACGACGTTTGCGGGCAGGCCGGCCCAGAATGCGGCCATGGTCCCGGTGTCCACGCTGAAGAACACCGTTGGGTCTTTCTCGCCGCCGCACAGCAGCGTCGGCGAGGCAGGCGCCCAGCTGCCATAGCGCATATCGTTCTTGTACAGGTCCAGGCGCAGCGGATACGTCGGGGCCATGGCCGCGAGGGCCGCTGAACCCACTTCGGTGCCGTCGGGATTGCCTGCCAGATCGGCGGCGTAGCCGACGCGCACGCTGTTGTTGATCAGGTACGGATTGCCGAAGCCTTCCGCGAACAGCGCAGTGATCGGATTAGCCGGGTTGACCACCGGTACCGCCAGCAGGTCCGTGAGCTGGGTGGATCCGGGCACCACCGGTGTGGTGCTGTCGAACAGCGCGGTCGCCGGCAGCAGGCCTTGCGTGAACAATGCCGTGTACGGTGTCACGGTGGTAGGCATCAGCGTATCGATGCCGGTGGCATAGGTCGCAGAATAGAAATCCGACGGCGTCGTATAGACGTTCTGGTACGCGTGCTGGTAGCTGGTCGTTACCAGCGGCGCGAACAGCGTCGAGCCAAGATTCACATTGCCGGTGATGACCGCGTCGAACAACGCCTCGAGCGCGTACGGACCCGACATCGGCGCCGCGGCGACCACCGCTTGCCCGGTAACCTCCATCGCCCGCTGCGTCGCCATCGCGACATAACCGCCGGCCGAGTAGCCGGTCAGGAACAGCTTGCCGCTGTCGCTGGTCGCTGCGCTGAACGTGGCCGGCAGCGCGGTGCGCGCGGCGGTCAGCGCGTCGATCATCTCGCCCGAATTCTGGCTGGCATTGAGGAACGGGTGGTAGCCGAGCGTTGATGTGTCGTAGCCGGCGAAGTTCGGCGCGACCACGATATAGCCCTGGGCCGCAAACATCGCGGCAATCAGCGCCCCTTCGGTGTTGTTGGCGTTGGTGATATTGGCAATGTTGTAGGCCTTTTCAAACTGGGTGCCGTGCGCATACAGCACGATCGGCCGCGGCCCGGAGCAGGCCGGGGCGGCTCCGGTGGGCACCATCAACGCGCCGGAGGATTCAGTGACCTCGCCGGCCGCGCCCGTGGTCCAGAACTGGATGTAATAGAAATCAACTCCGCAGGCCGGCGGCCCGGTGAGCTGCAGCAGCTGCGCGCCCGAGGCGCTGGCACTGATCTGGGCCTGGAAGGTCGCCGCATCGGCCGATGCGATGCGCAGTGGCGGGCTCACCGCCAGCGTCCCATGGGCGGTCGACGCAGCCGGTACCGCGGTCGGACTGTCGCTGCCGCCGCAACCAGCCAGCACTGCCGCGGCCAATGCCAGCCCCGGAAATAAGCAAATTCGGTACATGTCCGCCTCCACACCGTCGGCAAACGCAAATCGGACTTAACACCCCGCGCCCTGAGTCATATTTTAGCGGTGGGCGCCTACCGCGAAGGGCCGGGAGTCTACGCCGTTTGCGGCGTCCGGGACATCAGCGCACCGGCCGCAAGCTGCGTTATCCTTCCCCGGTTCAGTTCTATTTAAAATAATGCGGCTGCGGCCGCGGTTGGTATGAAATACAAAGACTACTACGCGATCCTCGGGCTCGAGCGCGGCGCCAGCGAGGACGCCATCAAGAAGGCCTATCGGCGCCTGGCGCGCAAGTACCATCCCGATGTCTCCAAGGAAGCCGGCGCCGAGGAGAAATTCAAGGAAGTCGCCGAGGCCTACCAGACGCTCAAGGATGCCGACAAGCGCAAGGCCTATGACCAGCTCGGCCAGCAGCAACCGGGACAGGAGTTCGAGCCACCGCCGGACTGGCGCGCGCAATGGGAGCCGTCCGCCGGTGATGCCTTCTCCAGCGAAGGGCTCGACCTGTCGGATCTGCTCGATCGGCTGCGCGGCGGGAGCGGTCGCGGCGGCACGCGTGGCGCACGCAGGTCGATGCCGGGACAGGACTATGAGATCGCAGTGCCGATCACGATCGAGGATGCCTATAACGGCACCGAGATCGACCTGGACCTGAACATGCCGGAGTACGATCCGCAGGGGCAGTTGCGACGCGTGCCGCACGCCTTCAAGGCGCGTATCCCGAAGGGCGCCAGCGACGGACAGCGCTTGCGGGTGCCGGGCAAGGGCGGCAAGGGTTTCAACGGCGGACGCAACGGGGACCTGTATTTGAATATCAGCCTGCGGCCCCACGCGCTGTATCGCGCCAGCGGTCACGACCTGTACCTGGATCTGCCGCTCGCCCCGTGGGAGGCGGTACTCGGCACCTCGGTGGAAGTGCCGACTCCCGGTGGTGTGGTGCGCCTGAAGGTGCCGGCCGCAACGCAGGCCGGCCAGCAGCTGCGGCTGCCGCGCCGCGGCCTGCCGACGCCCAAGGGGGAGCCCGGAAATCTGTATGCGGTGGTGCTGATCGTCGTGCCCACGGTGGTCAACGAGGCCGAGCAGGCGCTCTACCGGCAGCTGCAGACGACCTCCGCGTTCCAGCCGCGCGCCCATTTCTCCGAGGAAGACAGCCATGCGAGTTGAACTCACCGAAATGCTCTGGTTCGAGGAGCACGCGGTATCGTTGTCAGAACTCTGCGAACTGACCGGCCTGTCGCCGGCCACGCTCGAGGAGCTGGTCAGCACCGGGGCGATCGAACCGATCGACGCCGCCAGTCCCGAGCCGCGCTTCGGCGCCGTCGCGCTCACTGCCGCGCGTCATGCGCGCCGCCTGCGCGAGGACTTCGATCTCGACACCGAGGCACTGCCGCTGGTGCTGGGCCTGTTCGAGCGCATCGAGGCGCTCGAGCAGCAGCTGGTGGCGCTGCGTGCGCGGCTGCCGGGACGCCTTCGCTAGCCCTACCTGACACCCAAAGGGGAACTACCTTGAGCCAGCATTTTCATGCAGTCGTGTGGATCGATCATCACGAGGCGCGCGTGTTTCATTTCAATGTGGACGATGCCGAACGCGCCGTGGTGCACCCGGGACACCCGCCGCGCCATATCCACCACAAGGCGCATTCGGTCGGCAGCGGCAACGTTGCCGAGGACCAGAAGTTCTTTCACGCCGTGGTGACCGAGATCGGCGCCGCCGGCGCGGTGCTGATCGGCGGCCCGGCGAGTGCCAAACACGAGCTGTTCAAGCACATCCAGCGCCACGACCCCCAGCTGGCTGCGAAGATCTCCGCCGTGGAGGCGCTCGATCATCCGACCGACAAGGAACTGGTGGCGCACGCGCGCCAATACTTTCGCGCCGCCGATCGCATGGCGCCGCAGCGCAGCTAGGGATTGATGGAGCACCGTCGCGTCGCCGCGATTTTCGCGGCGCGCTGATTCTTTCTGCTTGGCGTTTTTTCTGGTGCGACAGTCGTCTGATCTGCGCTGTCCGGCGCAGAGACGCCGATAGGGCCATAGCGCCGGGCGGCGCTATCAGGTCAGGTGCAGGTCAGTTGCCCGATTTCATCACTCCCAGGGTCAGGGCGGTATCCACTTCCGCTTCGGCACTCAGCCAGTCTTCCGCGTCGTGTCCGGGCTCAAAGCCGCGGCGTTCGGCACGGTAGTAGGCGATTTGCGCGATCAGCGCCCGGCGATGATCCGGATCGATCACCGCGGCGACCGCGTCGGCGCGCAGCGGACGCAGGCTGGGCTTGGTGGTCTTCGGAGCCGGACGGCGGGTGCTGCGTGTGGCGGGGGTAGTCGTAGCTGCCATAGAAACCTCATGAATAAAGTCACGATTCGACCCGGTTGATATTCTCTCCAATCGAACAGAAAGAGCAATGGTCTGTTACCAGCGACACGCTGCTCTTACAGCATGCCGCCCGATACATTGTCGTGACGATTACCAAAATTCCATGCGCCAGATCACACATTACGAAGCGAAAGGTAGCGGAGTTATCCTAGGCTCATGCGACAGCCCATCCTGGTGATCAACGCCGGCTCGTCGAGCATCAAATTCTCGGTGTTCGAGACCGCGGCCGACCGCGCACTGGCGCCGGCGCTGCACGGCGAGGTCGAGAACATTGGTAAATCGGCGCGCCTGACGGTGGCCGATGCCGCCGGCAAGCCGCTCGCCGACCAGCCGGTGCAAGGCGCGGGCTTTACGCCGGCGATCGGCGCGATCCAGCACTGGTTCAGCGCTCATATCGGGAGCGAGGCGGGCTTCGACGGCGTTGGCCACCGCGTCGTGCATGGCGGGCAGAAGTATTCCGAGCCGGTGCTGGTCGACGCCGAAGTGCTGGCGGAGCTGGCGCGGCTGGTGCCGCTCGCACCGCTGCACCAGCCGCACCAGATTGACGCAATTGAAGCCGTCGCCACGGTGGCTCCGAAAGTTCGCCAGGTGGCCTGCTTCGATACCGCGTTTCACCGCCGCCAGCCGCCGCTGGCGCAGCAATTCGCGTTGCCGGCGGAACTCACCGCGCGCGGCATCCATCGCTACGGCTTCCACGGCCTGTCCTATGAATACATCGTCGGCGCGTTGCCGCGGGTCGCGCCCGACTGTGCCCGCGGCAAGCTGGTGGTCGCGCACCTGGGCAACGGCTCCAGCATGTGTGCAATCGAGGATGGGCGCAGCATCGCCACCACGATGGGGCTGACCCCGCTCGACGGGTTGCCGATGGGCACGCGCAGCGGATCGCTGGATCCCGGCGTGGTGCTCTATCTTATGCAACATGAGCGCATGGACGCCCCCGCCATCGAACAGCTGCTGTACCAGCGTTCCGGGCTGCTCGGCGTCTCCGGGGTATCGAGCGACATGCGTGCGCTGCTGGCCAGCCCGCTGCCGGCGGCCAGGCAGGCGATCGACCTGCTGGTTTACCGGATCGGGCGCGAGCTGGGTTCGCTGGTCGCCGCCCTCGGCGGCCTGGATGCGCTGGTTTTCACCGGCGGCATTGGCGAGCACGCCGCGCCGATCCGCGCCCGCGTCTGCCAGGATGCCGGCTGGATTGGCATCCGGTTGGATGAGGCGTCCAATGCGCGCGGCGGTCCGCGGCTCTCGCCCGGACAGTCTGCGCCCTCGGCGTGGATGCTGCCGACCGATGAGAACCTGATGGTCGCGCGGCACACCCGCACGCTGCTCGACCGCTAGATCGCCAGATCTGGCGATCAGCTGGGCGTGGCGGGCACTTCCGGGATGTCGGTCGCAATCTCGGCCGCCGCCGCATGCGGCGTCGCCCGGCGCTGCTGTTCCGCACGCACCTGCGCGACGCTCAGGCCGGTGTTGGCCGCGATCAGCGCCACCAGCCGATGCCCGGCATCGCGCGGCAGCTCGATCGCGTGCAGCTGCTCCCAGATACTGATGCGCGCCTGCGCCGAGTTGAGCGGCGAGGCCTGCTCGGTCAGGGCGGTCTGGCGCCGTTCGGCGGCTTCGGCCTGCTGCCTCGCCAGCCGCTCACGAAAGTCCGCGGTCGGCTCACCCGCGAGCGGCAGCGCACTGCGCCAGGAGTTCATGGCGTGCCCAGCGCGACGATGCGGTAATTCAGCTCGATCGGGCAGGTGGTGCCGGTGGCGCGATCGCGCGCGCGCGTGCCGGCGCAGTGCACCTTGGCGGTGACCGTGCGGCTGCCGCGTCCGGTGGTGGCGGCGAGTTGTGCAACGTTGGCGCTCAGATCAAATTCTCCATCGCAATCGGCACACGGGCAACGAAAGCGGAAAAAGGCCTGTGCCGGTGGATAGAAAGCATGCGACTGGGAGGATGGGACGACTTCCTTGGGCGCAGCTCCGGTGCGATCGCCGAACGACAGCTCGATGTTCAGCTGCAGCAGTTGCGGAAAGGCGCTGCGCAGCGCCGGCGAACGGTCGCGGTCGTACTGGCGGCGGTAGCGGCGTTGCTCGTCGAGCGAGGAGTTTTTTCTGGCGGCAATTTTCATGGCTTCGATTCGATCGCTGGTGCCTCGGGCGCAGTGGTCTGTAGGTCCGAGCCATCGGCGGCCGCTACTTCATCGCGCTCCAGGCGCTTCTTCAGCTTCTCAGCGTGACGCGTCTTGCGCGCCAGCTCCTTTTGTTTCTTCTGGTGGCGATAATTCGGCTTGGCCAAGCTCATCTCCAGCCGTCGCTCTTGGGCGCTCCCGGGTGCGAGCAGGGTCGCTGTCGGGGGGCGCAGCGCGGCGTGCTGCATCAGGAATTAATGGTGCCACTTTAACACATCCGGCCCCCCCACGTTCGCCCTTTGGTGGGGCGCGCGAGCGCTGTGCGGCGCCTCGCAGGGGCCGGCGCGGTGCAGGTTTTTGCCGGAAAAACGCGCGTCCGGGCGTTATGTTCCGGGCGCCAGAGGCGCGGGCGCTGCTGCTAGCCGCCCGCCGCCAGCGACTCGAGTTCGCCCCAGCGCGCGTAGCCGCCCTCGAGCTCGACAGCGATGGCGGCCAGCCGTGCCAGCCGCGCGCTGAGCGCCTCCTGGCTGCCGCGGTAGATCGCCCCGTCGGCGAGCTCGGATTCGATGCTCACCTTTTCCGCCTCCAGCCCCTGCAGCCGCTCCGGCAGCAGCGCCAGTTCGCGCTGGTCCTTGTACGAGAGTTTGCGCGCCTTCGGAGCCGGCAGCTCGCGTTCAATACGCCGATCGCGTGCTTCGCGCTGCGGCGCCTCGCGCTGCGGCGCCCCGCGCTGGCGGCGGTAGCGGATATAGTCGTTATAGCCGCCGACGAATTCGCCGACCACCCCGTCGCCCTCGAATACCAGGAGGCCGGTCACCACGTGGTCGAGGAAGGTGCGATCGTGGCTGACCAGCAATAGCGTGCCGGGGAATTCCGCGACGTATTCCTCCACCAGTTCCAGGGTATCGATGTCCAGGTCGTTGGTCGGCTCATCCATCACCAGCACGTTGGCCGGCTGGGCGAACAGCCGCGCCAGCAGCAGGCGGTTGCGCTCGCCGCCCGAAAGCGCGCGCGCCGGCGTGTGCAGCTGTTCGGGCCGAAACAGGAAATCCTGCAGGTAGCCGGACACATGGCGGGAGTTGCCGTTGACCACCACCTGGTCATTGCGACCGCTGACGTTCTCCATCACCGACTGCTCGAGATTCAGCTGCGCGCGTTCCTGGTCGTAGTAGGCGACCTCGAGCCGGCTGCCGCGCCGCACCTTGCCGTGCTGGATCGCGATCTCGCCCAGCAGTGCCTTGATCAGCGTGCTCTTGCCGGCGCCGTTGGGCCCGACCAGCCCGATGCGATCCCCGCGCATGATGCGGCCCGTGAAATCCCGGATCACGCTGCGGCCGTCGTATTCGACCCCCAGGTGCTCGGCCTCGAACACCAGCGTGCCGGACTCGGCGGCGCTGTGCTGCTCGAGCTCGATGCGGCCGGTGCGCTCGCGGCGCGCGCGCCGCTGCGCGCGCAGCTGGTACAGGGCGCGCACCCGGCCCTCGTTGCGGGTGCGGCGCGCCTCGACGCCCTTGCGGATCCAGACCTCTTCCTGCGCCAGCTTCTTGTCGAACAGCGCCGCCTGCTGTGCCTCGGCCGCCAGCTGCTGCGCCTTGATGCGCGCATAGTCGTCGTAGTTACCGTCGGTAGCGCTCAGGGTGCCCCGATCCAGTTCGACGATTCGGGTGGCCAGACGGTTGATGAAGGCGCGGTCATGGCTGACGAACAGCAGTGCCCCGCCGAAGTCGAGCAGGAATTGCTCCAGCCATTCGATCGCCTCGATGTCCAGGTGGTTGGTCGGCTCATCCAGCAGCAGGATATCGGGCTCCGACACCAGCGCCCGGGCCAGCAGGACCCGCCGGCGCCAGCCGCCCGACAGCGCATCGAAGCGCGCGGCCGGATCGAGCTGCAGGCGCGAGGACACGCTGGCGACCCGGCGTTCGAGCTGCCAGCCGTCGCCGGCATCCAGCACGTGATGCAGTTCATCGAGCCGCCGGCGCTGCGCCGGGGTGTGCAGCCCCTGGGCGCTCAGGATTTCGTACTCGGCCAGCGCCGCACCCTGCTGCGGCAGGCCGCCGGTGACGATCTGTACCACGGTGTCGCCGTGCTCGAGCCCGACGTCCTGCGCCAGGTGCGCCACCCGGGCGCCCGGCTTGATCCAGACGGCGCCGGCATCCGGCTCGGCCTCCCGGCGCACCAGCCGCAGCAGCGAGGATTTGCCCTCGCCGTTGCGTCCCACCAGGCCGACGCGCTCGCCCTCGGCCAGCTGCATCGACACCTGGTCGAGCAACGGCCGCGCCCCGTAGGCGAGCGACACCTTATCTAGACGCAGCAGCAAGGATTCACCAATAATAGCCGGCAGGGGTCAACAGCAATCGAGCCGGCATTGTACCGGCCGCAAGGGGAAGCGGCATGGCATCGAACGAACTGGCAGCGAGCACAGGCTGGACCACGACACAGCGCCATATCGTGCTCGCCAGTTTCCTCGGCTGGATGCTGGATGCGTTCGACTTCTTCCTGGTGGTGTTCGTGTTGAAGCGCATCGCCCTCGACTTCAACACCGACGTCAAGAGCGTCACCTACGCGATCTTCCTGACACTGGCGATGCGGCCGGTGGGCGCATTCCTGTTCGGCCGCTTCGCCGATCACTACGGGCGCCGTCCGGCCCTGATGGCGAGTGTGCTGCTGTATTCGGGCATGGAGTTCGCCTCTGCATTCGCCCCGACGCTGACCGCGTTCCTGATCCTGCGCGCGTTCTACGGCATCGCGATGGGTGGCGAGTGGGGCGTGGGCGCCTCGCTGGCATTCGAGAGCATCCCGGTGCGCTCGCGTGGCCTGGTATCGGGGCTGCTGCAGGCCGGCTACCCGTGCGGCTACCTGGTGGCCTCGATCGTGTTCGGGCTGCTGTTCGATCACATCGGCTGGCGCGGCATGTTCATGGTGGGCGCAGCGCCCGCGCTGCTGGTGCTGTACATCCGCAGCAAGGTGCCGGAGTCGGCGACCTGGCAAGCCAGCAAGGCGGCGCCGGTGGCCCGCAGCCTGTGGAGTTCACTGTCCGGTCACTGGTGGCTGGCGCTGTATGCGATCGCGCTGATGACCTGCTTCAATTTCTTCAGCCATGGCACGCAGGACCTGTATCCGCATTTCCTCGAGGCGCAGCGCGGCTTCTCCACCGGTACGCGCTCGATCATCGCGATCGTCTACAACATCGGTGCGATCTGCGGCGGCATCACCTTCGGCACGCTGTCGAGCCGCATCGGCCGTCGGCGCGCGATCGCGATCGCCGCCGGCCTGTCGTTGCTGGTGCTGCCGTTCTGGGCCTACTCGCTAACACCGCTGGCGCTGGCCGCGGCGGCGTTCGTGATGCAGTTCATGGTGCAGGGCGCCTGGGGCGTGGTGCCGGTGCATCTGAATGAGCTGTCGCCCGAGGGCATCCGCGCAACCTTTCCCGGCTTCGTCTACCAGTTGGGCAACCTGCTGGCCTCGTACAACGCAACGCTGCAGACCACGATTGCAGAGAATCACACCAGCGTTGCGCATCCCGACTTCTCGTTCGCCTTCGTGTGCGTGGTCGGCACGGTCGCGGCGCTGCTGGTGGTGTTGTCGCTGCTGGGCCCGGAACGGCGCGATGTGCGATTTGGGGTTCAACCAGTTGGCCCCAACGGGCCCTGAAGGGGCTCGAACGGGCTATTTGGCCTGTAATGAGCTATAATTCACGCCGGAGTTTGTCGAATGCGCGGTTCGGTCCGCGCGCCGAGGTTCTTCAGCGTCCCCCCAAAGGCCATCACGGCCACTCCCGGGACCTATCGCCCCTCCTGCAAGCCCATCGCAGTCCTCGCCCTGAAAGCGCGGCCGATCCAATCCATGTTTAACGCGCCATACCGATGGGCTGCCATGAAGCAGCGAGGCCGTTGCGGAGTTTATTTTGTTCAAAGATTTTTCATTGAGTCCGCCGCTGCTGAAAGCGGTGGAAGCCCTCGGCTATACCGAGCCCACACCGATCCAGCAGCGCGCGATTCCAGTGGTGCTGGAAGGCCGCGACCTGATGGCCGCGGCGCAGACCGGCACCGGCAAGACCGCCGCGTTCGCACTGCCGATGCTGCAACGGCTGCTGGCCAATCCGGCGCAGCAGCGCAGCCCGCGGGCGCTGATCCTGGTGCCGACGCGCGAACTGGCCGCGCAGGTCAGTGACGCCTGCCGCGTGCTGGCGAAGAACCTGCCGATACGCGGCGTGTTGATCTATGGCGGCGTCAGCCCCCGGCCGCAGCTCGACTCGCTCGCGCGTGGCGTTGACCTCGTGATCGCCACACCCGGTCGGCTGCTCGATCACCTCGAGTCGCGCGCCGTGGACCTGTCGAAGATCGAGATGCTGGTGCTGGATGAGGCCGATCGCATGCTCGACATGGGCTTCATCCGCGCGATCCGCCGCATCATCGCCGCATTGCCGGCGCAGCGGCAGAGCCTGATGTTCTCGGCCACCTTCTCCGACGAGATCCGCGTGCTCGCCAAGTCGCTGCTGCGCAACCCCGTCACCATTGACGTCTCGCCGCGCAACGCACCGCCGGAACTGGTCGATCACAGCGTCTATCACGTCGACAGCTCCGGCAAGCATCCGTTGCTGACGCGGCTGATCGTCGATGGCGACATGCGCCAGACACTGGTATTCACCCGTACCAAGCACGGCGCCAACCGGCTGGCCGAGCGCCTGCTGCGCGACGGCCTGTCGTGCGCCGCGATCCACGGCAACAAATCCCAGGGCGCACGCACACGTGCACTGGATGATTTCAAGCAGGGCCGGATCCGCGTGCTGGTCGCGACCGACATTGCGGCCCGCGGACTCGACATCACCGAGCTGCCGCACGTGGTCAACTTCGAGCTGCCGCATGTGCCCGAGGACTACGTGCACCGCATCGGCCGCACCGGTCGTGCGGGCCTGCGCGGCCAGGCGGTATCGCTGGTGTGCCGCGAGGAGCGCGACCGGCTGCGCGCGATCGAGAAGCTGCTGGGCCGATCGATCCCGGTCGCGGCCGAGGCCAGAGCCGCGGCATGATCGATCATTTAGGGTTAGGGGTACGCGACTTTGCGGCCAGCAAGGCGTTCTATTCCAAAGCGCTCAAGCCGATCGGCTATGAACTGCTGTACGACCTGCCGCCCGAGGTCACCGGTCTCGGCGCGGCGACCGCCGGCTTCGGCATGCCGCCCAAGCCCGACTTCTGGATTGGCGGGGACAAACCCAATGTGCCGCCGGTGCATGTCGCGTTCAGGGCGGAAAGCCGCGTACAGGTCGACGCGTTCCATCGCGCCGCGCTTGCGGCCGGCGGTCGCGATAACGGGGCGCCGGGCCCACGGCCTCACTATCATCCCGACTACTACGGCGCTTTCGTGCTCGATCCGGATGGACACAATATCGAGGTCGTCTGCCGCGTACCCGGCTGAGGCGCGCTGCATGCACTGCCGCATGACGCCGCCATTAACGGCGGTTCATACTTTGGTGTTTTCAACCCATCGGTGTTATACATGACACTGCTGTTATGCGCGGCCCGCGGGCCGTAGTCGGAGCAAACCGATCATGGCCATCGGTGTGGCGATATCTTCCCGGCACTCGGTCGAAGCCAGTCTCACCACCGCGCGTCTGATGGAATATTCCGAGCACTTCCTGGTGCGCGCGGCAGAGTCCGAGCTGCCGCAGAAGTCACAGCTGGCGGCACGCCTGCTGAAAGATAAACCGCTGCATCGGCGCTGGGCGAATGCGCACGGCCTGCTGATGCACAGCGTGGCGGCCCCTTCGCGCCCGGCGGACAAGGTCACGGAGCTGAGGAAGGTGACCTTCCTGACGCTGCACCGCAAGGCGCCGTTCGAATACATGCGCGACCGGCATGTCACCGGTCCGGCGCGGCGCCTGTTGATCCGTTCACTGTTCGGCACGCAGCACTATGCCGAGTGCCTGGTACGCGAGCACATGGCGTTTGTCAGTTCGGCCTGCAGTTTCATCTGCGCCGACTCGCTGTGTAGCGAGGTGCTGGGTGATACCGCCTTCTGCAAGGCGCTGGCGCATTACGAGACCGCGTACACCGAATACTATCGCGCCTATGGTGACTCGCTGCTGGCCGGACACAGCGGCGAGACCGCGTCGGTGCAGTCACTGTTGCCTTACCTGCGCTATCAGCTCAAGACCATCCGCGATCACATGCTGTCCGGCAAAGCCGAGCAGAGCGACTTCGAAACGCTGCAGGCGCTGTACCAGGCCACCGGCGATACACACGTGCTGCCGGTCATGACCGAGCCCGGAAGCTAAATACCGAACTGGCGCGGCCATGTAGGCGCCGTCCTGCGGACCGTCCTACCCCGCCCCGATCTCCTCGCCAGGTGCTGCTGTGCGCGTTGAAATTATTTCAACGCAATTAATGCAGTGCGATAGAGAATTTTTGCACGTTTTCCCGCCATGGCTGTCTAAAAGGCTGATTGATGTGAATCTGTGCGTGGCACAACGATTGCAGATTCATGTGAGTCCAGGAGGAGTTCATTGCAGGACGCTGTCAGCCACCGTGCTACGCGAGGAGAGCAAGCATGTCGGACAACAACTTTGACAATCGCAGTTTGAATGCAGGGCGCAGGCAACCCGATCCCAATGCCGGCGAGCAGTCAACTCCGCGCGAATCATCGGAACGCGAATCATCGGAATCCGTTGCGCCGGCGCCGAAGACGGCAGCCCGACGCGGATTTGCCGCGATGGATCAGCAGACGCAGCGTGAGATTGCACGCAAGGGCGGCCACAGCCAGGGCAAGGAGAACAATCGCGGAAACTTCTTTCACGATCGCGAGCGTGCGCGCATCGCCGGCCGCAAGGGCGGAGAGGCACACGGCAAGAACCGGCAGGAGCCGGCGGGCGATACCGATCGTCAGTGAGGTTGTGCGATCGTCAGTGAGATTCTGAGCTCCCCAGCAGTTCGCGGCTGATGATCAGCTTGCGCACCTCGGTGGTACCGGCGCCGATCTCGAGCATCTTGATGGCGCGGTAGAGGCGGTTGACCTCGGACTCCCAGATATAGCCGCTGCCGCCGTGTATCTGCAGCGCGTCGGCGAGCACCTTGGCCATGGTCTCGGCCGCATACATGACCGAGGCGGCGCTCAGCGCGTGCAACTCGCCGCGCCCGCCGCGCTCGGCGCCCAGGTGGTCGACCGCGGCCAGCACGCGGTAGACGAAGCCGCGCATGGTCTCCACCCAGACGTACATGTCGGCGATCTTGCCCTGGATCATTTCGAATTCCGCGATCGGACGTCCGAATTGCTTGCGCGACTTGGCGTGCTCGACGGCTAGCTGCAGCGCGCGCTCGGCGATGCCCAGGCAGATCGGGGCGATCGTGGCGCGCTCCAGGTCCAGTCCGGTCATCACCACCGCCAGCCCGGCATTCTCGGCGCCGAGCCGGTTGTCCACCGGCACGCGGCAGTTGTCGAACACCAGCTCGCCGGTCTGGCTGCCGCGAAATCCCATCTTGGTGAGCTTCTGCGCGACGCTGAAGCCCGGGAAGTTGTTCTCGATGATGAAAGCGCTGATGCCGTGCGTGCCCAGTTCCGGCGCGGTCTTGGCATAGGTCACCAGTACGTCGGCGACCGGACCGTTGGTGATGAAGATCTTGGTGCCGTTGAGCACATAGTGATCGCCATCGCGCCGCGCGCTCATGCGCATCGAGCCGAGCGCGTCAGACCCGGCGCCCGGCTCGGTGAGCGCCAGCGCCCCCACCAGCTTGCCGCTGCACAGTCCGGGCAGATAGTGCCGGCGCTGCGCTTCGGTGCCGTGGCGGTAGAGGTTGTTGGCGCACAGATTGTCGTGCGCGATCCATGACAGGCCGAGCGCGTGATTCCAGCGCGAGAACGCCTGCGCGACCAGTCCGGTACTCACCTGGTCGAGACCGGCGCCGCCGTAGGCCGGCGGAATGGTGATGCCCAGGTAGCCCTGCTGGCCCAGGCGCGCGAACGCTTCGGCCGGCCACCACTCCTCGTTGTCCATGCGCGCGGCCAGCGGATACAGCTCCTCGCGCGCATAGCGATCGGCGGCGTCGAGCACTTCGCGCTGCTCGGGCGTAAGGTCGAAGGCCGATGCTGAGGCGGATGCAGGTTCGACGGCCGCGGCGCTGTGAAGCATGGGGGCTCCCGATGGCTTTGACGACTAATGAATTGGACTCAGTTATTATAGCAAGCTATGGTCCGAACTTGCTCATGCGATGGAACCGGCGCCTCCGCGGTGCAGCAAATTGCGGCTAAAACGGCGCTATGTTCGCGCTATGGCGGGTACGGCAACGCTGGCAATTGATGAGCAGCACTCATTTATGAAAAAGAAGCGTCATTCCAGGCTGCCGCGCGAGCAGCGCATGCGCGAGATCATGCAGGTCGCCGCCCAGGTATTTCGCGAGAAAGGCTACAGCGAGGCGCTGACGGCGCAGATCGCTGCGCGCGCCGGTGTGGTCGAGGGCACGATCTATCGCTACTTCCCCGGCAAGCGCGAGTTGCTGATCCGCGTGGTCGAGCAATGGTATGAGCACATCCTGGCCGACTACGATCAGCAACTGGCGGTGCTGCAGGGCACGCGCGCACGGCTGCGGTTCCTGATCTGGCGGCACCTGACCGTGATCCACAATGAGCCCGGCATGTGCCGGCTGATCTTCAACCAGCTGCGAGCCTGGCCGGAATACCGGCGCACCTCGGTGTTCGACCTGACGCGCGAATATACCCGGCGCACGCTCGAGATCCTGCAGCAGGCCATCGATGCCGGCGAGTTTCGCGCCGACCTGCCGCTGCGCGTGGTGCGCGACATGATCTACGGCGGGGTGGAGCACCACACCTGGGTTTACCTGCGCGGCGAAGGGGATTTCTCCCCGGATGCGGCCGCCGATGCGATGACAGAACTGGTCTATCGGGGCCTCGCCCGCCAGCAGCCGGCCACGATGCCGCCGCCGGCGGCGGAACTCACGCTGCGGCGGCTGGAGGCGGTGGCGCGGCGATTGGAGCGCAGCGCCAGCGGCGGCGGCTCTGCTAGAGTTTGAACATGGCGGAAGTCGAGATTCATACCGGGCACGAAGGCGCTGTCGATCCGTTCGGCCAGCGCGTCGGCATCCTGGTCGGGGTCATCGGCATCCTGCTGTCGATAGTCACGATCCTCTCCCATCGCGAACACACCGCGGCCGTGGTCCACAAGACCGAGGCCAACGATCAGTGGGCGTTTTATCAGGCCAAGAAGATCCGCGAACACAACGCGCAGATCGGCGCCACGCTGCTGAATTCGCTGGCCGCCGATCCGGGCAAGGTAGCCGCCGAGAGCGCCAGGCTGCTGCAGGACAGCCAGCGCTATACCAGCGATGCCGAGAACATCAAGGCGGTCGCAAGCGCGCTCGATCAGGAGTCGCAGCACGCCGAGCGCCGGGCCGCGCGTTTCGATCTGGGCGAGGGCTTCCTGGAACTGGGACTGGTGATGTCGTCGCTGTATTTCCTGTCGCGCAAGCGCTTTTTCGTGCTGCTGGGCGGCGTCGGCGCGGTGGCCGGGACGATCATCGGCGTCACTGGCTGGTTCAGCTAGGCCGGCAGCGCTGGTGGGATAATGTGCTCCTGAGCAGCAGCGGCACGTGCGCGCAGCAGGCGGCCGCAGCGCGCGCAGCGATCGCGCGCCTGTGGCGGCCGGATGAAACCGAGTGCGTGCCGCCGTTGATCGAGGCGGCGCGCAGCGACGCGGCGCAGCGTCAGCGCACCGAAGTGCTCGCCCGCTCGCTGGTCGAGGGCATGCGCCGGCACGACCGGCGGCGCGGTGTCGAGGCCCTGACCCGCTCGTTCGCGCTCAACAGCGGCGCGGGCCTGGCGCTGCTGTCGCTGGCGGAGGCGTTGCTGCGTGTGCCGGATGGCGCCACCGCCAACCGGCTGTTGCGTGACCGGCTGTCGCGGATCGACTGGAGCGCGCAGCGCGGCGGCGGTGTGCTGGCCGCGGCGCTGCGCCTGGCATCGGCCTGCGTTTCAGGGGACGGCGGCTGGCCAGCGCTGCTGACGACGCCGGTGCGCATGGCGATGCAGCTTGGCATGCGCGCGCTGAGCGATCAGTTCGTATTCGGTCAGAGCATTGAGTCGGCACTATCGCGTGCCCGACGCGCATCGCGGCATGGCTATCGCTACTCATTCGACATGCTGGGCGAGGCGGCGCTGACAGCGCAGGACGCGCAGCAGTATTTCCAGGCCTATAGCCACGCCATCGATGCCGTGGGCGCGGCCTATAAAGGCTGGGGACCGGTGGCCGGGGGCAGCGTGTCGGTGAAGCTCTCGGCGCTGCATCCGCGCTACGGCTACACGCAGGGCGGCCGCATCATGCGCGAGCTGCTGCCGCGGCTGCTGGCGTTGCTGCAACTGGCGCAGCGTCATCGCATCGCGCTGGTCATCGACGCGGAGGAGTCCGAGCGGCTGGAGCCGTCGCTCGATCTGATCGAGGCGCTGTTCGCGTCGAACGCACTGGGCGCCGAGCCCACGCTCGGCGTCGCGGTGCAGGCCTACCAGAAGCGCGCGCCGGCAGTGATCGACTACCTGCTGCACCTGGCGGCCCGGCATCGCGGCCGGATCATGGTGCGGCTGGTCAAGGGCGCCTACTGGGACGCGGAGATCAAATGGGCGCAGATCGACGGGTTGCCCGGCTACCCGGTCTATACCCGCAAGGCCTATACCGATGTCGCGTTCCTCGCCTGTGCGCGGCGCCTGCTGGCCGCCGGCGAGCAGGCGTTGCCGCAGTTTGCGACCCATAACGCCCAGACGGTCGCGGCGATCCTGGAGCTGGCCGCCGCTGCCGGCGTTGATGACTTCGAATTCCAGTGCCTGTACGGCATGGGAGCCGGACTGTTCCGGCACCTGCTGCGAACGCGCGCGATTGCCCGCCCGGTACGCGTCTATGCGCCGGTCGGCACGCGCGCGACGCTGCTGGCGTACCTGATGCGCCGCCTGATCGAGAACGGAGCGGCAGGCTCGTTCGTGCATCGCGCGGCCGCAACCGCGACCCCGATCGACGTGTTGTGTGCCGATCCGGCGACGGTCGCGGCCCGACACGGCGGCCGGCCGCATCCGGAGATTGCCCTGCCGCATGAGCTGTTCGCGCCGGAGCGATGCAACTCGGCCGGTGTCGACCTGGCCGACGCCGCCGCGCATGCGGGTCTGATTGCCGCGCTCGCCGACAGCAGGGCGGCACCGATCGAGGTGCAGCCGCTGGTCGCCCCGGCACCAGGCGGCGCCGAAGCGGCCGGTTCGCGGCGTGAGATCCGCAATCCGGCCGATCTGGGCGACCTGGTCGGCCACGTGCTCGACGCCGATGAGCCCGTGGTCGACGCGGCGATCGGCGCCGCCGCCGACAGCGCGCCCGGCTGGGCCGGCACCGAAACCGATACGCGCGCACAGATCCTGGAGCGCGCCGCCGATCTGTACCAGCAGCAATTGCCGGCGCTCGCGGCGCTGGCGGTGCGCGAGGCCGGCAAGACGCTCGCCAATGCAGTCGGTGAAGTGCGCGAGGCGGTGGATTTCCTGCGCTACTACGCCGTCCAGGTGCGCTCGCAGTTCAACCACCAATCGCACCTGCCGCTCGGCGTGGTCGCCTGCATCAGTCCATGGAATTTCCCGCTGGCGATCTTCACCGGCCAGGTGGCCGCGGCCCTGGCTGCCGGCAACAGCGTGCTGGCAAAACCGGCCGAGCAGACCTGCGCCATCGCGGCGCGCGCGGTAGCGCTGCTGCACCAGGCCGGGGTACCGCGCGCGGTGCTGCAGCTGTTGCCCGGTGACGGCGAGCGGGTCGGCGCGCGCCTGGTGGCCGATGCGCGCATCGGCGGCGTGGTGTTCACCGGATCGACCGCCGCGGCGCGCTCGATCGCGCGCCAGCTGGCGCTGCGCGGGGATGTAGCGCTGATCGCCGAGACTGGCGGGCAGAACGCGATGATCGTGGATTCGACCGCGCTGCCGGAACAGGTGGTGGCCGCTGTGCTGCGCTCGGCGTTCGATTCCGCCGGGCAGCGCTGCTCGGCGCTGCGGCTGCTGTGCCTGCAGCGCGAGATCGCCGCGCCGATCCTGGCGATGCTCGAGGGCGCGATGCACGAGCTGTGCGTCGGCAACCCCATGCTGCTCGCCACCGACGTCGGACCGCTGATCGACCATCAGGCGCGCGCGCGCATCGACCGGCACCTGCAGGCGATGCGATCGAAGCTGCGCTGCCAGAGCCCGCTGTCCGCGGACTGCGCCCGCGGAGTGTTCGTTGCCCCGACGCTGATTGAAATCGGGTCGGTCGACGAGCTGTCAGGGGAGGTATTCGGACCGGTGCTGCACGTGCTGCGCTTCGAGCGGCGCGAGCTCGCGCAGCTGGTGGATGCGATCAACGCCACCGGCTACGGCCTGACGCTCGGGATCGCATCGCGCATCGAGGACACCATCGCGCAAGTCATCGAGCGCGCGCAGGTCGGCAATGTCTATGTCAATCGCAACATGATCGGCGCGGTGGTCGGCGTGCAGCCGTTTGGCGGACAGGGTCTGTCCGGTACCGGTCCGAAAGCCGGCGGTCCGTTGTACCTGTACCGCCTGTTGCGACGCTCCCCGGGGCCGCGATGGCACGCCGACCAGAGCGCGCGCGTGCCCGATAGCCTGCGGCAGCTGATCGGCTGGCTGGCCGAACCGCATGACGCGCTGCTGGCGTCGGCGCAGCAGACAGATCTGCTGCAGCTGGCGCAGCGTTACGCGGATGAAACGCTGCTGGGGGCGCGCATGCCGCTGCACGGCTACGTCGGCGAGCGCAATGAACTGACACTGCGCCCGCGCGGCGTGCTGCGCGCTACGGCGCGCTCGGCGGGCGCGTTGCTGGCGCAGCTGGCGGCGGCACTGGCGACCGGCAACCGCCTGGTCGCGGATGACGCCAGGCTCGCCGCAACGGTGCGTGCCGCGTTGCCCGCGGTGCTGCGCGACTGGCTGCCTGGCAGCGTGGCGCACTATCACGCGGTGCTGGTGGATGCGGCCGAGGCGCGGCTGCATCCGGACTGGCTGCGAGCGCTGTGCCAGGAACTGGCGGCCGGCGACGGCGCGATTCAGCCGCTGATCGTCGCCAACGACGATTACGCGCTGGAGCGACTGCTGGTCGAACAGTCGGTCAGCGTCAACACTGCCGCGGTCGGTGGTGATACTCGGCTGCTGGCGCTCGACGATGACTGATGCGGCAAAAAATATCGGGTGTCACGCACTGCGCCACTCGAGCAGCGCCGCATTGACGCGCTCCGGCTGCTCCAGCGGCGACAGATGGCCGCTGTCCGCAATGACTACCAGTCGCGCGCCGCGAATGCCGGCGGCGATCTCCTGCGCCCGCTCCGGCGGCGTCAGCTGATCGGCGTCGCCGACCAGCACCAGCGTCGGGCAAGCGATGGCCGCCAGGTCCGCAACCGAATCGCGCCGCTGCATGATCGCGGTCTGCTGCCGGATGAAGGCCTCGGCCCCGGTTTCCGCCGCCATGCAGCGCACCTGTTCGCGCAGGCCGGCATCGCCGAGGCGATCGGGATGCACCAGCCCGGGGTAGAGCAGATCGGCGAGCTGGCCGAATCCGCCGGCGTTGCTCTGTTCGATCAGCGTGCGGCGGCGCGCGCTCTGCTCGGCGCTATCGGGGCGCGCGGTGGTGTCGAGCAATGCCAGGCGCGCAATGCGTGCCGGCGCCTGGCGCAGCAGCTCGAAGGCGATGTAGCCGCCCATCGACAGGCCCAGCAGCGCAAAACGCGGCGGTGCCTGCTGCAGGATGCGCCGTGCAATGTCCGCCATGCTGTCGTCGTGCCGATGATCGGCCAGCATCACCGGGCCGAACTGCCACAGCAGCGGGATCTGCGCCGCATACAGCCGTGCCGTGAGCAGCAGTCCGGGCACCAGCAGCGTCGGCAACGGCTCGCTCATGGGCTCTCAGGTCAGTGAGTGGAACACGCGCTGCACGTCGTCTTCCTGCTCGAGCTTGTCGATCAGTTCCAGCGCTTCGGTGGCCTGCGCTTCCGGCAGCACGATCGGGGTGGTGCAGACGTAGTCGTGCTCAGCCGACAGCGGCGTAATGCGCCGTGCTTCCAGCGCTTCCTGCAGCTTGCCGAAGTTCTCGAAGGCACAACGCAGCACCAGCTGCGGCTCGCCTTTCTCCCCGCTGCTCTCGCCCATCTCCTCCAGGCCGTGATCGATCATCTCGAGTTCCAGATCGTCCTGGTCGATGCCGGCCGGGTCGAGGCGGAACACGCCCATCTTCTGGAACTGGAAACTGACGCTGCCGGTGGTGCCCAGGTTGCCGCCGTTCTTGCTCATGATATTGCGCACATGCGCGACCGTGCGGGTCGGATTGTCGGTCGCGGTCTCCACCAGCAGCGCGACGCCGTGCGGCGCATAGCCTTCGTACAGCACCTGGTGGTAATTGGTGGCATCGTGGCCGCTGGCGCGCTTGATCGCCGCCTCGACCTTGTCCTTGGGCATGTTGATGGCGCGCGCATTCTGCATGATGCGGCGGAGCGTGGGATTGGCGGCCGGGTCCGTGCCGCCCGCCTTCACCGCCATGTTGATGTCCTTGGCGATGCGCGCGAAGCCCTTGGCCATGCGGTTCCAGCGCGCGAACATGGCGTGCTTGCGAACCTCGAAAATACGGCCCATCGCTACTCCGGCGTCCGCGGCAGCTCCCGCGGGATCAGGATCATGCCATTGTCGATGCGTGCGGGCACCGGTATCAGGAACTGGCCGAGGCATACCCCGGCGATGCACTCGCCGCTGTCGATCGAGAAATGCGCCCCATGCGCGTAGCAGACGATCTCGCGCCGGTCAGCCGACAGGAAATGATCCTGCGCGTAGTCGAGCGGGCGCCAGTTGTGCGGGCAGGAATTGATGTAGACGCGGATCTGCTCGCCGCGGCGCACCGCAAATACGCGGTCGTCACGGTTCACCGGCAGGAAGCCGCGCGCGCGGCCATCCGGAATGTCCTCCAGCCGGCACAGAACCTGCTCGCTGGCGGCATCAGTGCTCATGGCCGATATACTGGACTAATCCGGCCGGCGCCGGCGCCGACGCGGCTGGCGTGCCCCGGCTGCCGCCGGCCGAGTCCCCCGGTCAATGCTTCTGGTCGCCGGGTGCCCACTTTTCGGTGAACTGGAACAGATAGGTCTGCGAGGTCTGCGGGCTGGCCGGAATGAAGCGCGGCTTCCAGTTGTCGTCGTGCAGGTCCATGTCGCAGTCGAATTCCATCAGGCCGCCAAACGGACTGTTGAAATACCAGAAATTGTTCGATCCGAGGATGTGGCGGCCCGGTCCCCAGAACGACTTGTAGCCCTTGCGCACGAAATTCCAGCCAGCCTTCAGCATGTCGTTCAGGTTGCCGACGTGGAAGGTGAAGTGCTGCAACCCGGGCTTGGGCGCCTTGATCATGAACAGCGTGTGGTGGTCGAGCGTCCCGGCCGGGCGCATGAACGGCCCCAGGTTGGTGAACACATCGCTGGTGCGAAACCCGAGCCGCCCGGCGTAGAACTTCTCGGCCTTGTCCACGTCGGGGGCGAACAGCACGATGTGCGACAGCGAATAGATGTCGTTCGGCGCATCGTCAATGGCTGCGATCACGTTGACCGGACGGTGGATGTCCATGCCGGGCACATTGATGTACTTCGGCAGGTTGACCTTGCGCCGCTGCGTCACCTTGAAGCCGATGGCATAGCCGGTGTCGTCGACCGAGCGCAACACGCCATCGCTGCCGGCAGTGACCTTGCGGTCCTTGCTGAGTTCCGCGCCGATGGCCTCGAGCGTCGCCTGGTCGGCGACGCCGTAGATCTGGTCGCGGATGTTCGGCGCGGCCGCAATCGGCGGCGGCAGGCCGGGATCGGAGGCGTGGCGTACCACCGCGGCGGTGCCGTCGAGCGCCTCGAAGATGGCGCCGCTGGGCGCGCTGTCCACTTTCTTCAGGCCGTAATCGGTCAGGTATTTGTAGCACGCGTCCAGGTCATCGACGCCGAATACCAGCGCATCCGGACCAAGGATTTTCACCCTGCAGCCTCCAGCCCAGCTGCCGCTGAGCGGTAATTCTCTGATAGAGGATTATACACCGTGCGCCCATCGCAGCTGCGGCTGCGGCCGCAGCTGCGCCGCGGGGCGGCGCATGGCGTTTGCCGGCCGCGCAGCCGACGCATGCCTGGAGTGCGATTATGCGGAGCTGGCGATGCGCCGCCGCGGAGGCATGCGCATCTTCAGGTACGCCGGTGCCGCGGCGGCCATCGACAACGGCGCGCGCGGCGGTACCGCCAGCGGCTCGATGCCGCGCGCAGGCTCCGGTGGGCGCGCCCGCGCCGCCTCGGCCGCGGCCAGTTCCGCAGGTTGCGCGGTCTCCTCGGGCGTCAGCAACCAGCCGCGGGCCCGCAGCGCAAGGCCCAGGTCCGAGCGGCTGGTCAGCACCGTGAACGGCACCGCCAGCAGCATGCCGAGAATCACCGGTGACATCCACCAGATGAAGTGCGGCGCCAGCACCAGGATCGCGCCACCCCAGGCCGCGCCGATCGCCAGGTGCCACTTGTGTCGCTGCAGTGCCTCGCCCCAGCTGATGCCGCGATCGCCGCGGGCCTGCGCATCCCAGCCGACGCTGCGGCCGAGCAGCGCACGCACGACGAACTCCGAGTGGAACAGCATCATGGTCGGCGCCAGCAGCATGCTCAGCAGCTGCTCGATCAGCAGCCCGCCGATGATCTTGCGCGCGCCGCCGAAGGCGGCGCGCAGCGCATGGTCCCTGATGGTCAGGATGGCGCCGAGTATCTTCGGCACGAACAGCACCGCCGCGGTCATGCACAGCACCGCGGCAATCTCGCCGTCGCGATATTGAGGCCAGCTCGGGAACAGCGAGTAGGCGCCGGGGTGAAAGTACTGGTGGCCGGACACCGCCTGAATGCAGGTGACGATCGAGCTCAGGATCAGTACCACCAGCCACAGCGGCGAGGTCGCATAAGAGAGAATGCCGGTCAGCAGGTGGATGCGGCTGAGCCAATGCAGTCCGCGCATCGGCAGCACGCCGGCGTGCTGCAGATTGCCTTGCGCCCAGCGGCGGTCGCGGGCTGCGAAGTCGATGACATTGGAGGGCACTTCCTCCCAGCTGCCGGTGATGTCGGGCACCAGCCATACCTGGAAGCCGGCGCGGTGCATGAAGGCCGCCTCGACGATGTCGTGACTGAGTATCTCGCCGCCGAACGGCGGCGCTCCGGGCAGCGCCGGCAGCGCGCAATGCTCGGCGAAGGTGCGCAGCCGGATGATGGCGTTGTGGCCCCAGTAGTTGCTCTCGCCGAGTTGCCAGAAGGCGAGGCCGCTGGCCAGCATCGCGCCGCTGATGCGCACGGCGAACTGCAGCGTGCGCGCAAACAGCGTGTCGCGACCCGCCAGCAGCGGCAGCGTCTGGATGATGCCTACCTCCGGGTGCGCGTCCATCATCTCCGCCATGGTCACCAGGGCCTCGCCCGACATGATGCTGTCCGCGTCGAGCACGATCATGTAGTCGTAGGCGCCGCCCCAGTTGCGTACGAACTCGGCCAGGTTGCCGGATTTGCGTCCGAGGTTTTCGGCGCGACGGCGGTAGAACACGCGGCCATCGGCGTCACGCCGCGCCACCAGTGCACGCCAGGCGGCCTCTTCGGCCACCGCGATGTCGGGCTTGCGCGTATCGGACAGGATGAACAGGTCGAAACTGGCCTGCGAAGGCTGCTGCTGCAACGACCACCAGATCGCATCCGCGCCCGCGAACACGCGCGTCGTATCCTCGTTGTAGATCGGCGTGACGATCGCGGTGCGGCCGCGCAGCGGCTGCGGTGCGGCGCGCTGCGGGCGCAGCACGGCCGGATCGCGGCCGACCAGGCGCACGATGAAGCCGATGATGGCGGCCCAGAAGGCGCCGGCTATCCAGCTGAACAGCACCACGAACAGCGGCAGCGCGAGGCAGTTGATCGCGGTCTGGCCGTTGACCTTGAGAATGTCGAACATCAGCAGTCCGGCGACCAGCGCGGTCAGCAAGGTGAGCCCGAAGAACAGCGCCCGGCGCCACTGCGCCTGGTGACGCAGCGAGCGGCCGCTGAGCTGCTGCGGGCCCGCCGGGTCGAGCGTGTTCATGGCGTCCACAGGTAGTTCCAGGTTTCGGTCAGGGTCTCGCCATACAGCGTGAGGTAGCAGCGCAGGTCCATCGCCTGGCTGTTCTTCGGCAGTACCCGGAACGAGACACGCCAGACACCGTTCTCGGCCAGCCGCTGGATCGACACATTGTCGATATCGCCGTTGTGGGTGCTGATCTCGGGCTTGACCGGCTGGGTCGCTGACAGCGATGCGAGATCGCCGCCGGCGAAGTCGATGAACAGCCGCCGGCTGGAATCCCCGCCGCGCGCGTGCAGGGCAGTGGATCGGGTGGCGACCGCAAGTCCGCCCGGCGATAACTGCGGTGCGCTGGTGTACGCCGACAGCAGATAAGAGAAGGTGAACGCCTTGTGCGGCTGCAGATGCAGCGCTGGAATCCAGTACGACACGATATTGTCGTGAATGTCCTCATCGTTGGGCATCTCGACCAGTTCCACGGTGCCCTTGCCCCAGTCCCCGAGCGGCGCGATCCAATAGCTCGGCCGGCGCTGATAATGCGCGTCCTCGTCCTGGTAGTGGGAGAAATCCCGATCGCGCTGCGTCACGCCAAAGCCGCGCGGGTGCTCATCCGAGAAACTGGAAACACGCAGCGTGCGTGGATTGAGTAATGGCCGCCACAGCCATTCACCGCCCCCGGTCTGCATCGTCAGCCCGTCGCTGTCGTGCACCTCGGGCCGATAGTCGTCGAACGGGCGCGGGCGATCCTCGCCGTACAGGAACATCGAGGTCAGGGGTGCCAGCCCAAGCTTTTCAATGTTCTGGCGTGCGTACAGGGTCGCGGTGACTTCCATGGTGCTGGTGGTTCCGGGCCTGACTTCGAAGCGATAGGCACCGGCAAGGCTCGGGCTGTCCAGCAGCGCATAGATCGTCATCGTGCGCTGCACGGGCGAGGGGCGCACCAGCCAGAAATCGGTGAAGTAGGGGAACTCCTCCCCGCCGGTGGTGGCGACGTTGATCGCAAGTCCGCGGGCCGAGGCGCCGTAGTTCTGGTCGCGACCGAGCAGCCGGAAGTAGGAGGCCCCGAGGAAGGCGATCAGCTCATCCTTGTAGTCGGGGCTTTGCAGCGGGAAGTGCACCCGCAGGCCGGCAAAGCCCAGGTCGGCCGGCAGGTCCCTGGGCGGGGCGCCCTTGCCGAATTCGAACTGCGCGGGATCGTATTTGACCGGTCGCAGCACGCCGTCATCCCCGACTTCGGTGACATTGACGCGCTTGTCGTAGGCGAAGCCGCGATGGAAGAACTGCACCTCGAACAGCGCCTGGTGGCGCCACAACGCCTGGTCGGCGCGAAACTGGATGTTGCGATAGTCCTCGTAGCTGATCTTGGCCAGGCTGTCCGGCAACTTGCCGCTGTGATCGCGATACGGCTCGCCGGCCCGCTGCTGCGCCAGCCGCTGCACGCTCTCGAAGCCGAAACGGGGTGCCGGCGCGGGCTGCGCCGGGTGCGGACGCGTCGACAGGGCGCTGGAGTGCTGCAATACCGCGGCGCAGGTTGTCACTGTCAGCAGCAACCATCGTCGCGGATCCACGCACTACTCCTGCGCTCGGTGATAGAGGGCCTCCAAAGACGCCGGCCCGGCTCGAGGGACGCTCATCCGGGTGACAGGCGGTTCGGTTTGGCGGCCATTGTGACCAACGCTGCCGCGACGGTCGAGTGGCAAATCCACCGATACCCCTGTCGGACGCCGGTCGACAAGGGCCACCGCAGGTTAACGCGAGCGCCATGAATCGAGGCTGAAGATGCCGCCCCGACCCGGCCGGCGCGCCGCAGACCCGGCGCCGGGCAGGCCTGGTCGTGCCGCTGTGAGCCAGCCGGCAGAAAACTGAATCCAGATTCATTATTTACCGTTACTGGAGTACAGTGCGGCAGCGGTCTTAACGCATGAGCAACGTCCTACAATCGAAGATCCGGCGCGGCGAGGCGCAGTTCGACGCCAATGCCGACGCCATGCGGGCGCTGGTCGCGCAACTGCGCGAGCGCACGGCGGCGGCCGCCCAGGGGGGATCGGACAGCGCGCGTGAACGGCACCGGGCACGCGGCAAACTGCTGGTGCGCGAGCGCATCGACCTGCTGCTCGATCCAGGGGCGGCGTTCCTGGAACTCAGCCCGCTGGCCGCTTATGACATGTACGGCGGGGAGGTGCCCGGCGCGGGCATCGTCACCGGCATCGGCCGGGTCAGCGGCTGCCTGTGCGTGATCGTCGCCAACGACGCCACCGTCAAGGGCGGCACCTATTATCCGATCAGCGTCAAGAAGCACCTGCGGGCGCAGGAGATCGCGGCCGAAAACCAGCTGCCCTGCATCTACCTGGTGGATTCGGGCGGGGCCTTCCTGCCGCTGCAGGATGAGGTGTTCCCGGACCGGGAACACTTCGGGCGCATCTTCTACAACCAGGCGCAGCTGTCGGCGCGCGGTATTCCGCAGCTCGCCTGCGTGATGGGCTCGTGCACCGCCGGCGGCGCCTATGTGCCGGCCATGTCCGATGAGAGCATCATCGTCAAGGACACCGGCACGATCTTTCTGGGCGGCCCGCCGCTGGTCAAGGCGGCGACCGGCGAGCTGGTCAGTGCCGAGGAGCTCGGCGGGGCCGACGTGCATACGCGCATTTCCGGCGTCGCCGATCACTACGCGCACAGCGATGCCGAGGCGCTTGCGATCCTGCGGCGCATGGTCGCCAACCTGAACCTCGGAGCAGCGCCGCTGCACGTCCACGCGGGTGCCGGGCAGCAGAGTATCGAGGAGCCGCGCTACGACCCGCAGGAGCTGTACGGCATCATCCCCGCCGACACCCGCAAGCCCTACGACGTGCGCGAGGTGATCGCGCGCATCGTCGACGGCTCGCGGCTGGATGAATTCCGGCAGCGCTATGGGGCGACGCTGGTGACCGGGTTTGCTCACATCCATGGATTCCCGGTCGCGCTGCTGGCCAATAACGGCATTTTGTTTTCCGAATCGGCGCTCAAGGGCGCGCATTTCATCGAGCTGGCATCGCAGCGCGGCGTGCCGCTGCTGTTCCTGCAGAACATCGCCGGCTTCATCGTCGGCAAGAAGTACGAAAACGCCGGCATCGCCAAGGACGGCGCCAAGCTGGTGACCGCGGTGGCGACCAGCGCGCTGCCCAAGTTCACGGTGCTGATCGGCGGCTCGTTCGGCGCCGGCAACTACGGCATGTGTGGTCGCGCCTACGGTCCGAGGCTGCTGTGGAGCTGGCCGAACTCGCGCATCAGCGTGATGGGCGGCGAGCAGGCGGCGAACGTGCTCGCCACGGTGCGGCGCGACGCGCTCGAGGCTGCAGGCAAGAGCTGGAGCGCGGAGCAGGAACAGGAATTCAAGCGCCCGACGCAGGCGCAGTTCGAGCAGCAGAGCAATCCGTACTACGCGAGCGCACGGCTGTGGGACGATGGCATCGTGGATCCGGCGCAGACGCGCCGGCTGCTGGGCATGGGGCTGGCGGCAGCGCGCCACGCACCCATCGCGGCGACGCACTTCGGCGTGTTCAGGATGTAGCGCATGTCGGAGTTCCAGTTCCTGCAGCTCGAATTCGAGGCCGGCAACGCGACCGTGTGGCTGAACCGTCCGGAACGCCACAACGCCTTCCACGAGGGACTGCTGGAGGAACTGCCGCGCTGCCTTACGCTGCTGTCACAGGATGCGGCGGTGCGCACCATCGTGCTGGCCGGGCGCGGCCGCAGCTTCTGCGCCGGCGCGGACCTGGAATGGATGCAGCGCCAGGCGCGCGCCGGCTACGACGAGAACCTGGAGGATGCGCGGCGGCTGGCGTGGATGCTGCGCACGCTGGCGCAGTCGCCCAAGCCGACGATCGCGCGCGTGCATGGCGCGGCGCTGGGCGGGGGCATGGGGCTGGTGGCAGCCTGCGATATCGCCATTGCCACGCGCGAGGCGAGCTTCGGCACTACCGAGGTGCGGCTGGGCCTGACGCCCTCGACCATCGCCCCGTATGTCATTGCCGCGATCGGCGAGCGGCCCGCGCGCCGCTATTTCCTCAGCGGCGAGCGCTTCGATGCGCAGGAAGCCCTGCGCATCGGCCTGATCCACGAGGCGGTGGACAGCGATGCGCTCGACGGCCGGCTGGGCGGGCTGCTGGATGCACTGCGCAGCGCGGGACCTGCCGCCCAGGCGCACTGCAAGCGCCTGCTGGCCTCGCTGCGCGGACACGATGCGCTCGATCCGCAGGTGGCCGAGCAGACCGCCCGCAGCATCGCCGAGGTGCGGGCCGGGGAGGAGGCGCGCGAGGGCATCGCGGCATTCTTCGCGCGGCGCAAGCCGAGCTGGAGCGGCTAGGTCATGGTGCGCGAGCGCTCATGTTCGACAAGATCCTGATCGCCAATCGCGGCGAGATCGCCTGCCGCGTGATCGCGAGCTGCCG
>Ga0181537_10000786_pt1 | contig 29719 bp, 32 predicted proteins | sample PEATcosm2014_Bin_39_FD_119765 | JGI IMG/M metagenome (GOLD analysis project Ga0181537, IMG submission 119765) | Peatland microbial communities from MTU Mesocosm Facility, Houghton, MI, USA - PEATcosm2014_Bin23_10_metaG | ecosystem: Environmental > Terrestrial > Soil > Wetlands > Peat | place...
GACGGTGACCTGAGAAAACGCCACAATGCTGTTTATAATACATTTGCCCTATAGTTGGCAATACGAAGTATTCGCCACCCAACCGCTGCATGGGTGAAGGCATGAACGGGTCGGCATAGAGTGAAAGTGAAGGGTGCCAGTCCTGAATAGCATTAAGATAAGGCGGTTTTAGGATGAGATTATCCAAAAGCCTCCTTTTCTCCTGGACGGAGCCGGGATCTCCAGTCCAACCGGCGCTGTATCTCGCCATTATTGCAACTGAAGGTTCGATTATCTTAATGCCAATCGGGTCAGTCCTCACTATTGATACAAAGTTGCTTAGGCGGAGGCATATTTACGGCATCCCTTTTTTACCACGTCTCATACTATCTGTCGCACCTTTCCCAGTCCAACCCCCGCCATCCACGCAACGTGGGCGGGTGGAAGAAAAAGCGCAGGCGGTTCTCGACGCACGTGCTCCCCATCTTTCGCCCCGTGGCATGAGCACGTTGGCCGACGTCTATGACCCGAACACCATGCCGCGCGAACTACACCGTGCCCATGCCGAACCCGACCCGATCATGTCTGAGCGTGAGGTTGCCCTCTACCTCTAGGTTTCGGTACGAACCATCGTTAATTGGAAGCAGCGCGGCATCATCCCCTATTTTAAAATTGGGCGCACAGTCCGATATTCCCGCGAACAGATTGACCGGGCCTTGATGGATCGACACCAGTGCAACGCAGGCGCATTGTCGTCTTAGCGCCACGGTTGCGGTACCCCGCAGGGAAGGCGGACAGGGAGACGCGAGGATGCGGGTTTTGACCCTGCCGTCGTTTCATTACAATCCATTACAGATTCTTTGCGTTTCCTTGCGTAATTCAGCATGAACTGGAAAAACGAAAACCGATTCCAACTACTTTATACGCGCAGCATTAAACGCTATTCACGCAAGGTCACACATGGCCTCTTTCGGATTCGACCCCCGCCGCCTCCACCTCGCATAATCTCGGTTGTTCACCAAAAGATTATTAGCAACGAATCTGAGCATGAACGGTTCAAATAAGATGACCTACGGCATGTTCCTTTACCTGGTGTTGAATGTGACGGTTGGCGTGGTGGCCGCATCGGCGGCGCCGACAAGTCCATGGCCCGTTCGCGACCCGAACACGCCGGGATATGTCAAGGCGACCGAGTTACCCGACGGCACCATTCCGAAGCCGGATGCGGAGGGGAATTTCATCATCGGGCCGACGCACAAACCCGCGCCGGAAATGACGATGCAGTCCGGCGTGCCGCAGGGAACGGTGTACAACTTCACCATGAGTTCGGCGGACAGCAAAATTTATCCCGGCATCGCGCGCGAGCCCCATACTTTTGGCACGGTCGACCCCGCCGATCCCGCCAAGCTGGTGGTGACCACGAGTCATCCGGCGCCTTATACCCGCCGCGTGGCGGTTTATGTCCCCAAGCAATACGTCGCCGGCACGGTCGCGCCGTTCATTGTCGGAGCGGACGGCCCCGACCGGGCGTTGTTCACCGCCTTGGATAATCTTATCGCCGAGCACCGCGTGCCGGTGATGATTGCCATCTCCATCGGCAACGGCGGCGGGGACGCCCAAGGCAGCGAGCGCGGCCTGGAATACGACACGATGTCAGGCCGGTACGCGGAGTTCGTCGAGAACGAAGTGCTGCCCCTGGTGGAAAAGCAATGCAACGTGACCTTGACGAAAAACCCCGAGGGCCGGGCGACGATGGGCGGTAGTTCAGGCGGCTCGTGCGCCTTGAGCATGGCCTGGTATCATCCCGACCTTTATCATCGCGTTCTTTCTTATTCGGGCACCTTTGTGAACCAGCAGTGGCCCTATCAGGCCGAGACTCCGCACGGCGCGTGGGAATTTCACGAACACCTGATCGCAATCAGCCCGGCCAAGCCGCTCCGCATCTGGATGGAGGTCGGGGACCGGGATCTTTTGAATCCCAATGTCATGCGCGACAACATGCATGATTGGGTCGTTGCGAATGAGCGGATGGCCGGCGTATTGGCGGCCAAGGGTTATCATTACCAGTTCGTCTTTGCGCGCAGCGCGGGGCATGTGGATCACGGCGTGAAGCAACAAACTTTGCCCGAAGCCCTGGAATGGCTGTGGCAAGGCTATAAACCGTGATAAATTCAGGCGCATCCACGCATTTGGCGCGGAAGGATTAATGGCTCAAGCCATAGCCGAACTGGAATAGAGGCTCCTCCGACTTGTTGTTGGCGACAATGTGTTCGTTGCTGCGTGGCCAGGCGCGCGGAAGTCTGCCGGTGAATTCATAATCGCCGAACAAAACGTCGGTCACGCCGAAACCTTCCGTGCCCGGCAACCATGCGGCGATGAAGGCATCGCTGTCCTCCAAGGCCGAATTCAAAATCAGGGGGCGACCGGAAAGCAATATCGTCACCACGGGCGCTCCGGAAAGCTTCGCCTTCGCGATCAAGGCCAAATCCTCCGTCGGCAAATCCAGGTTCGTCCGGTCGCCCTTCATTTCCGCGTAGGGCTTTTCGCCAACGACAACCACGATGGCGTCAGGATTTTCCGAATCGTTTCCGTCGGGCGAGAAAATTATTTTTGTTTCCGGTGAAACCGATTGGCGAATGGCCGCAAGAATCGTTGTTCCTCCGGATGTGATCCTGCCGCGTCGACCCTGCCAGCCAATGGTCCAGCCGCCGCATTGCATTCCCAAGTCATCCGCCGCCGCGCCGAACACGGCCAGCGATTTGATTTCTTTGGAAAGGGGCAGAACTTTATTTTTATTTTTCAAGAGCACCAGCGATTCACGGACGCATTCGCGCGCAACTTCGCGATGTTCGGGCGAACCAATTGCGGCGGTCAGAGCGGGACTGGTTTCCGTGTTTTCAAAAAGTCCAAGCTGAAACTTAATCCGCAGAATCCGGCGGACGGCGTCGTCGATGCGCTCCTGCGAAACTTTTCCATCCGCGACGAGTGATTTTAAATCGTCAATGAATTCAACATAATTATTTGGTTTATCCGGGCCGTTGGGAATCATGATCATGTCCAAGCCGGCATTGACGGATTGTTCTATGTCGCGTTTGTAGTCGGGTGAAATCTGATCAATCGCGGCCCAGTCGGAAACAAGAAAACCGCGAAAACCGAGTTCATTTTTCAATACGTCCGTGAGCAGATATTTATTGCCGTGCATTTTGACGCCGTTCCAACTGCTGTATGAAACCATGATGGAACCGACGCCGGCGTCGACCGCCGCGCGATATGGCGGGAGGTAAAGAGTGCGCAACGTCGCCTCGTCGCAAACCGTGTTACCCTGGTCGATGCCATCGGTCGTGCCGCCGTCGCCCAAAAAATGTTTCGCACAGGCGAGAACGGAAGTCGGTTCGGCGGAAAGTTGTCCGCCCTGAAAACCTCTAATCGCGGCGGCGCCAAGTTCAGAAACGAGAGCGGTATTGTCGCTGTAACCCTCGTAAGTGCGACCCCAGCGTTCGTCCTGCGGGACGGCGATGCACGGCGCAAACGTCCAGCGGATGCCCGTGCCGGCGAGTTCCTCGGCGGTGATGCGTTCGGCGCGTTCGACGAGCTTCGGATCGTGCGTCGCGCCCATGCCGATGTGATGCGGAAAAATCACCGCGCCATCGACGTGGTTGTGGCCGTGGACGGCATCAATGCCGTAAAGCAACGGAATTTTTAACCGCGTTTGCCGCGCCTGATCTTGAAAGTCCGTGACAAAGTTGAGCCACGCCTGCGCGGAATTTCCATCCGCCGGTTCTGCATTGCCACCGCTCAAGACGGAACCGAGAAGGTATTTTTGCACGTCGGACTTGTCCTTCAGCGCGCTCGAATCCACCTGCACCATCTGGCCGATTTTTTCATCGAGCGTCATCTGCGCGAGCAGCGCGTCAACTTGTTTGTCGTATTGAGAAAAAAAGGGCGCGCTTTGGCTCGTGTCGGCCCCCAGGACGCTGGTGGCAAAGGCGGCGCAGGCCGTGACAACAACCAGATGCTTGATCATAATTTTAATTAAAGGTGGTCGACGGCGTGAATTCGAATTAATTTTTCAACCACGGAAATTTCAGGCAAACGGCCGTCGGGCCGCTGCTCTGCCTGAGGGGATGAACCACGTCCTTACGGCTTGAACGATCCGCAAATTTTGTCACGCTAACAGCTCTCGTTACGAACCATGCACCTGACCCCTCGCGAACAAGAAAAGCTGTTGATTGTCACCGCGGCCGACCTGGCCCGGCGTCGCCAGAAGCGCGGGCTTAAGCTCAACTACCCCGAGTCGGTGGCCATCATTACCTACGAAATCATCGAGGGCGCGCGCGATGGGCGGAGTGTGGCCGATCTGATGAGTTACGGCACGACGCTGCTCAAGCGCGACGAGGTGATGGAAGGCGTGCCGGAAATGATCCACGATGTGCAGGTGGAGGCCACTTTCCCCGACGGCACCAAACTCGTGACGGTTCACCACCCGATCCGATGATTCCCGGAGAAATCAAAACCCCCGACGGCGCCGGCCCGCTTCAAGCCAATGTAGGATTGGCGGAAATCCGGCTTGCTGTGGCCAACACGGGAGATCGCCCGATTCAAGTTGGCAGTCATTTTCATTTTTTTGAGGTGAACAGCGCCCTCAGCTTTGATCGGCAAAAAGCTCGCGGCTTCCGTTTGAACATCCCGGCGGGCAACGCGGTTCGTTTCGAGCCGGGCGACACCAAGGAGGTGACGCTCGTGGCGTTGGCCGGCAAGCGAGAGGTCTATGGCTTGAACAATGCGGTTAACGGACAGCTGTCATAGTTATTTTTTTCACACTCCATCACTTATGCCCCTGGAAATTTCACGCCGCGCTTATGTCGAGATGTTTGGCCCCACGGTGGGCGATCAGGTGCGCCTGGCCGATACCGATTTGTGGATAGAAGTGGAGCGCGACCTGATTGCCGAAAACGGCGGCTACGGCAACGAAGTCAAGTTCGGCGGCGGCAAGGTGATTCGCGATGGCATGGGACAATCACCTCTCGCCTTGGCCGGCGATTCGCTCGATCTGGTGATTACGAATGCGCTGATTGTTGATGCGGTGACGGGCATCATCAAAGCCGATGTCGGAATCAAAAACGGGCGCATTGCGGGGATTGGTCATGCGGGAAATCCTCTGATTCAAAACGGCATCACGATGGTCATCGGAGCGGCGACAGAAGTGATCGCCGGGGAGGGGTGCATCCTCACGGCAGGCGGCATTGATTCGCATATCCATTTCATTTGCCCGCAGCAAATCACCGAGGCGATTTCCAGTGGGATTACCACCATGATTGGCGGCGGCACCGGCCCGGCCACGGGAACGAATGCCACGACCTGCACGCCCGGCCGCTGGAATATCCACCGCATGCTCGAAGCCGCCGAGGAATACCCGATGAATCTCGGTTTTCTTGGCAAGGGCAACGCCTCCACCCCCGAGCCTTTGCGCGAGCAGGTGCGGGCCGGGGCCATCGGCCTGAAACTGCACGAGGATTGGGGCACCACGCCCGCCGCCATCGATACCTGCCTTGGCGTGGCCGATGAGCTCGACGTGCAGGTGGCCATCCATACGGACACGCTCAACGAATCGGGTTTTGTCGAGGATTCGCTCCGGGCCATGAAAGGGCGCACGATTCACACCTATCATTCCGAAGGCGCGGGCGGGGGCCATGCGCCCGACATCATTAAAGTATGCGGAGAAGCCCATGTGCTTCCTTCCTCCACGAACCCGACGCGCCCGTTTACGATCAACACCATCGACGAGCACCTCGACATGCTGATGGTCTGCCATCACCTCGATTCCAAAATTCCCGAGGATGTTGCTTTTGCCGAATCACGCATTCGTCCGGAAACCATCGCAGCCGAGGACATCCTGCATGATCTCGGCGCGTTCTCCATGCTTTCCAGCGACAGCCAGGCCATGGGGCGGGTCGGCGAAGTCATCATTCGCACCTGGCAGACCGCGCACAAGATGAAGACCCAGTTCGGCAAGCTCGATCCGGATGCCGCACCCGGCGCTTCCTTGCACGCGGCGGCGGATAATTTTCGCGCCCTGCGTTACATCGCCAAGTACACGATCAATCCGGCGATCACCCATGGCGTCGCGCATGAAGTGGGTTCGATTGAAGTCGGAAAATACGCCGATCTGGTTTTGTGGAAACCGGCCTTCTTCGGCGTGAAGCCGGAACTCATCATCAAGGGCGGCCTGATCGCCTGCGCGAACATGGGCGATCCCAATGCCTCGATTCCGACGCCGCAGCCGACACTTTACCGTCCCCAATTCGGCGCGCACGGGCGCGCGAAGTACAAAACCTCCCTGACCTTCGTCAGCAAAGCGGCGCTGGAATTGGGAACTCTGCGCGAACTCCAGCTCCAGAAGCGGCTCGTCGCCGTCGGCAACACGCGCCACATCACCAAGCGCGACCTCGTTTGGAACGCCTCCCTGCCCCGGATTGAAGTCGATCCCGAGACCTACACCGTGAAGGCCGATGGCCGGGAACTCCGCTGCGAACCGGCCAAAGTGCTTCCCATGGCGCAACGCTACTTTCTTTTTTAAATACCCATGAGCGACCTGACCCTGATCCAAAGCTTGCCCCACCATCACGATCATCATGGTGAACATTCGCACGTGAAGTTGCGGGTCCCTCGGACGACGCTCGCCAAGCGCCGCTGGCGTGGCACGGCGGAAGATGGCCATGAGTTTGGTTTTGATCTCGATACGACCCTAAGTCACGGCGCTCACTTCTGGATGAAAGATGCCATGTCCTATGTCATCGAACAGATGCCTGAGGAGGTGTTGGAAATTCCTGTCTCGACGGTGGAACAAGCGGCGCGCGTGGCCTGGAGTCTCGGCAATCTCCACTTTGGCGTGCAGGTGCTGGCCGATGCCGTGCGCGTGACCGAAGACCCGGCGGTGTTGCAGCTTCTTTCCCGCGAGGGCGTTCCCTTCCAACGGGTGACGTGCGTTTTTCTGCCTCTTTCGGCGGGCGCACAAACTCACCATGCTCACTCCCATCATCATGGAGAATGAAATCGCCCCATCCTTTTCCTGGCTGGCCCGGCTGTTGCAAGTCACCGACTCGGCTTTCCCCACGGGAGGTTATGCCCATTCGTATGGATTCGAACAGGTGGTGCGAATGGGCATGGTGCGTGACGCCGAATCGATGACTCTCTATCTGCAACAGCACTTTTGGCCGATGCTCGTACACTTTGAACTTCCGGTGATACGATTTGCCCGGGAAGCCGCGCTGAAGGGCGATGAAGCCGGCTTGTGCGAACTCGATGCTTGCGTCGATGCGACCAAAACCGCGCGGGAATTGCGCGAAGCAAGCCGGGCCACTGGACAGCGCCGTCTCCACGCCTTTTGTGAAACTGGTTTGTCTCCGATCCTCAGCGCCTTCGCCCAAGCCGTGAAAGAACGCCGCGCTCATGCCCATCACACCGTCGTCTACGGCTTGGGCTTGGCGACCCTCCCGCAACAGGCCTTGCTGACGTCATGGGTTTTTCAGAGTCTCAGTTCGGTCTGCCTCTCCTCGCCCAAGCTCCTGCGCATCGGGCAGGATTCCGCCCAGCGCGTGCTCACCGCTTCACTGGTCGGCTGGGAGGAAAAGGTGGCGCTTTCCCTCACGATCAATCGCGAGGAACTCGGCTGGTTTGACCCGATGGTCGAAATAGCTTCGATGCAACACGAAATTGCTTATGAGCGTCTCTTCATCTCCTGATTCCACTTCGCCCAAACCGTCCCGGCGCATCCTTCGCCTCGGCATCGGCGGGCCGGTCGGCTCCGGTAAAACGATGTTGGTTTTGCGCCTATGCGAGTGGCTGAGGGACGAGTTCAGCCTCGGCGTCATCACCAACGATATTTACACCCGCGAAGACGCCGAGTTTCTGGTTCGCAACCAGGCCTTGCCGCAAGACCGCGTGCTTGGAGTTGAGACCGGAGGCTGCCCCCATACCGCCATCCGGGATGACACCAGCATGAACATGGCCGCGGTGCGCCAGTTGGAGGAACGCCATCCGGGTCTTGAGCTCATCCTGATCGAAAGCGGCGGCGATAATCTTTCCGCGACCTTTTCCCCGGAGCTGGCCGATGCCTTCATTTATGTCATCGACGTTGCCGAGGGTGACAAAATCCCCCGCAAGGGAGGCCCCGCCATTCGCCACAGCGATCTCCTGCTCATCAACAAAATCAGCCTTGCGCCTTATGTCGGCGCCGATCTCGAGGTGATGCGCCGCGACTCCCTGCTTATGAGAGATAAGAGGCCCTTTATTTTTGCCGACCTGAAATCGGGAATTGGCCAGGACGAAATCCTGCAATGGCTTAAACGGGAGTATCTTTTTGTCTGAAACCAAGTCCAGCGGTTTGAACGGAAACCTCGACTTGGTTTGTGCCTCGGACCCGGCTCGAGGAAGCTATCTGGCCTGGCAATCGTTTTCAGCTCCGATTCATCTCAGCAAATCGTACTGGGACGGGGAGACCCTGCTTGTCCATATCGTGAATCAAACCGCCGGCTTTTTTGGAGGCGACTCGATCCGCGTCAACGTCGTCGTTGAATCGGGGGCCTGCATGCTCCTGTCGAGCCCCTCCGCCGCGCGCTACCATCCATCTCAAGGAAGGGAGACGAGGATTCAACAATCCTACAAAATTCGCGCCGGAGGCAGCCTTGATGTCTACCCTGAAATTTCCATTCCCCAGCGCGACTCGCGTTCGTTCCAAAAAACCACGATTCATATCGAGCCGGGCGGCGAACTTATTTACCTCGAAACCCTGGCTCCCGGGCGGGTCGCCTCAGGCGAGGCATTTGTCTTTGAAAATTATTCATGGTGGACCGACATCCATGTCGATGACCGGCTGGTCCACCGCGAACGGGTGTCTCTCGCTCCCCGGGATTCAAGTCTGGCCGGCCTCACCGCGCTTTACCCGAACAGCTACTACGCCGGCATCGTCATCATTTCGCCGTCCGCCGCCAACTGGGACGACAATTTTCTCCACTCCGTGGCCAATCTCTCCGAAGAGATTGATGGCAAGTGCGCGGCGTCAAAACTTAACGCCCATGGCTATTCCATCCGTCTGCTGGCGGCCGATAGCCTGGCTCTGCGCGAAGGCATTCTGAAACTTCGGGAATTGATTTATCAGCGCCTCAAGAGACGACTGCCCAATCCGAGGCGAAGTGTTTGAAAAGGTAAGCCCACGAAGCGCGCGCCACGCGGCATCGCATTGACCTTTCATCACTTCTGATTTATCCTCTCTAATCTGGTTGAAGTCCATTGAGGGGTCGATGAAAATCACTTTTCCCACACTATTTCTCGCGGTTTTCCTTTTCGGTGGAATGTCGCTTCGGGCGGAGGATTGGACGACCATCGACGGGAAAGTTTATCCGCAAATCAAGGTCATCAAAGTCGAGACTGATGCCGTTACGATTCTCTATCGCGATGGCGGCGCGCTTATTCCCCTGATTATGCTGCCGGATGACCTCCAGAAAAAATTTCACTACAACGCCGCCCTGGCCAAGGCCGCCGCCGATGCGCGGGACCAGGCCGACTTTGAAAACGCCCGCGCCCTGCGCGCCGAACAGCAACAACTCGCGGCCCGGAAGCAGGCGCTTTTGCATGCGATGGAATTGACCGCCGAATCGCCGAAAACCACCGGCATCGACATCGTCACGGCGACGTCCTCGGATTCGTCGCACCATAGCATCAGCGAACTGGCCGACTCGATTCATAACCTGCAGGACGATGGTTCCTCTGGCACTCATTACACGATCAATAACGTCGCTACGCTCGCCCCCCTTTCCGTGCCCCCCGGCGATGCCAACCATTATTCCATGGGTAGCATCTTCGGTTCCAGCGACCCGCTGAACCAGTAGCGATTAAAGCGGCGGGCTGCCTCCTGAAAAAGAGCATGTTGATTGCAATCACGGAGTGACTTTCACATGGATCGGATGCGATTGGACGGTGTTGCCATTGTGGTCGGTGACGCTGGAGGTCAAGAGGTAATCAGCGGCAGGAGGATGTTGCCAGGTCCACATGTAAGGCCTGGTGCGGGTCGTGTTGAGTTCCGTGGTTCCCTGGTAAAAGGTAACATGGTCGACGCTGTTGGCGCCGTTTGGGTCTGAAACGGCGGCTCGCAGGGTAAGACCCGCCGACGAAGGCACGGTGGAATGATCCGCCGGGCTTGTCATCCTGATGGCGGGGAGAAAGACGGAGAAAAGCTGCTTCACTTCATCGGAACTGAGGGCGCGATTATAAATGCGCACCTCATCGAGATTGCCGGCAAAGCCTTCCTCATCGGCATTGCCCTGGCCGATCCAAAGCTGTCCGGGGCTGTCGGCGTTCTGGGCTGCGGGCGCGCCGGCCACCTTGACACCGTTGACATAGAGCGTGCGGGTCAGCAGCTCGCCATCCTGAACGGCAACAACCTGCTGCCACGCATTCGGCGTCACCGTGCCGCCCGAGACATTCTTCTCGTCATCATCACCGCGGAATGTCCAGCGGTTATCGGGGCTGATATAGACTCCGTACCAGTCCGAGAGAGCTTCGCGCGACTTGGCCACGACGCCGGCCCAGTGTCCCGGCAGCGAAGAGGGGCGCGCCCAGGCGACAATCGAAAAACTTTGAAAGACCGTGAAATTCAGGTCCGGCCGGTCATCCACCGCGACGTGCGAGATCGCATTGCCGGTGCCGTGGAATTCGAGGCCGAGCGATTTCAGGATGCCTTGCGACCACGAGGCCTCGCCCATCAGGTTTCCGTTATGGCCATGCCCGGTCATATCAAGGGTCGATTGCCCATTGCCTTCGTCGAAGGCCCAGTAGGCGACCAATCCCTTCTCCGAAATATAATTATGAGACCGGATGGTGACCGCGTCGGAGTTGTCCGAGTGTCCCCGGCTGCTCACCGAGACGACACAGTAATGATAAAGCGTGGCTCCCTTGACGCTCTTATCCTGGAAAGAGGTGGTATGCCTGCCGACGGTGCCGACCATGACCAAGGGGTCGGAGTCGGCCTGTTTCCGCATGATGAGGAAACCGCCCACATTGGAATCATGATTGGCCCAGGACAGAGCGATGTTTTCAGGAGAAATCGAGATCGCCCGCACATGCGTGGGCGCGAGCGGCCTTTCCGTGCTGCTGGAGGTGGGTAAAAGCCCGAAGACGCAAAGGTGCGCGCTGGAGATTTCATTGTTGTTCCGGGTGGCACAGGCGGCATAGACCTTGCCGTTCATGACGACCGGATGGGTGAATTTCACGCCGCCATCGGGCAGTTGTTCGCTATAGAGCGGAGGGACCGTCCTGCCCGTTTGCGGATTCGCCAAGGCGTCGGTGCTGAAAGCTTCCAGCGTGGCCGGCTGGCCGTTGTTCAGCATCCAGACAATGCCGTTTTCGATCCCGTTGGCGGAAATGCCCGGACCGCCGCCACGGGAATCGAAAGTGACGGTCGTGCGGTTGTAGGTGTCGACAAAACGACCGTCCCGAAAAGGCATCGCCCGCAATTCCTGGCCATTGCGATTATAGAAAAAAGTGTTGTTGAAGAAAATCGGCGTGGCCATGACTTCGTGTCCCTCGTTTTTCTCGAATTTTTGCAGGACAGGGTCCGTCTGGGGATCGAACTTGCCCAGGTTATCGCGATCCATGACGTAGTAATAACCTTCCTTCCCGTCGCCGATCACGACGTGCCGCACCGGATTGCCCGGTAAATCGACGAGAGTGAGTCCGCCGGAACCAATATCGACATCCGCGTCGCTCATGCTCTTTTCATTGTAGGGCGTGAAATAATCGAAAGTCTGGTCCGGCCCGGCAGATGACCTGGCGGTCGACAACCCGAAGGCGGTGATGAATTTCAGGAAGGACTGGCTCCAGTTGCGGCCCTCCTTGTTCCCATTGAAATCACCGTTGCCGGTGGCAAAATAGATATTGCCAGATTCGTCGACGGCCGCGCCGCTCCCACTCTGCCAGACGCCTCCTTCCGAACCGTCGGGCGTGACGCAAAAAATGGCATTGGGAAGCGGTGCCAGCGTCCTGGCGTCGAAGCCGATCATCCAGCCATTATAGGGGCCGTTGTCGCCATGCGAGGACCACGGCACATAAACGACTCCGTTCGCCAGCGTCAGCGAAGCCCGCTGGTTGGCCCGCAGCGCGTTAAAATAAACCGTGCCTTTGACGCCGTTGTAGCTGGTTCCTTTCACTCCCGGCGTCCGGGGATTGACCGCCAGGTTGTAATCGTAGGCCCTGGGATCGTGATTGTGCGGGTCGTCGCAGGTCACGTCACCGATGACCGATGGGCCGTCAAATTTTTCCGCGCCGGTGGTGACGTCGAGCGCGTGAAGCCTCTGCACATAATGGTTGTGGTTGTCGCCCCGACCCGTCTCCTTGGTCTTGACGACCACATAGAGCGTGCCCGTGGCCGGATCGATGACCGGCGTACCCACGATCCCTATCTCCGGCTGAAGGTCCCCTGAAAGCACATCGGGTTGCGGGACCGGCGTGATGCCTTTTCCCACTGCGGGCGAGATGAACGAATCCATCCAGAGCGGATCGCCGCCGGTGTCGGCGTCAAAAGCGTAAACCGAGTCGTGGCAGGTGGCGATGTAGACGACGTTGTGAATTCCCTTGCCTGGAATCGTGACGTTGGAGAGATAAAGCGGCTGGGCATAGGCCTGGCCGTCAATCGGATCGTCAAAAAGCTGTCCGAAAGTGGCCACGTTTACATTGGCCGGTGTCAGAATGGTTTCCCTGGGATTGACGCCCGAGATCACGCCGTCGTAGTTGTAGGTGGTGATGTTTTGGGCTTGGGCCGGCCACGCTGTCCCCACGGATATTATCAGGCTTGGCAACAAAAGACGGGAGGGGAAGAGATGCCATTTCATGCAAAGTTAAGATTGAGCCGGGTCGATTTAGTTGCGGTTGATCTCAGGGCTTTTTTGGCACTCAGGGCGGAAGTCTCACTCGATCTGCCGGTAAATGCAAAACAAGACGAAGATGGGCGCTTCGTTCGGGACGCTGGGCAAGCTCACACCGAAAGGTGAGGGGCTTCGCTTGGGCTTTGCACCCAGTCGACGATAGGGCCGATCAAACCCGGCCATCGTTTTAATCCGTTCATGATCCGCATGCTGCGCGAAGAATTTTCCAGCGCCCAGCCGAGCAAGGAATTGACCAGGGCCCGCGATCCATAGAACCGGCGATGCTGCCGGCGATAGTTGGCCACTGCCGCCTCGGTTCCCTTTTTTTCTATGGAGAGAATATGCCGGGAAGCCATCTCGGCGGTGGTGATCGCGCTGTAAATGCCTTCACCGGTCAGCGGCTCCAACATGCGGGCCGCATCGCCGACCAGCCAGGCGCGGCCGTCGGTGATTTCCCAGGGACGGCGCGACACGGGATGAACGCTCTTCCATGATTCGGTGGAAGCGCCGGGGAGGTAGCGATGCACGATTTCCTTCGGGGTGACTTTGGTCCCGGCAAATAAGATCATGGTGATATTCGTCCGCGTCGCGTCGATGCGATTGATTCCGTAATAGCCTTCGGGAAAGACATTCATGTAGACGTGGTCTCCCACGGAAGGCGCGTCGAGGAAAGCCTGCCAACCCACCCGGCCGCACGGCGCGGAGGGCCGCGCCAGTTGGCTCATGCGCCCGACGACCGAGTTTCTCCCATCGGCCCCGATGAGGATCGGGGCTTCATACTCGCCCGACGTGGCAATCACTCGTCCGTCCGCGATGCTTTTCACCGTCACTCCAAATTGATAATCGGCGCCGGCGTTCCGGGCTTCCTGCGCCATCCAATGATCGAGAACCCCGCGCTCCACCGCTCGCGAGCAATGATTCCGGAAGTTATGCCGGACGATCGTGGCTCCCTCCTGCGCCAGCGTGAAGCCGGTGGTATTGAAGTGGGGCAGTTGGTTGAAGCTTTCGATCAGCCCATATTTCTCCCAAATCGGCCAGCACCGGGGATTGAGCGAATAGCCGCAAACTTTCGAGCGGGGGAAGGTCGATTTCTCGAGCACCAGGACGCGTTTGCCCGCCCGGCTTAGCACCAGCGCCGCCATCGATCCTCCCGGACCGGCTCCCACGATGACGACATCATAGTTCATAACAACTCCAGTCTACCTTTGTTCCGTGCTTATTTACAAAAAAAGACCGGGCAGCAACTCGACAGGAGTCACCACCCGGTCAGGGGAGGAATGAATGAACTTACATAAGGATTGACCCGGAAATGGGGGAGATGTTCAAGCTTGAGCGATTACAAGAGCGTAACGAAATTTCCTGTCTCTTATTGTTCCTGCCCATCATCGGATGGCAGATGAGTCAGATGGGACGGCTGATTCAAATAGTACATAACACCTAAAAAGACCAATGTTGCGATTGCGACAGCAATAAGAATAATCGCAAACTGGACCATCCAGGGCATGTTCCCCCTGCGCATATTGAAGCCACGGGAACGAACCTTCCGATGTGATCTTCGCGGGGTGGGACTGCCTTCGGTCGGCGAGGAGACATCGTTCACAGTAGTTAGCTAACCACATTATCAGTTTAAGCGCAATTTTTCATAAATATTGCGTAAAAATAGTCCAAGGCGGCTCAAGAAAACCTTGGATAGACCGATACGCTGAGTGTACTTATGCCCCTACTTTACCGGCGCCACAGAAAGAATAAGAAAGGTCAGACTCTCGTCGAATACGCGCTGATTCTGGCTTTTATTTCCGTGGTCGCGATCTCGGTTCTGCTCAGGCTTGGTGATGAGGTCAAATCCATCTTCACGACCATCACCAGCCAGCTTGCCATAGCGGGAAGCAGCCATTGAATCAGGGCAAAGGTCATGATCTATCGATAGCGAGGTCACTCATGCGCCGCCCCTGCCCGATCAAGCAAAAGAAAGGGCAGGCCCTCGTTGAGTACGCCCTGGTGCTGGCGTTCATCTCGGTCCTCGCCATTTCCGTCCTCATCTCCATGGGACAGGGCATCAGCGGCACCTACGCGGAAATCTCGCGCCAGCTTTCGCTCGCTGGAATCGGACATTAAGTTTCAGACGCGCGCAGCGAATCGATTCACGCCGTCTCAAGAAAAAAGGCAGCGGGCCGATAAGAGGGATAGAGGTTCAAATGTCTCAAGACTTTCAATCGGCCCGATCGGCGAACGTCGCGCAGGAGCATGCGTTGAGCGACACGGTCATGAACGAGACTGTTCCCGTCATGGATGCCGAGGCGTTCCATGCCGACCTGCCTTCGTTGTCGGGCCACGCTGGAAAGTGGGTCGTCTACTATCGGGGCGAACGGCTGGGCATTTTTCCGACTTATACGGAAGCGCTCTTCAAAGGCTGGGAGGTCGCCGGGGAGAATCCCTTTTTTATCGACCAGATCCATCGCTCGCGCTACGCGGCATTCCTGGCGCGATTCGGATTTTAGAGAGACCCGCAGTCAGAACGACTTTGGTGCGTTGCGCAAAACGAAAGTCCGAGACGATTTGTTAAACGGTGAGACGCGTCCGACGACCATAAAAAAACAGCAGGCTCAATCCACACAATAACAGCGCCCATGTGGAAGGTTCGGGAGAAGAAGGATCTTCAGCATCAATGGATAGAACCGCCACGTTGAGTCCGCCGCTGCTTGGACTCAAGGAAACCTTGGGGTATTTCACATTCGTCGGAGCGGTGACAAGTCCCGTGTAGGTTCCGTTATTATCGGTGGAGCTAAGCAGTAAATCTTGACTTGAACCGTTCATGAGCAACTCGGCATTAAAATAGGCCACTCCATTCGACAAGATGTCGGGATCATCATCGTTATTTTGAAGATTTAAACTCAGGGTGAAGGAGGAGCTGGTAAAGTTCAGAGACGTCAGTTGAAACACGGTCGTGCCTCCCAAAGTGTAAGATGTCCATGAAAAAGACCCCGAAAGTGTTTGGCTGGGGCCTGCCACGCCACCCGAATAGGGCGTTACTATGCTGTCCGGCAACAAAACATACTCTTGACCCCATAAGGTGCCCATGGAATCAGCGACCAAAAGAACAACAAGAAGGAACAGCGGCTTCAAGAGCACCACGATAAACTTAAAATGATGCTATGTAAACTTTGATATTCTTGACTTAAGCTTTTAAAGCCATCTCCTTGATATTCTATAGTTTGTACTTTTTTTCACTACTTCTGATGAAACAAGTCAAGCCCTCCGAGACATTTACCTCTAAAAATGAAGTGTGCACCCGTCGAGATTTGAACTCGAAACCCCTTCCTTCGGAGGGAAGTACTCTATCCAGTTGAGCTACGGGTGCGGTTGAAACTGAGCCTTCAGGAGAAGGCCGATGGGGTGTGAGTGTAACGAAGCCGGGCGGTCTCGGCTACTGCAAACTCCTGCGGAGGGCAGTATTCGCGGAGGGCAGTATTTGCGGACGGCAGTATTTGCGGACGGCACGATGTGCGCAGGCTCACGTCTCCGATTTCTTGTGAAGATCTGCACCGTAGAGCTTGGGATTGAGGTTGAGGTCCTTGAGGATCGTGAAGAGATAGATTTTTCCCGAGTGGAAATCGCGGTACTTGGTGACTTCGCGCTGGTCGATCACGCGGAAGCCGTAGCGCGCAAACATGCGGTCGCCGCGGCGCGATTCGTAGGTGACGACCTGGGCGTAGACCTGCCTTTCGCCGTTATCATAAAGGTACTGGAGAAACGTATCGACCAATTGGACGGTGTTGGCGACGCTGCGCGCTTCGGGACGGATGTTGAAATGGAAATGGGGGATGTCGGGCGGCGTGAAGGGATTTTCCCTGCGGGCCTGGGTGAGAATCCAGCGCACATATTTGCGGCTGGCCGCGTGGTAAGGCCGGGTGAAGCAGCGCCAGAGTCCGCGCAAGACGAGGCCGGGCAGCATTCGCGTCTCGAAGCGGGCCTTCCGTTTCGGAAAGCGCGAGCCCATGAGGTAGCCCTTCACTTCGCCGTTGAGTTCGCAGACGAACGTCGATTCGGGTTCCGCATCGGTGTAGTAGCTGGTGAGGTAATCGGCGAAGAGTTCGCGGTCCTCGAAAACCGGATCGATCGGCCGGCCGAGAAAGCCGGTGTCGGCGCAGATGGCGCGCAGGACGGGGCGGTCCTCCACGCGATAGGGGCGGATGACGCGGCGGGCTTGGTCAGGACGGGGAGTCGTTTCCATACGGCCGTCCGCAGGGCCGCGTCAGGCGGGGGCGAACACGCTGTCGGGCAGCGAACGTTTGGTGACCGCATCGACGGCGGAGGCAACGGCCTTTTGCAGCTTTTCGCTTTTGATCACGCTGGTGTCATTGACGAGATGGACCGAGGCGATGTCCTCGGCGAGAAGAAGCTCGGGCGGCACGCGCAGAAAGACGCGGTAAACGAGAAGCTGGCCGAGCGAGATATTGCCGACGAGGGACGTGATGAAATCGACGACAGCGTTGAGCTTCATCGGGCCGTGCGCGGTTTTCGCCGCTGCCGCAACCGGCGCCGGGGTTGTCTCCGGAGCTACGAAGGGTGGAGGCGTAACCGGCTTGGCGAGGGAGGGTATCGGGGGCAGGGGCGGCGGCGAGGGTTGGGCTGGGATTGGTACCGGCGCTGGAATGGCGGCGGGCGGGGCGGGAGGTGTTTCCGCGCGGGGTTGATGCAAAACCACGGCGGGAGGAATGGAGCCGCCGCCGCTGGAAATATCGCGCGCGCCGGCCCGTTTCAAATATTGATCGAGGGTGATGGGCGTCTCCTCGATCCATCCCTGGTCGAGAAATTTGCGGGTCAACGGCAGCGCCTCGGCGAAGGAGGCTTCCGCGCTCAGGGCGACTTCGGACAGGGTGCGCTGGCCGTCATAGGCAAGGAGAAGTTTCCATTCCGGCGGATGGAGGCGGATGTCGCGCGCTTCGCGTTCGTAGGCAGGTGTGCGTTTAAAGATTTCTGTGCCGGTCATAGTTGAGGTGCGGTTAAGAGGTTTCGGCGGAGGCGAGCCCAAGGACGATGTAGGCGTGTTCCTTGCGCCAGATCAGGGGTTGGACAAAGACGGCGGGCGGCATTTCGATCGGATCGTCGGGCACGGTGCTGAAGATGCGCGGTTCCGAGAGGCGGAGGTTGTTGCCGAATTTTTTGAGCACCTGATGCGCCATGTTGCCGGTGATGTCGGAGATCGCATCCCGGCAATCCTCCTCCGTCGCTTTGCCCCGGCTTTGGCGGGCGTTGTAAAGGAACTGGAGAAATTGTTGCGATGCCGTGATGTAAACAAAGCCTTCCACGCCGCCCTTGAGGTGAAGCAGGCCGGTGTAGGCGGAGAAGACGAGCGATTGGAACTCGATGGTCGGATCGCGCAACACAATCTCGTTTCCGGTGAGCTTGTTGAGGTGCGCCAGGGTGACGTCGATGAAGTAATAGATGTCTCGTTCGTGCAGCGGCATACAGACTTTCTAGAACTCGAACCGGTGCCCAATTGGATTAAAGCTCTTGCCCATGTCCCATTATTGTTAAGTTATTTAGACAAGAATGTCCAGTTTCAGCTGCATAATCTATTCAAGGAGCGACGGGCGACGCTTTTTCGGCTTTGGTCAGGTCGATGGAAAATGAGCCGTAGCGAAAGTCGAGATCGGCATGAACGGGAAGGTGACGCGCATCGTCGGTCACCCACAACATCAACCGGCCGCGGTGATGGGTGCCTTTGCCGGGGAGGACGAGGATACGGAGCAGGGGCTGGCGGGGCCAGATGCCGAACGCGCGGGTTTCGCGGGCCTGGCACTCGGCGAGCGCCTCTTTTTCCGAGTCGCTTTCGTAAATATGGAGCAGACGCACGTCGCCCGGTTTCCAGGTGCCGGTGCGCAGATGGTAGAGCATCGTGCCGACATCATCGACCGAGTCCTCGGCGATGGGAAACGTCTTGGTCTTGCCCTCGATCCAGATTTCGCGGTTGCCGTGATGGAGGTCGTAATCGATCCGCGTCCGTTCCTTGATCGTCCGATGCGGTTCGAAGCGAAATTCGCCGTATTCCACCGACCGCCAGCGTTCCGGGGCCAGGACGCACCAAAAAAAACCGGTGAAGGGATAGAAATCATCGACCAAGCCGCGCGAGGCGAGGGCGAGTTTGAACTCCCAATGATCGCCCTTGTTCCGGGCGGTAAATGTTCCTTGGGCCGCATCTAATCCGTCTAGAGATACGAGATAAGTGAGCGCCTCGCCATCGGTCCAAGGCAGATGTTTGAAATCGACCGGCGCCTCAGATGCGGGGGCAGGTGTTTGCGCGCTCGAGGAGGAGAAGCCGAGGACGACGCCAAGCAGCGGCGCAAGGAAAGAGAGGCGGATCATGCAAAGGCTGGCGGCTAGCGCTGGTCTCGCTTGAGGAGATTCGTCCGGGCGCGTTCCAACGCGGCGCGTTCCTTTGCATTCAAACTGCCGACGCCCTGCTTCGATATTTTTTCCAGGATGTCGTCGATCGATTCGGTTTCCTTCACGTCCTTGAGAACCTTGAGATTGTGCCGGCGGGCGAGCCTCTTGGCCTGGCGGTCTTCGAGCCAGTCCGTGAGCCACACCATGCCGTAACCTGCGCCAACGAGGCGCATGCCCAAATAGCCGATGGCCGCGTCGCACCAGAGAAAGCCGAGGTCGGGCCATTGATGGAACGCAAGATTAAACAAGCTCAGGACGGCCAGCAACGCATAGGCCCATCCTTTCGCGGTTAAATTGACAAACCAAATGCAAATTTCGACGCCGGGATAGAGAGTCGCAAAGGCGATGAAAACGCCGAAGATGCTGCCATATCCGCCCATGAAGTTTTCGTGCAATAAGCCGGTGAAAGCGAGCAGGCAGAATAAGATGGAGGGGATGAAAACGAGGGCGGCAAATAGCTTGGTATAGGTCTTGCGTCCGACGTGTTCTTCAACCGAGCGTCCGAAATAAACGAGAAATCCCATGGCAAAAATGAACTGAATGGCCGTCTGGGGAGGAAAGATAACGTAGGTGAGCAGGCGCCAGACTTCGCCGTGCGCCGCTTCATAATTGCCGAGCGCAAGCAAGCTGGTCACCTCCGTGCCGAGGAAGGAGACCATGATCGCCACAATCGCGAACGCGAGCACGTGGAAGGCAAAGATCAGAGTGTTGACGTAAAAGGGATGTCCACCCAGCCAGAAGAGAGGGCGATAGTCTTCTGATCGTTCGTGGTAGAGCATGGCGGATAAATCCTCGTCCCAGATTAAGCTTGCTTGGCGGTTGTGTCTAGTACAGGTGAAACGGGGAATGTCTTTCCTTGCCGTGGCCGGGGGAAGTGCGCATGATCCTTGCCCTATGGGAGATTATCCAGGACGCAAACAGGTTCGCAATCGCGCCAAGCGCGCAGTCAAAAACGATCGCATCATTGAGAAAAGGGCGGCCGAAAAGAAAGCGGCTGCTGTCAAAAAATAAGGCTGCGCCACCGCTAACGTGGTAGTTTTAGGAGCGGCCCGTTAAGGAACGCTTCGCATGCAAAAAGCTCTGGCGGTTTTATTTTTCGCGCTGGCCGTCGCGGTTTCGTGCCCGGCGCAGAATGTTCCGCCGCAGGCCCTGCCTTCGTGGAACGACAACGCGCAGAAGGACTGGTGGACGAAAAATCCCACGCCCGATACCTGGCCCCAGGCGGCCGATGCGTTGCAGGCCCAGCTCGAGGCCGATGACAAGCAGAACGGCGCGCGCGTCTTTTCCGACAACGATTTCCAGAGCTGGCTGGAGCATCTCGAATGGATTCGCCTCGGGCTGGCCTGCCCCGATATTCTGGCCGATGCCAATCATCTCAAGACCTTCATCGCGCTGGGCCAGGACGAAGCCGTCTCGCATCTCTTCGTCGAAAAACTCGACCCGCTCGATGTCAAAAACCAAGCGTTGCAAAATCTGCTCCGCCTTTCGGAGGCCAATGCCGGCGACCTGCACGAATACGCCGCGCTGGGGGTCGCGTTCAGCCTCGTTTTCGATCAGCCTTTTCCCGGCGATTGGCCGCACGGCCAGGTGGCCCATGATGCCGTTCCCATCGGCGACCTCGACATCGTCCAGCGCTTCAACTTTTACGTGCAATCGAATCGTGCGAAGAAGCTCGATCTCGACCTGACGCAGATCAGTTTTGAAAACCTCAAATATCTCGTCGACAGCCAGGTCAAGTTGTCGGAGCTCGAATTCGCGCAGAAGAACCGCATCTCCTACTCCGAGTTTGCCGACGCCTATTTCTCGATCCAGTACGATCATGCCCGTGTCAGCGATGTGGCCGCAGTTTATGACTGGCCCTATCCGTCGTACCAGCTGGCCGATATCCTGGAGAAAGGCGGCATCTGCATCGACCAGGCCTACTATGCGGAGATGATCGGCAAGGGGCGCGGCATCCCGACGATCCTCTTCACCGGCGACGGCATGGACGGCGCCCACGCCTGGTTCGGCTATCTCACCAGCTCGGGAAAATGGGAGCTCGATTGCGGGCGCTACGAAGAGCAGGACTATCCCAAGGGCTTCGCCATCGATCCGCAGACGTGGCAGCGCATCGACGATTCGGTGCTGCAAAATCTCTTCAAGAACGGTACGAAGAATCCCAACTACCAGCCCGCGATGACCGCGCTGGCCTGGGCGCATCTCCACGAGAACGACGCTTCCTACGCGGCGATTCTCGACGACGCGCATGCCATCATGCCCGAGTGGTCGGGGACGTGGCGTTTGCAGGCCGCGCTGGTGGAAAAGAGCGGCGACCTCGACAAGCTCAAGGCGTTTTATCAGGACTGGATCAACCAGTTCGGGAACTATCCCGATTTGAAGGTGGAGGGGCAGAAGCGGCTCTATCTCGCCTTGAAGGCCGCGAATGATCCCGATGCGGACGGGGTCTTGAAGGACATTATTTTACAAAACCAGAGCGAGGGATTTGACCTGGGCATCGGGGCCGGGGCCGAGGAGATCGACGAAAAACTGAAGGCCCAGGATTGGGATGGCGCGCGTCTGGTCTATGAAAGGACGGTGCGCGATTTCGGCGAGCAGGGCGGACTTACGCTCTACGGCAGGATCGTTTATCCCTACGTCAAGATATGCCTGGCCAACGACAAGGTCGACCTGGCCGACCGCGCCATTTCGTTTGCGGAGGACCGGATGACGATCGATATGCAGAGCCAGGTGGGGAAGAGTTTCACCGAATTGAAAAGCGAGGTGGACGCGCGGAAGCAGGGGACGCAGTGAATGGCGGTTTCAATGCGGGTTTTCTATGAAGTCGTTATCGTCCTGGTTGCGCGCGCGTCTCGAAGCCAGCGCGCAAGCCTATGCCAAAAAACCTTTGCTGGAGGCATTTCATTTCGCCTGGATCGCGACGCTTCTTTTTTGCACTTTGCCTCTTATTATTTCCCTGGTGCAGACTTTTCTCCATGGCCCAGGCACCATCCTCCATTACAGGATTGAGGATGCCGAGAATGCGTTCGTCTCGGCGTGCATCACGTCGGCCTTTACTTGCGGTTATATCTTCCTCTTTGCCGCTTTTGTTTTGGGAATTGGTCTCAATTCTCCCGCCATTCGACGGTGGATTCTTTGGTATGGCTCTTTCGGATTACCGGTGATCGGTATCGGTTTGGTGATGGCCTATTATTACATTTTCACTTGCGGCTATGCGGGGCTCGATTTCGTGACCCCCATTTTCAATGCCGCCGCCTATGTAGGTCTTGCCGTGAGCGTCGTCGCGCTCGTGTTCGCGGTCAGTGGATGGATCCGGCATTTTCGAGCCCGGCGCACGGAGTAATCAATTCTGGCGTTCAGTTCCCCAACTTAAACGCGTCATGCACCACCTGCGTCGCGCGGGAGCCTTCGGCCTCGTTGATGATGACGGAAATCTTGATCTCGCTGGTGGAGATCATCTGGATGTTGATGCCTGCGCCGGCCAGGGCGCTGAAGAGCGTCGCCGCCACGCCGGTGTGGGAACGCATGCCGATGCCGACGACCGAGAGCTTGCTGATGCCGTCCTGCGCGGTGTGACTTTTCGCGCCGATCTTCGCGACCTGCGTTTCGATCACTTTCCGCGCGGAGGGCAGGTCGTCCTTGTTGAGGGTGAAGGTCAGGTCGGTCGTGCCCTCGAGCGAGACGTTCTGCACGATCATGTCGACGTTGGTGCCCGATTCGGCCAGGGCGGAAAAGAGGCCCGCCGCTACGCCGGGTTTGTCCGGCACGCCGATGATGGTGACTTTGGCCTGGTTTTTTTCCAGGCTGACTCCGCGTATGACGACATCTTCCATGGCTGGGTGCTCCTCAGTTATGACCGTTCCGGGATTATGGTTGAAGCTTGAACGGACCTCAAACTTCACTTTGAATTTCTTCGCAAATTCGACGGAGCGCGCCTGCATGACCTTGGCGCCGAGGCTCGCCAGCTCCAGCATTTCATCGTACGAAATTTCGTCGATCTTCTTCGCGTTCGGCACAAGGCGGGGATCGGCGGTGTAGACGCCGTCAACGTCGGTGTAAATTTCGCAGGTGTCGGCCTTGAGCGCCGAGGCCATCGCGATGGCGGTGAGGTCGGAACCGCCGCGCCCGAGCGTGGTGATGTGGCCCTCCTCGTTCTGGCCCTGGAATCCGGCGACGATGACGACGTGGCCCGAGTCGAGGTGCTCGAAGACCTTTTTCGGCGTGATGTTGAGAATTTTCGCCTTGGTATGGATGCGGTCGGTGACGATGCCCGCCTGCGCGCCGGTGAGCGAGACGGCCGGGATGCTGAGTCCATGCAGCGCCAGGGCGAGCAGGGCGATGGTCTGCTGCTCGCCGGTGGAAAGGAGGACGTCGACTTCGCGCGCGGCGGCGTCGGGGTTGACCTCGCGGGCGAGTTTCAGCAGCCGGTCGGTTTCGCCCGACATGGCCGAGACGACCACGACGAGGCGATGCCCGGCCTGGTGGGACTCGGCGACGCGCCTGGCGACGTTGCGGATGCGGTCGGGGCTGCCGACCGAGGTGCCGCCATATTTCTGGACGATGAATGACATGGAAAGCGTCCAGATTTAGCGGGAATTGGGCGGAATGACAACCCTGGAGGGTCAGACGCCGTCCCGACCCTGTTTTTGTCTGTCCCGTATCTCTCTCTAGCTTTTCGGCTTCCAGACAGGTAAAAGATGGCTGTCCCCTTTTCTCCACACAAACAGGGTTTCAGATCGGAAGTAATGCTGAAAACAAAGTAGAATGTGGGGTGGATGACTATTTAGAGATAGATACTGATGATAACAATCAAGTAACGGGCAGTGATGCGCATACTTCCGAAGGAAGTTTAGATGTTAATGGACTGACAACTAGTACAAATGAATCATCTTCTGTAGCAGACGAAGTCGATTTAGGTATATTTACAGATGGAGGTTCGGTTGATTTCGCGCAAATTGCGGAAGGAATGGGATTCTAAAAACTATGAAAGAAATATCAAAAAAGTTGTTTACAGTAGGTCTATGCGGATTTTTCATCGTGATAGTTTTTCTTATTATTGGAAATCTAGATTTTCCACTGCTTCACAATTCCGTGTTTGAACTGACAAGAATGGTCGTATTCATGTTGACAATGCTCTGCACCATTGCATTAATTGTGGTTGACATTGTTGTTCTTATTGTTTCTTTTAAGATGCGGTCAGTCTCATTAAATATATGTTATCTTCTTATCATTTTTGTATGTGCGCTTGTGGGGCCATATATAGTATATGTGCTATTAGCGAAGGAGAAAAATGATATAGCTATATGAGGCAACCGCTAGTTGGCGAAATGCCAACCAAGCAGAAAATAACGCCGCGACAAGCTTCACCGACCAGGCGGGGCATGTGAGCAGCTACAGTTATGATTTGGATGGTATAATGAGACAACCAATAGCTGGCGAGATGCCAATGCAACGATAAACCAAATCCGTGCAGCTCCTTGATTTGAATGGTAATCGGACGCAGGCGGTCTATCCTACGGGGGTGACGGCGAACTGCGCGTACGATGTCATGGACCGGCTGTCGACGCTCAAGGATGGGGCGAGCCAGACTCCGCACACGCTGGCGACGTACAGCTATGACAGCCTGGGCCGGGTGACGGAGGTGGCGCTGGGCAACGGGACGACGGTGACGCCGAGCTATGACCTGATCAACCAAATAAGACAACCAATAGCTGGCGAGATGCCAACCAAGCAAAAAATGGGGCCGTGCGAAGCTTCTTCGAGTACAGAGGCCGTGTGCGAACGGCTTGCCTGCATCCATCCGGACGTCTCAATGCACGGTCCCACCCCCATCCAGCATTCGTCCCTGCCAACCACAGAAATCCACCGGATAGACTGCCAACCTTGGCGGCTGCAAGAGACTTGCCCTACCGATTTCATCCTCCCCAGCAGGTGAGAGACGCGACTTGCGCGGAATATGTCATCGTCCACGTAAGCAGGCCGAAAATGATCCCGCAACCAAACTTTTAGCGTGACACCGCCTCCGGGAGTATAGTTAAGTCATTGCTCTTTAGATGGTTTCTGACGCTTAGCGGTGAGATGGGTAATTCCCGACTGAGCCAGACCCTCCAGGAATAAAAAAAGAACCGCCGCACTCGACGACTGCTCTATCGGCAGATTGGTGCGGCGGTTGTAACGCGCGTGATGCGCGAAGGATATTACCCCGGGAGAGCCGTGGCGGGCAGGACTTTCGACCCTCACTATAGGTCGGAGACGGTCGAGGAGATCCCGCCTTCCAGTGAAGGCGTGGCGTTTAAACCTGCGACTTGATGCCTCCTAGGTCGTGTTTATAGGACGAAAGACATAGGCCCGCATCACGTACACCCCAGGGTAAAGCGTTAGCCGAAGGCACCCCTCGTGGGTTTTTTGTCCTCCGGCAAAAAATGTTTCAAAGAACGTTTGGAAACCTGAAATCATCACGGCCCGCTGTCCGGGCCCTGCCCAACTCTTCTTCGTAAGAATGATCGTACACGGTCTATCGGAAAAAGCCAGCAAAGGTTGATGTTAAATTATCGTGTCAATGAAACGACGCGAGCATGGCGTAGACGATGACGCCCGTGACGGAGACGTAGAGCCAGATGGGGAACGTCCAGCGCGCGAGCTGCCGATGCGCGGGAAAGCGCCCGCTCAGCGACAGGAAAAAGGTGATGAGAATCATCGGCAGCACCACGACGGCGAGGATGATGTGCGAAATGAGCAGCGGGAAGTAGACGTAACGAACCTCGCCCTGGCCCTGAAAGTGCATTTCGCCGTGGAGCGCGTAGTTCGTGATGTAGGCGAGGAGGAAAAAGGAGGAAAAGACGAAGGCGGAGAGCATCGATGCGCGATGGGCGGCGATATTTTTTGCCCGGATAAAAACAAAGCCGACGACCAGCGCGATGGCGGCGAGGGCGTTCAGGAGGGCGTTGATGGCGGGAAGAAAAAGGAGGTGGGTTCCCGAGACATCCGCCGGCGGATGGAAATAAACCAGCCAGAAAAGAAAAAGGCTGGCGACCGCGCTGATGGCGATAATCACGGCGACGACGACGGGCGGCGTGCGGGTCTCGTTCGTGGCAAGGGTGGTCATTGGTTTTCTTCGGTCTCGATTTTTTTGATGTCGCTGAGCAGTTGGTCGCGGTTGTCGGTGCCGACGCCATTGTAATAGCGGCGCACGTTCCCGTCGCCGTCGACGAGCACCAGATAGGTGCTATGGGTCACCTTGTACTGGCCGTCCTGCAGAGGCTGTCCGCTGTTGTCCTGCACGGCGAGGCTAAAGCCGTTGACGATGAGATCGTAGAGCGGCTTCTTCGGCCCGGTCAGGAACCACCAGCGGTTCGGGTCGGCCCCAAATTTATCCGCATACTTGGCGAGCACCCCCGGCGTGTCGGTATCCGGGTCGACGGTGAAGGTGACGAGCTGCACCTGGGGATCATGGATCACGGCGTCCTGGAATCTTGCCATGCCGGCCGTGATGATGGGGCAGGGGCCCGGACAGGTTGTGTAAATAAAATCGGCCACCCAAATTTTGCCGGCGAGGTCACGGTTGGTCACGGTCTTGCCGCTCCGCTCGGTCAGCGCGAAGGGGGGGACAACCGACAGTTTGGGCAAATCGGTGGAGGGCGTGCTCTGCCCCACGGCGTAACGGGCCGGGCCGAAAATCCGCACGAATAAAACCAGGACGATCATGACGGCGCCCATGGCCATGAACCAGCGATAGATGGGGGAGCGGACAGGAGGCGAGGCGTGCATGATGGAATTACCAGATTGGTCGCCTAATCTTACCCAGAGGGCGATTCTGCGCAAAGAATCTTTATATCGTCGGCGAGAACGGCATTTGCTAGGACTTGCGCTTATGATTTTAATTGAGGTCGTGGCTGGAATGAAGAAATTCGGGTGGAAATTGATCATCGCGGCTTTCGCGCTGACTCTGGTGGCGTGCGCGCCGATGGAAGAGGAAGACAGTATCGTTGGCTCTCGCCTCAGCCAACCGCCCGCAGGCACGCCGCTGCCAAAGCCAACGGACGCAGGGGATATCGCCATTGTCGGCCAGGAAGTGGCCCATTCCATCATGGACCTGCCCGTGATCGCCGGCGCCACCGTCCCGCCCCTGGTGCAATTCAACGGAGTCACCAGCATCATCGATCAGCCGATCGATACCGATCCCTACACCGAACTTTTGCGGGACCGTCTCCTCCTGCTGACGCGCCAGAAGCTCCGATTCGTCGAGCACACGCTGCCGCCTTATGTGCCCAAGGGCAAAAAGAAGAAAGCCGCCCCCCAGCCCGACGAGAACACCTCGTCGCCTGACTACGAAATCCTGGCCGAATTGCGCGGTCACGCCGATGCCGATTTTTACCGGATCCAGGTTCAGTTTGTGGATATACGCAGCAACGAAGTTCTCTTTGACGGCCTCTATCGCATCCGTCCGGAAGCGGCCGAGGAGCCGTCACCGGAAAGCGCGGGCAGCGACCAAATGGCGCCTCCATCACCACCTCCGCAAAATACGCCGCAGCAAACTACGACCCCACCGCCGCCGCACGACTTGACGACACCGACGACAACAGAACCCCCGCCGACCGGAGAGAACACAACTCTTTAGGAGCAGGTCGAGGCGATGACATCCATGCGTGCGACATTGTTCAAGCAGGCGGGATGGACGGCCTTCATCGCGCTTTTCTTCCCTGTTCTCGCGGTCATCAAAGTTGCCGGTCAGAGTGCCGACGCCGGTTCAACCTTCGATAATCTCGAGATCGTCGATACCACCCTCAACGCAAAAGTGGCCGTCCTGCGGGTCGGTTCGCAACTGGCGGACAACAATCTGCTCACGGTTTTCGCGGGCCTGAAAAACAAGACGGAGCGCCGGGTCGCCCTCGAGGTGGAAACGATTTACAAGGACAAGGCGGGCAACACCTTGAACTCTGGGAGCTGGATTCCGCTGACGCTGGATGCGCACGAGGAGAAGGACTACCGCTCCACTGCGATTTCGGTCGATGCGGTCGATTTTCTCATCCGCGTCCGGCGCGCGGTTAAGCCCGTCGTTCCCGCCCACACCTAGGAAAATTTCATGGAAATCAACCTCACCACCCCCGCCGTTTTGTTTCCCGCCGTCTCGCTTTTGCTGCTGGCCTACACCAACCGCTTTAATGCGCTGGCCAGCGTGATCCGCGGACTGCACGCCGATTACAAGAACGCGCCATCGTCCCAATACCTCGGCCAGATCGAGAATTTGCGCTGGCGGATCCGGCTCGTGCGCAACATGCAGTTTTGTGGCGTGCTGAGTCTGCTCTTATGCACCATCTGCATGTTCCTCCTTTTCTGTGGAACGATTTTTCCCGCAGAGCTGGTTTTCTCCGCAGGCCTCCTGTGCATGATTATTTCCCTGGTCATTTCGCTGATCGAGATTCAGTCTTCCGTCCGCGCGCTCGATCTTCATTTGCAGGACATCGAGCATCCGGGGAAGCAATAGCCACGAAAGAACGCAGGGATCACAAAGAGTTTAAAACGTTTTTTCTTTAGTTCATTTTTTGCGTTCCTTGTGTTCTTTTGTGGCTGATAGGCACTCCCTCCTAAATATGCTATTGTGGTAGAAGTATGAACTCAGGCCCCCACGAAACGCAGGAAGTCCCGGTCGATGTTTTGCCGCCGACGCCCAAGGACGCTCCCCTGCCTCCGCCGCCCTTGGAGGATCACAAAGTCCCTTTTGCGGGCCTGCGCACCTTTTATCATCCGGCCAGCGGCGTGGTCATCCTCGCGCTCGACTGGCTTCTGTTCGGCACCGACCTGATGACCGGTTTTCTCGCCCTGCCGTGGGTGTGTGTGCTGGGCTTCCTCGTCAGTTTTCCGCTTGTCCTGGCCATTCAAATGAAGTGGACGAAAGACGAGCTTCCCGCCGCTTTCGGCAAGGCCTTTCTTGGCGCCTTCATGGTCGGACTTCCTTTCCCGATCACGGGCACCATCCTCGGCGCGGCGATCCTGGCGCTTTCCGGCCTGCCGCATCATCCGGTTGATGTCGTCAAAAAGCTGGCCTCGCAGGGAACGACGAAAGGGTAGGGACGCGAGTCCATGCGACAGTACATGAATCGCTTCCTGTCGCCTTCGGCGACCCGGACAACGAAGTAGTCCGGGCCACCCAGGGAATATGGATTTACGACTTCGGCAGCAGCGCGTTGACGGCGCTGTAATCGACGAATTGCAGGAATTCATCGATGTAGCCCGCGCGGGCGGTGAAGAAGTCGGCGTAGTAGGCGTGCTCGTAGACGTCGAGTCCGAGCACCGGCGTCACGCCCCAGATCGGATACGTGTTCTGCGCGTCGCCGATATAGTTCAGCAACTTGCCCGTCTCGAGATCAATCCCCGTCCAC
>Ga0181537_10000787_pt1 | contig 29695 bp, 18 predicted proteins | sample PEATcosm2014_Bin_39_FD_119765 | JGI IMG/M metagenome (GOLD analysis project Ga0181537, IMG submission 119765) | Peatland microbial communities from MTU Mesocosm Facility, Houghton, MI, USA - PEATcosm2014_Bin23_10_metaG | ecosystem: Environmental > Terrestrial > Soil > Wetlands > Peat | place...
CGGGCCTCCCGATTAGGAAAGAAAAGTTCTCGCGCACCGACTTTCCTAATTAGGAAAGTGTCAAGAAAAAGTGGCGCTTTTAGACTCGAATCGGGGGGTCGACCGTTCTAAAAGCGCCACTTTTTCCAACTAGGACACCTTCCTAATTTAGAAGGTCCACGTCCAAACCCTAATTTGGGAACATTTGCTATGGATTAGGTAAGTGTGTTCCAAATTTGGGAATCATCCAAAATCTAAAAAGTGGCGCTTTTAGACTGGTCGACCCCCCGATTCGAGTCTAAAAGCGCCACTTTTTCCCGACACTTTCCTAATTAGGAAAGTCGGTGCGCGAGAACTTTTCTTTCCTAATCGGGAGGCCCGTACAAGTACCTTGACATTTTCCGAATGTGTAATCCTAATTTGGTATATGGACAGTTCCCAAATTAGGAAAGTGACCTGACCTCAAGTCGACCGTCTCTCACACATTGTGACACTTTCCATTTATAGAAGAAAGATACCAAATTAGGTATTTATTAACTTGCTCTCTGAGAGCGCGACCCCGGAGGTTGGACAGGGCGGGTCCACTGCTTGAGCAGCTGATACTCGTTGTCTGGCAGTGCGAGTAGAGCGTCCGCCACCTTCCCCCATGTCTGAACATAACGGTCGAGATCAGAGGGCACGAACACGGCCTTGCACTCGGACGCGTCCAGGTCACTGGTGGGCTTGGTGCGCATGGTAATGTTGGGAGTGGAGTAGGTCTCGACGATGAAGACCATGGGCACTTCGAGCACTTCGTAGGCATAGTCCATCAGCGTCCCGACCGCTTGGTAGAGTGTGGTGAGTCCTGCACCGCGCTTGCACTCGTTGCGCTTGAACCCCAGCTGTTCGTGCAGCAACCAATGAGAGAACTTCATGTGCTCGCGATGATTGTTCGGGGGCACAAACACCGACTGGTAGGGAGAGAGCATCGCACACTCGCCTGTGTGAAACTCGAGCAGCAGGTGAGGCTTGAACTGCTCAATCTCCTTCTTGATCCAGCGGGTCTCTGCCTCGGAGAAGGGCTTGTCGCCGGGGTTCACCTCCCAGGTCTTTCTCTCTGGTACCCAGCTGCTCTCGGCGTCAAAGTTCTTGCGGATGGGAGGCCAGTTGCGATTCAGGTCCACTCCACGCCCGTTGCCCCGGTGACAGCTCTTGCCCTGGTCACGTGCCAGCGAAATCCCGTCGGGATTAACCTCGGGGATGACCTTCCATGCGAATCGATCCTGGTGTGTCGCAGCCAGTCTCCGCTCAATGTCCTGGCACACGAGAACAGTGGCGTACTCTCGTCCATGCACCCCGCACAAAAACATCACGCGGATGGGCTCAGCAGTCACCACCGCGAGGAACAACAACAGGAGGCAGAACCTCATCGCGGGGGGAAAGATTATTTATTTTGGCAGCCGTAAACTTGATATAATACCCATTCATAATCGTTCTCCGTTGCACACAGCCAAAAATAGTAAGAGTGTCTATTTTTAGAGGTGCAACCAAAAATAGACAACCGCACACATTTAAGAGCGCGTGCTGTGTAAGGGGAACAACAGCAGCCCCTTCCCCTCATGTCATCCGTGGATGTGAGTCCCATGACCGACGTCAAGCCCAAACCCCTCTCACGCCGGGGCCTGGCCATGGCAGCATACTGGCCTGCTCATAACGATGATGACTATGAGGAGGGTGATAGCGAAGGAGACGAACCACAGGCCGTTGCGTCGAGCCCGCGGCCGATTGCGGCGACCGCCACCCCCATCGTCAGCCGCTGCCCAGTGTGCGACGATACGCTGCCCAGCACCGAGGACCTCTCGATGCACTTTGCCGGCTGCTGGTGGCGCCACTCGGACGCTGGACGTGCTAGCTTCACCTGCCGCTGGTGCAAGCAACACCAAGAGTTCTACGGGGCCGATGCCGAGCGTCGGCTCAAAATCCACTGCCAGACCTGCTTCCTGACCAAGGCCGACGAGTTTGCTCAACAGGTGGCGCAAGAGAGCCGCCTGCAGGCGCACCTACACACACTCGGAAGCACAAGCAGCCGCACACTTGCACAGGCACAGATCTGGGACGCCTACAACGAGGCAGCCGAGCGCTTTACTGCAGAACTTGCGAGTCTCAAACAACACTTTTCAACTCTCCAGACCATTGACCCCGGAACGATTACCAACGCTGACGGGCGTTTCTGAGCATCGATCATAGTGCACATAGATAAAGTCTACTTGACGTTCTACGTAGTTTGCCGCTACACGGGGCGCGTTCTCGTCGTCCTTCACCCTGCACAGCAGAGTGAACACCTGAGCGTGCTTGCAATTGGCCCTGTCCTCCTCTGCGTCCTTCCGGGCTTTCTCGCAACAGCACGACGGATACCACCTGGTGCCAGCTTCGGGATATTTTGCATAGTGTGCATCGTCTATACCAGAGATGTACATCTCTGAACGACAACGACAACCACAGAAGAACCGCCATTCGGGGTATGGGAACAGATTGGGACGATTGGGGCGTTCTCTATCCAGTATCAGGCCGCGGTCGTGATGAGAAACAGTAACGAGAGCCATGCCAAGACAACAAGAACGCTCTGTCATTTAAGAAGGCTGTCGTCTTAAATGGCAGAGCAGAGCATGCTAAAAATAGCACCACAGAAAAGAAAGATCCCGAAACCCCCATCGTCGTCGTCACTTCCCTGTTGCTGGACGATCGAACGCGTGGCAGAATGGATGAAGCAGGAGGGCTACGGCACCGAGCGGATGCACCGCATAATCCAGGCTCACCTTCTCGACGGAGACATTGTCCTCGACGTCACATATCAAGAGTGCGTTCTGCCGCATCCACTAGGCCTGGGATTTGGAGAGCGCGAGGCCCGTGCCTTCTATCAGGCCCTCGTTGTGCTGCTCAAGATGGTCGCGGACTCTGCCGTGCCCTGCGCCCGACACACCTATCTGCGGTCGAGGATCTTTTGTGAGTGAGGGAAAAAAATCATGTATTATTTTCTGTTGTTGCTGCTATCACTTTTTCTTGTTGTGATCCGGGATGACGATGGGTTCTGGTACGACAATGGAGGGTGGAGCGGGCAGGGCATTCCGATAGTCGGCGGGTAGCACGTACTGCATCTTGTCGCGATACGCCTCGCGGGCCAGCTCCTCTGCGCTGTTCTCCATGCATCCCTTCATGCCCTTGTGGATCTGCAGAAAGTGTTGGATGTTGTAGGCATGTGTGCCGTTGTAAAACAGACGGGACATGTCCCCCGACGGTGCCATCAGAAACTTGACCCAGATCCAGCGGAAGCGTAGCACCCAGTGCTCGTGCGGGCAGAAGACGTTGCGCTCTTGCACCAGGTCCAGGCGGTTCTCTGACCAGCCGTCGAGCACTGGGTTGAACAGTTCGGTGATGTACGGCTCCGAGAGCCACTCCTTGCCCAGTGGGATGCTGGGATCGAGTCGGCTGCCGTTGGCCAGCACGCGCCACTCGTCCAGGATGCAGTATTGGATGGGCACCCCCACGTGCTGCGCACACATGGCCGAGTAGCGCTTGTCTCGCATGTGGTAGAGCATCGAAGTCTTGAGGTCCTGGTAGGTGACGGTGCCGCCCAGGAACTTGCCGGTTCGAATGTCCTCTGGCGTGACAAACAGCGACTTTTCCGAGTTGATCGTGCTGACAATGGGGAATACAATGATGTTGGAGCCAGTGGGGACGTTCAGGTTGCTCAGATAGTGGAGAGCGCTCTTGGCCAGACCCGGAAACACGACCATCACTCCCACGCTAAACAGCACCATCATGATGCTCATCAGTAGCATCAGTCGTGGCCAGGAGATCCGACGCACTCGCTGCTGCTGCTTCACGGCGCCACCGCCAGCAAAGATTTGAGGGTCCAGTGGAAGAGCAGGAGCCGGTTGCGATGACGGTGCTGGTGGTGGTGCGGATGGAGGATCCAGCAGGGAATGACGAGGTTGCTGCTGTTGTTGTTGGAGTTGCTGACGAGCTCCCCGGATAGACGCAGCGGCAGATGAAAGATCCGGGGCTGACGAGGTGTTGGTGCCTTTCTTTGTCGCGTCTCGGGCGTCGTCGCGCTCTTTGACGAATACCCTGAGATCTTCCACGAGTTCTTCACCCAGACGAACCACGGGATCTCCCTCTTGGAGGACACCCGTTTGCGAGGTGTCCTTTCTTTTAACACCAGCGAGGCTGTGTTGCGGCAGCGCACCGGAGGCACCGTCTTGCATTGATGCTGCTACTGCTGCTGATGGATCGTGGACTGCCATAGCGGCATGACGTAGTAGTGGGTGCCTTAACAATCAAAACCTTTCTTGGACTTTTAATTTATACAATTTCCTCTGGCGACAATGGCCGCCGCTTTGGCTTGGGTGGTGGCGTTCGAGCCATCCACCAGCTACTGAAACCCTCGCGGTAGACTCCGTTGATCGGCGTCTCGCGGTGCCGTATCCGACGCTGAGTGACGATCGAGTTGATCCGTTGGAACATCCACCATAGCGAGAACTGGTACGAGTGCAGATACATCCGATGTGCCGACTCGAACCGCACCAGATCACCGTAGGTACACCGCAGGCGCGGCATGCCAAACAGCAGCGCACACCGATGTAACAGAGACTCGAGCCTGCCGATGGAGGCGTCAGCCTCTTCGAGCTTGGCCTGGAACTCGGCCTCTAGCTCGGCGACTCCCGGCGGCTGCTGTGGCTGTGCTTCTTCTTGTCGACCAGCGGCGATGGGTCTCTGGCGCTGCATGATCTCCTCGAGCTCGTGGCCTATCAGTGTGTTGCCCGAGGCACCGTCCTGCAGATACGGGGTATTGCGGTCTCGGTAGTTGTCGAGCCATGGGATGCTAAACTGGTCGCCTCCCTTGTTCATCACGTAGGGGTTGGTGGCCTCATAGCGCTCGTACGGAGTCTGTGCCTGCACCGGCAGCCAACTCGATGTGCCAGGCGATGGACCCGGTGCCCCACGGCCTCCAAAGCGATCCCTTGTTGCCCACCTGCTGGTCTGCTTGCGCTCGTCGATGCCGCGCTGGTAGCGAAAGTAGGAGGGATCGTTGTAGTAGGCCTCTCCGCGGTTCAGTGCAGAGTCAAACGCCAGACGAGTCATCGTGACCGACGTGTTGGCGATGCGCTCTGCTCGCTGGGCGTCGATCATCGAATAGGTCTCGTACAGGCCGATGAATGCCAGGTACACGGCAACGGCATACTCAAAGAACGGGAAGACGAGCAGCCAAAGGAGGTAGCTGATAAAGATGTCGAGCCACGCGTCATACAGATGCATGACCCAGCAGATCCAGTCGATCTCGTCGGGGGTGTGGCCGGGAGGGAACACGAGCAGCCACTTGAGTGCCCAGCCGAGCCAGGGGAAGCGTTCGATGATGATGCCGATCGTGGAGGTGAGGATGGGGAAGTAGGCGAGGAAGAAGAGGAGCATCTTGACGCCGTTCCATATGCGGCACCAGGATATGTATGCCCGCCAGTCGAGTAGGTTGCGCGGCGAGGGACAGAAGAGGTAGTTGCAGAAATCCTGACCCGTGGCATTCGCGGGCCAGCTCAGCACGGGACATGTGCCAATGACCAGCGCCTGGGGAATCTCGGGCAGACAGAGAGGGTTGCGGGGGTGTGTGGTGTAGCAGTCGGTTTCAGTGAGAAGGTCAAACAGTGGCAGAGAGGCAGTGTCGGAGGTGCGGTTGTCGATCTGCCCGCGAGCAGAGGACTGATTGGAGATGCTGACGGGTGGGTTGCTGGGGAACGAGCCACCGTTCGCGCCGATCGAGTAGCCGCTGATGATGCCCTCGAGCTCGCGGCCGGCAAATTGCTTGGGTGTGTATGCAAACTGATACGTGCTCTGGTCTCCCGTATCCACCACGCTGTAGCTCCAGTCGTACCGTGCCAATTCTAGCAATCGACGGTGCTCAGGGTTGTTGAGTGGATCGAGTTCGAGCTCCAGGGTCTTGCGGCCAGTGTCGGAGCGTATGCGCTCTCGGACTCGCACGGTCTTGAGCCAGTCGCCGTACCACATGCGCGTGTGCTTGTCAGGATCCTGATCGGCGAGAGCCCTGAACGCAGGCCAGTCGTGCATCTTGGGTATCCACTCGTGGAGCATGTGGTAAGAGTCTGAGTACGAACTGTAGACCTGTTCGTAGGCGCCTTGGAATGTGTCGTGCCCTGTGACACTCTGGAACGATTTGGCCGTGGCGCGGTGCAGCTTGGGATTCATCATGTGGCCAAAGAACTTTTCGCTGCCCTCGTGCACCGCGTGGATGGCCGCAGAGCCGTGGATAAACTTTTGGTCCATGTACTCGTCCTCGGTCTGGGTCTTGAGCTTCCAGGGTGACTCCATGGGCTTGGAGAAGCGCCTCTCGACCTTCTTGCGCAGCGTGTGGATGGGAAAGTCCATCGCCTTGCCCTTGCCTCCGCAGATCAGCGACTGGCACTTGATCTTCTTCTTCATCTTGTCGGCAAAGCGGTGCGGCTGTTGCTGCTCAGAGGCGATGCGGCGGTGACGCTCCTGGTACCACTCGGATTCGCTCATCATGGGGTGCGGGGCAGTGGCGTTGGCCTTGTCAGCCTCAAACAGCTTGCGCAACACCTTGTCCATGAGTTGCTGCTTGCGATGCGTCTGGGTGATGCTCTGCTCCTCGAACCACTGATGCGCCTGAGTGGGGTTCTGATCGTACATCTCCCAGGCCTTGTCGTCCCACTTGAGGGGTTCGGTGGTGAGGTCCTCGTACTCTTCGGCCGAGAGCAGACCGCGGGTACGGCTCTCCTCGAGCAGCGCTCGCCCGAACCCCGGTGAAACGGCGGCGTAGTTCTCGCCGAGGTAGGGGTTGGGGTAGTTGCGGAACAGGGCCTGTCGGGTGTAGCCGGGGTGGACGATGGTAAAGTAGTAGTCGAATGGCTTGAGGGGGTTTCGCATGTTGAATTCGTTGATATTGCTGAGTTCGCGCTGGGCGATCGACAGCGAGGTCGGGGTCCAATACTTGTTGGCTGCGTGGTTGACGTCCGAATACATCTGGAACTGGAATGTGTCGGTGGTGGGGCCGTCGCCGAGGCCAGAGAGCATGCGAGCCGCAAAGCTTGACGCTGCCGAGAGAGCGGCAAACAGATCCAGGAACCACTGCACCAGGTCGATGACAACCTGCAGGATCGGCTCGAGCAGCTTGAACAGCAACCCGACGACCCACTGCACGATGGGGAAGAGGATCTGCACAACTGCCATGACGACCTTGATCAGAGCGCCGATGATGGTGATGAGGATCTGGAACAGTGGCTTGGCGACGGTGATGATGGCCTGCACGATCTCCGTTGCGATGTTCACCAGGAACTGCAGGATCTCCATGAACGGGCGGAAGATGCTCATGATGTCGATCGAGCCGAGAATCGAAAACACCTCGGTGAGGATGGTCTCGAACACGTCCATGATGATGTAGATGAGCATGCCTATCAGTGGTACCAAGCCGTCCCAGATCTGGATGTAGAGATTCCATAGCAGGATGTCGAGGTTCCACACAAAGCAAAACAGTTCTAGCGCTAGGTTGAGGAACGGTATCATGACGTCGCGGAAGAATGGGATCAGCGTGGGGAACAGGAACCAGAAGAAGAACAGGAATACGCCGCTGTACAGGAACAGGAACATGGGTCCAGCGGGTATGGGCACTCCTATCACCGGGATCTCCCAGGTGCCCACAAATTGCTCCGCGAGTCGCCACAGCACAAAGATTACCGTGGCGATGAACAGAAACACCTGGATCAGCAGCCAGAAGAAGAACACCACCAGACGCCACAGAAAGATCGGGATCCATCCCAGGAACGAGGTGGTGACCCATTCGCAGCAATTCGGACCGAGCCATGAATCACGAAACGCGTTGATCCGCCCTCCAGTATTGCCCATACAACAACGGTGGTGGTCCGATCACACCGAGCAGTATACTGGAGGCTTTGAAGAGAGAGAAGGGAGAAAGCGGAGGGAGTGCCCTAGTAGTGACGTCGACACTGCACCACCAACGACGAGCAGCACATGACGCAAGGGGCAACCCCGGGACTAATATCACACTTGAGCTATGCGTTTTTTCTTGTAGAAAATGAATACGAGACAGCGTAGATTTATTTTTCCTTTGCCATCTCTTCTGGTGGTGGTGGTGGTGTTGTTGTTGCTGCCGAGGTATTGCTGTCGGGCGTTGGCATGCGCGCTTGCTTTTGTTCGTGCAGGTGACGCATGACTTGCTGCCGCAGTCCGTTGGTCATCCTGGATGTCTGCCGATGCACCTCGACGTAACGGAGCTCGCCTCGCCAGATCGAAAAGAACCCCAGCAGAAGCATCACGACGATCACGAGTGTGATTGTGGTCCAAAAGTACAGGCACATACAAAACAAGAGAAAGATGAAGCAGTTGGCGATGAATTGCGCCTGCTTGTTGCCGGCGATCGGCGAGTGTGTGCGGTCGGCCAGACGCGGCCTCAGAATCTCCCTTTTGCTGTGCTCGCCGTTGCTGCTGCTGTTTTCCGTGCTGTTCATCGTGGATGCAGCGTGTCGACGAGACATGCTCACAGCATAAAAACAGAATAAGGAGGGGCTCTACTACTATCGCCACCAAATCACAAACTTAAAGTGAGCAAAAATGCTTTTTAATGGGGGAGTGGAGGAGGAGGGGTACAGGAGAATCAAGGTCCTCCTAAAAACAGAATCAGAACAGCGAGATCAGAACGACGATCATCATTGTCGTTGCCACCGTCGCCGTCGTGAGAGCAACAGCGGCAGACGACGTGGATGATCTCGTTGTGGTAGAGGGAGAGGGAGGGGAAGGAGGAGAACCACTAGTCGTACCGGCTGAGACAGTCCCATTCTGCTGCCAGTAGCCATTCGCATTACAGTACACGATGACTCCGGCATGGGAGCTCGCCGGGTACGGGCTCCCTCCCGGGCACACGATGGGATTCGGATAGGCTGTCTGGTTGCATGGCACACACTTGTTGTTCAGACAGCTCCAGTAACCAACCACCTTTGTGCTGGTGCCAACCCAGGCCAACTGGGGACAATCGGTGGGCTGGTAACACGTCGTCCCGTTGAGAGGAAATTGCACGCAAGTGTTCATGTCTTGGTTCTGCTGGTCGGGGGTGCACCACGTGTTGCCGAGGCAGTCGCACATTGGGTAGTTGGTCTTGCCCGAGATGCACTGACTACATTGTTGGCCAGCGTTGAGGCTTGCGCAATAGGGTGCGCTCGGACTGGTGCAGGCGGAGTTCCAGTAGAGGTTCACCTGATTGGAGATGCTGCAGCTTTGTCCGTTGGTCAACACGACGCTGGAGACGAGAACGAGGACAACAACAAGAATCGCCTTCATGTTTAAGGCAACACTCTGGGTTATTAAAAACGCCTGCTCTCTGCCTCTTTATATAGGACGTCCATCTAAATCACATCACGCATCATGGCGTCCGATCATCACCATCATCGTCCTCTCATTCTACTTGTATTGGCGTTCCTGTTCTCTTCGACCCTGGCCTTCACCATACACGGGAACGCCATCACCTGCACTGTCGATCCTGTGATTGGCAAGGGCGACTTTACGGATCTGCAAGATGCCATGGATCTGTGTCGATTGCCCGGGGGCGGCACAGCCAACATCACGCTGGTGATCAACGCCACGTTCGCGGCACAGGGTCTCATCTTCCCCATTGACGAGATCCAGAGCGTCACCATCATGGGCGCCACGCAAAATGCCACCTTTGGCGTGCTGCAGGGCGACTCGTACTTTGTCGACTCGCTCAACATGTGGTCGATGAACATGAACCTCAACTTCTCCTACATCACCTTCGACATGAACCAGGCACAGCAGTACCTCGACTATCAGGCCAACGTCTCGGCTGCCCAGGCGGCCTACGCAGAGTGCATGACACTTGTTGGAGCAAACAGTAGCTACACTGACGACCAAAATGTCACCAGCGGCGAGGAGGGATACTACCTCAACCTCACTGTCTCGTTCAACTCCACCGACAACACCACATCTTGTGTGCAGGTGAACCCGGCGCCGACCTTTGCGCGCCTGTTTGAGCCCAAGTTGCGCAACAACAACGTCACCATCACCAACTGCCTGTTTGCAAACTTTTATGGCGAGTACGTCATCGATCAGGAGTCGTGCACCGACAGCACGGTGTTCTACTACCACAACAACAACTTTACCGACTACTCGATGACTGGCAATGCATTCCGGTTGCTGGGTGTCGCATCGGTGGACTTTGACACCAACTACTACAAGTACGCGGGGGACAACGCGACCTACTTTATCTACATCCGCTGGACCGAGGTCACCGAGATGCCCAGTCGCTTCGTCAACCAGCACCACTGGCGCGTTGCCAACTGCGAGCAGGCCCTGTGCGACTACTCGATCGGCACACCGTTCTACGACTTTGAGTGCGACCAGGGCAGCGTGGTCATATTCGATCGCGTGGCCACCGCTGCACGTGGCAACTGTCCCATCACCACGTTCAACGTCACGGACCCAAACACCAACATCACCTACACCGTGACAGACTATGAGCTCATCTGTCGCATCTACACCGAGCCGCAGTGCAACGTCGTTACGTTCCAGAACATCACCACCAACCAGCTGGTCTACTATCCGGTGGGAAACATCATCCTGGCCCCGGTCCAGACCACTCCGGCGAATCCATGGTCGTCCAACTACTTTATCATGCCGTGTGTGCCAACGCCTGGCTTTGGGAATGACACGGCGAGCGACCTCAATGTTACCTTTGTGGGCATGGCTGATCCGTACTTTGGCATCACAACGGACAACGAAGCTCAGGTCTGGAGCAGCGGTCTGATCTTTGATGTGGGCCAGATCAACCAGACTAGCTGCGTGTGCAACGCAACGGTCGAGGGAGCCCGAAATCCCGATATCCTGCGCTGCGAGTACATTATCGACGCTCCGCAGCAGATGTTCTGCGAGGAGGGAGTGGACTTTTGCTGTGCAGACGCAGAGATAGCAGCCGATGGCATCGTCATCATCTACAAGGACCAGTGCTCGCTGTCGCCCAACATCACCAGCCCCGACTTTGTGAACGGCACTCGGGTCAGCACGATCCTCGGTCAGCAGTATTACGACTGCGCATACGAGTTTAACTGCACGCACCTGGTGGGCGGCGCCCAGGTGAATTGCACCACTGGCCGATGCTATCTGTCGCAGTGTCGCCTGGGGATCAACTACACCAACACGCATCCCTGCTATTCGCTGCTCGGTATGGACAGCAACGCCACCAACTGCAACAACTACCTCTACAACAGCACCAGCAACAGCTTCTACTACACCTACTATAATAGCACTGGCAACGGCACGGTGCTGGTCAGTGTGCCTGTGGACGTCACAGACCCACTATGCCTGTTCCTGCTGGACAACTGCACGCAGTATTACTGGGGCAACTACCCGGCTCCCGGCCTGAACTTTATCGACGATCTGTGCGCACTCTTCCTCGCCCAGAACAACATGGGCATGTACAACAGCTGCATCGCGGGAGACTTGTCCACCCCCTACGTCTACAATGGGACCACCTACCTGGCAAACTCGTGCAACTTTACCCTCGACGAGTGCATATTCAACGTGAACGACACGCGGTGCTTCTGTCTGGTGCCGGACCTCAATTGCACGCTGGATGCTTGCCAGCTGGGGGTCAACTACACCAATGGTAGCTTTTGCTACGAGCACCTGGGTCTCGACAACAGCAGCGTCAATTGCAATGACTACCTCTACAACAGCACCAGCAACAGCTACTACTACTCTTACTACAACAGCACCAGCAACAAGACCGTCAACATCGTTGTGGATGTCACTGATCTGGTGTGTATCTGGGCGGTCAACAACTGTTCTGCGTACTATGACTCGGTGGGGGACCTGCTCGATGGTTACGTGTACTACAATGGCACGGGCAACGGGACCGTCGCGTTCTCGTTCTTCAACTCGACGCTCAATGCCACCGTCACCATGATCCCGTCGGCGTGCAACTTTTCGCGCAACGAGTGTCGATTCGTGGGCTCGGCATACGATCCGCGCTGCCAATGTCAACCACTGCCTCCCAGCGGCGAGATCAATCCTCATGCGATCGAGGGGGTGATCCTGCTGTATCCCTACATTGTGCCGGCGCCGGGAGACATACCGCAGTTTGTTCCCTACAACATCAACCTCAACTCGCTCAACTGCACCACCAATCTGTGGGCGCAGTGCAACTGCACGGCATCGTATGAGGAGCCAACGTTCCAGCTCTGTCTGCCGCTCGATGCACTCGATTGCACCATCCAGAACGTCACCTGGTCACAGTGCCAGACACTCAACCTGACCATGTGTCAGTTGGTGCCCAGCAACTTTAACGAGACCAACTTCTATCCGGTGCAGATCGCCAACAACACGCTCTACTGCAACGCCACCACAAACAAGCTGAGCTGCGATTGCACCAGCCAATTCGTCCAGGCCGAGCTGCCGCCTCGGAATGGCTCTGTCACGTACTACTTTGCCAATCTGCCGCGATACATGCAGTATTTCCAGTTTATCGAAAACTCGGCGTGCAACCACGATGTCGGCCTGGTCATACAGCAGGTGGACGACGTCGACGTTATCCTCAACAACAGCATCGTTGTGCCATACATGTTTGACTACCTGAGCGTGCTCCGGGAGCTCTATCGTCAGATCAGCCCCTACGTCATGGGCCTGGTGCACGATTACGTTTACGACCCGCTCTGGTCGCCGTACACCCTCGCCTGCGACAATGGTTGCCCCGAGACATTCATTGCACCGCCCACGGTGGATGGCTACGAGTGTGTCATCGATGCCAAGTCTACCCAGAACACTCCAGGATACGGCACATCCATCTTCTCGACGGTTTACCAGGCGGTGCAGGCCATCAACAACAATGGGGCGTGCAGCACCAACAAGACCGTGCTGATCCGTTACACCGAGCAGTTCTACGACGAACCGCAGCCCACAGACGAGAGCGCCGCCGTCTCGGATCAATCGGTCATCCTAGAATTTCAGGCGCCCTGCAACGGCTTCATCTTTGCCTCTCTCGAAGCCGCGGTGGTGGTGGGCAGCGGCTACTTTATCGACTCTAACGTCGGGCTGATCGCGTTCGTTGGCATCACCTTTATCCACCCGGGAGACACCACCATCCCGCTGTTCAACATCGACTCGGTCTCTGGGGGCAGCGTCAGTCAGATCTACTTTCACAACTGCAACTTTATTGGCCAGGGTGCCAAGGCCTCTTCGGTGATCGACTCGGCCCGCGTGGTCAACTTTGCTATGCGCTACTGCACCGTCACCAACTTTAACTTTGCTGCGGTCCGCCTGTTGCGCCTGCAGACCGTGGCGTTCGAGTACAACACCCTGATCCATTGCACGGGCAACATCGTCACCTTCCGCTTCACGCAGGGCTTCCAGATGAACTCCAACGTTTTTCTAAACTGCCGTGGCGGCGCCAACCTCCAGGGCGCCACGATCGTCTTGGCGCGCGCCATCAACGACGACACCTGCTCTCCTGCAGCGGTCAATGGCACAGGAAACAGCCCGGGGTGCGGTGACTTTGAAGGCAGCACCGATATGTCCGACTTTTGGACCTGCTGGTACCAGACGGTCTTTTGCCCGCCGTGGATAGGCTGCGGAACCCCCACCAGCGCCAGCGGATCGCGCCTGTTCCTAAACAACGTCAACATGGGCTGTGCATTCACGCGCAACTTTGTCTTTGGTGATCTGAGCCAGAGCTACGACGATGATGACGCGTGCTTCTTCTTCTCGGGTGGCTCGATGTTGCCCGACAACTTTACCGACAATGCCTGCGACAAGGCGCGCTACGGATTCCGTCACATCTACATGCAGAGCGTGTCGCCCAGCAACGTACCCGAGCTGGTCAACAACAATCCTCTCGTGCAGCCGACGCTGAATCGCGCGCCTCCGACTGGCTTCGTTCCCCAGGGCTTTGACTTTAGCGGCATCTCCATCACCAACATCTTTTTCCTGTTCTTTGACCTGTTCTCGACGGAGGATCTGTGGGCATGCGACATTGGTTGTCCGCAAGGAGACTGCAGCCAAGCCTGTGTGCACGACATTGTCAACGCATTCATGAATGGCACCTACAACTGCCTGGTGAACAGCAACTGGGATGTGGAGATCATGCCGGCATATGGGGCCGGTATTCCACGCTACGGACTCTACCAGTTTCGCAACGCCACCCAGGCCGTGTTGTTCTGCTGGCCCTTCCAGCAGTACAGAGACATCTACTACGATGTGACCACCGGCACCAGCATGCAGTTCATCTACGTCACCAGCTTCAACGGCTCCCGTTACCGTCTCGATAACATCACCGCCATCAACGACTTTTGGCTCCAGGGTAACACCAGCCGTGGTGATTGGTGCTCGATCGAGAATGGCTTCAATCCGGTGATCCGTGGTCAGGGTCACACGATCGAGGGAGTCCGTGGCTTCTCCAGCGACCTGGACTATCAGCTTCAGCAGAGCATCCTGGGCGCCAACATATGGAGCTTTGGTGGTTCAGACTTTCCAAACGACGTGCGCTTCTACCGCTGCAACTTTGACGGTCGGAATGTGGACCCGCACGGCAACTCCTACGCCCTGTTCTTTATACTGGGCGATGCCACGACCATCAACTACAACCAGGTGAACCCCCTGAACAATGGCCTACCGGGCTACACCGAGGCACACTTTGCCATGATCAACTGCACGATCAAAAACTTTCGCTTCTTCCAAGACGTGGAGGTGGATCCTATCACCGGTGCCAGGCAGCTCGCCCAGGGCTTCCCCGAGACCTCTGGTCTGTACCTGATGTTTGGCAACCGCGCCTACTGTAACAGCAGCGTCTACATGGAGGGCAACAACGCCAGCAACATTGATCGCTCGTTTGTGGAGATCTACTACGCGGGCAACCTCACTTTCATCAACAACTCGGCCTGGAACTGCTCTGGCAACTCGCGAGGCAACTCTGCCTGCGTGTACCTCGAGGGCGACCAGTACCACACCGCGGCACTCCCCAACATGTGGCTGTCATACTGGGTCATTGAGAACAACAACATCACCAGCAACCGCACACTGCAGTACCCGACCACCCTGTCGCGCAGCAACATTGTCTACGTGTCTAGCTTCTGGATAGCCACGCTGGCGGACGGTTCCACCTTCTGCTTCAAGAACAACACCTGCTGGGGTCTGCCGATCGGCGTGCGCTTCCTCAACATCAAGTACAGCAACCCGAACGGCACGCTGATCTCGTGCCTCACGCCGCCCAACAAGGTGTTCTTCCCCGACTTTGCACGCTCGCTCCGGGCGCTCGCCAACGAGTCTCAATGCTGGGTGACCTATCCGGGTGGTTACGGAGGCATCAATGGCACGATGCACGATTGGATCTACTCGTGGACCACCACGGCACTGGAGATGCACGGCGGAGCGATCATCTGTGACGACTGCTGCCCACTGCAGGAACCCACCAACTGCTACATCGATCAGTATCCCACCAATCCGTTGTTTAGCAACGCGAATCCTTGGTTTGGCAGGTTCCTCTTCAATGATCCCTGCACCTGCCTGAACTATTGTGCCGCTCTCACGCGCACCTGCATCATGCTGGGAACCGACGATGTGTTTGCCGCGCTGGCGCCCGACCCCATGCCCTACAAATACTACAACCTCAGCATCCAGTGCACCATCGCGCCGAACCTCATCAACCAGGTGCCCATCGTCGGCAACCAGACCATCCTGTACAATGTCTCGGGCAACCCGATCCTGCAGGGCACCGTGGGTATGGAGATTGATGGGTGCGGACACTGGATCGACAACCCCCTCCACCTGCCCGTCACCATCACGGGAGTGACCTTTGTGGACACGGGCGACTGCGCATCGACTTGGGACTTTACCAACCCCAACCTCACCACGGATCAGGTCATCATCAATGGCAACGTGCTCAGCGGCAACGGCACCACCACCTCGCTGCCGGTGAACGGAACCTTTGACGGCACCTTCACCTGGAACAACAACCTCATGACCAACTACAGCGGACACGGAGCGTACTTTTACGGCAAGGACTGCAACGACACGACTCTGAATCTCGAGAACAACCTGTTTGAAAACTTTCCGGGCGACGCATCGTCGGTGTACTTTTTCGCCAACATCTACGACCGCGGGAACAACTATGTCAGCTGTGGAGGTCTGCTGCCGGGGACCATCTACGGCTCGCTGGTGGAGATGTGCGCCTACAGTCCGAATCGATCGCACGACACGCTGCAGTTTGTGGGCAACAGCTTCGCCGGCAACCCGGGCATCGACTGCACGAGCGGCCCGTTGCAGACCGCATTCTATCTCATCAACCTCAACACCACATACGACAAGATCACCATTACCGACAACTCGGCAGACACAGAGATGTGCGTGGGCATGCGCTTTGTCAACTGGTCGCCGTTCAAGTGCAACACACCCGACCCAGACCACGACATCAGGCAGTGGTACTTTGACCGGAACAACCACATCCAGAGTCAGACCGGTCTGGACCTGCTGGTGGGCGCGGCCACCGCCGCCGGAGACAACGCAGCGCTGGCGGACCTCGTTGCCAATCCGCACAACCTGGCGGTGCGCTGTCTGTACTGCCATGCCGGCTGCTTCCGTGCCTCCTGGGACACGATGTCTTGGTGGCTGTTCTGGATCATCCTGGTGCTGCTACTCCTGGGTCTGCTCTGTTGTGTCTTTTGCCCCGGCTGCTGCTTCTGTGTGCCATCGTACTGCTACGATAAGGGCTGGCACTATGACTCTTTCCTGGGCATCGAGATACCCAACAATCGCGCCGAGTGGCCCCTGCTCGACGCCAACACCCGAGGCGAGCGTGGCCCTGGAAACAATATGCAGTGGTCGGCCATGAATCAGGTCACCTACGGGCAGCACATGGACAAGATCCGCACCGCTCAGGGAACGAGTCCGTGGTCCGGTGGATACAATAATGGAGCGCACTAACAAAAATCGCAAGCAAGCCCGCAACTATTAGCACCTGCCGACCATGATGTTCACGGCGGAGAAGATCCCCCGACGACAGGACAAGATCAGGAAGGATGCAGAAAGCCTCCATGCGATGTTCTTCTCCATGGTCTTCATTGGTGTGCTGGCATTTCTTCCGACGCTGTGCATGACCGCGAGCCGGCTCATCAACATACCGAGATCCTGCATTGAGAGCGGATCATTCAACAACAACGACACTGCCATCTGCTCCTCGATGATCGATCCGACACTTGCACAATACTGCGTCGGCACCAACTGGACCCTTGAAGATCCAGACAAGGCGTATGTCGGCATGTACTGCGGGATACACCTGGTCGCGTTCGAGACAATTTTCCTCCTGCTAGAGATCATCGGGATCGCCACGCGACCGGTTGGGATGCTTCTCTTTCTTCCCAGTGTGGTGTTGGTGTGGTCGGGATTCGTGTCTGTCCTTGTTGTTGTTCTGGCCTCGCTCCATGTCTATTGCCTGGTGTTGGACATGGCGGACTACTTGAACCAGCGCAAGTGGTTAAGAGCTATTGTGAACAGAGTAAATTCTCAAGTATGAGCAACAGTTTCCCCTCAGCTGTGTGGAAGTGGTTCGACCAGGAATTTGGCACGCTCTGGGCCATCGGTGCGCTCTGCGGCACGCTGCTCCTGGTGCTGGTGCTCGTCTGCATTGCCGCGTGTTGCATCAAACGCATCTGCAAATGCATGTTTTGCTGCTTCCTCTGTGAGGACTGCGATTGTTGTTGCAGCAGTTGCAGCCGATCGGCGAGCGACTCTCCACGGCGAAGGGCTACCAAGCATCGCAAGTTCACGCGCATCGGCAAGAACAACGATGACGACGGCATCGGCGGCGACGAGGAGGATCCTGGACTCTGATATTTTCTCGCAAGAGTCTGCGAGCACCCGTGTACAAAAACTCTTTTTCTCAATAACAGTTATTCCCCGAGGGTCTGCTTTTTTTTCTCGCCCCGTTTGAGACTCTTGTGCGAGCTACATCAAAAAGCCTGAAAGCGGGGCTTAATCAGAGCGCAGCCCTCCCCTCCCGATGGATACAGACCTCTCGTATGCCACGAGACTGTACTACTTTGTGCAGGGCTCGCAGTTTCTGTTCAACTTTGCCTATCTGCTGTTCACGTGGCTTGCGTTCAACTTTCAGAACCTCTACTTTGATACCCAGACCAGCGGTCTCTGGGCGGGCGGCTTCCCCTGGACCTACCTGAGGCTGTTTGGTACCATATGGGCGATCTGGGGCATCATCGGACTGGTGTGGCTGTTTAATCACACCTTCCGTGGTTGGCGCTACTGGGTTGCCGCCGCTGCGTCCGGAGGCGGTGGGATCTGGCTGCTGGTGTGCGCCATCACCTACATCTCGGACTTTACCGACTGCAACGGAACCACCTGGTGCGTCGGCAACGGAAACCCAGGCACCATCGATCCAGATTGGATCGTTCACGTGGTGATCGTCTGTGTGCTGTGTGTCATCTTGCTGCTCGGCATTGCCCTCATCATGTACCTGCGCTTCCGCACCGAGTTTGGCGGTTACGTCGCCCTGGCTGCCAGCCCCGGTGCCAACCCCAACGTCATGTCCGTCGCTCCACCCGGCACCGTCGGTTTCAGTCCCTACGGTGCCTCTCCCCAGATGCAAAACATCTACGGCGACATCAACGCTGCCGAGATGGGCACATCGGCCTTTGACGGTGGCGGCGCCGCTGCTCCTCCTGTTGCCTCTGACGGGGGAGTGCCTCCCTCTCGCCGCGTCATGTCCATCATGCGGGCCGGAGTGCCGCTCGGCGCTCTCGTCGCTGGCAGAACCGCTTCCGAGAAGTCTGTGTAGTTATTGACGATGATGTTTTGCTTGCTATTAAAACTGTGTCGGTTTTATTCTACCACTACTAGTTTTCCTGCTGTTGCTGCACCTTTAGGAATCGAGAGTGATCGATTGCGAGCAGCAGGGGCAAGAGGGCACCGCCGCCGCCACCGGTTCCACTGGGAGGAGCAAAGGTAAAGGTGTAATAGTCGATCTGCACGATGCGGTCCTGGTTGGTCTTCTCCGAGACCTTGACCATCACGCGGGGCCCCTCCGAGATCAGTTCCATGCTGTGCCGAAAGTTGCTGGCGGCATCTGGGTCGTGAACTCCGAATCCGTGGCGCGACGCAAAGCACTTGCATGCGCTCTTGCGTCCAGAGGCGCAGCGAGCGTCCTCGTCGGGAGAGTTGAATGTGTAGGTAAAGTCGGGGTGCAGTTCGTCGTTGAGTGTGTTGCAAAACTGCTCCTTGCTCGTGCCCTCGTGGTTGTGCCAGCTGTACAGGGTGTTGGTGATGAACCGGCGCACCTGCTCGCGCAGCGCCTCGGCAGCGGTGTTGAGTAGGTTCACCTCGCTCGAGTGGGCCTGGTTCTCGCGTTCTGCAATCATCTTGTAGCAGCGCTGCTCAAAGTCCTCGTTGGCCTGGTAGCGCTGCTCGGCAGCGGCGCGGTTCGGGCCACGGTTTCTCCGAGAGGCCCAATCGTCGGGCAGTCGGGGCATCTGGCCGACCACGCGTGCAATCTCTTCTGGGCTGGCATGCTCGCCAGCTCGACCCGTGATGTGAGGGTTCAGTGAGCCTCCGAGACCTCCGGGTTGCTGCGTCGGACGCTTGGTGACGATCCCGGCTTGTGCCACACTAATGATAATCACAAGGATTACAACACAATACCGAAACATCTTGAGCAAGTCTATTGACAAGTCGCGAGACAGACTTTTTATATGTTACGAGCGCTGTTGTTGTTCTTCTTCCGCCCTCGTCGGTTTACGTGGGCACGGCCCTTGCGGTGATGCCATGTGTGTTGTTCGCCCTTCTGTCCCTTGCGACGCAGCGTCTCTTCGAATGTCAAGCTGCCTATTGCCTTGATCTTCAGGTCGTCTCGTGAGTTCATCAACAGGGCTCTAGTTGCGTTGATGATGTCGTTTGTCACAGCAAAGTATCTGTTGTCGATGGCTCTGGGGCCGTTGTGTCTGGGCTTTTTCGATGGGGGACCAAAGAGTTGCATTTGGGTGAGACCCCTAATATTGAGCATCTTGTCGTTGAAAACGAGTATCTTTCATCAAAATGTGCTCAATAGGAACGAGAGAAATATCCAACTCGGGGATTGGGATGATCTTGTCTCGATTCCAGTAGTATTCGAAAGCCATGCTGCTGGGGGTCGCACAACTTTTTTTTCTCTGGTAAAGACTCTTTTTTTAATGAGCAAAAGACATCGTCTTCAAGGGAGTTGCATGGGAACAGAGTGTGTGATGGGCTGCTGACAGACACGACACACCGGCCCCAGGCACTCGAGACACGACTGGACGTGGCCACAGGGCATTGGCACGCAGTCATAGTCGCGAGCAGCTCGAGTGAGGGGGCAGTATGGGCACTGGTTCACGTTGCGGGCAAAGTCGGCAAAGAGGGTCATCTGCTTGAATCGCTCTGCGGTGGCCTCATCGATGGCGGGCAGAGGCTGCTGCTCTTGCTGCTCTTGCTGCTCTTCAGGTCCGGATGGCACCGAGTGGGACGACGACGAAGAAGAAGAGGAGGAGGCATCGTCGGGAACTGCGGGACTCGTGTCTTCTGCTGGTGCCGGTGCCTCTGCAGCCGCCGGTGGTGGTGGTGTCAAGGCGGGCTGCTTCTTTTTCTTCTTTTTGGCCTGGCAGTTTTTGCGCTTCTTGACCAATTGTTGTTGCTGTTGCTGTTGCTGTTGTTGAGCGTCGATCATATCCTGCTCCATGTTTTGCAGCAGGGTCATGGCGGCCAACGATATGGCTTCCTTGTTTGCGACGTGGTAATGCAGCGCGGTGCCAAACATCTGCATCACCATGCCGCGGTAAAAGGTCCACGACATCATGACGCGGGCGCACAGCTCCTGGAACACCGCGCTCGAGGGCTTGTTGAGGCTCTTGGCGTTGCCGCAGTATAGAGCGTGCAGCCACATGCGCATGCCCCGCATGTCAAGGCGGACGACGTTCGAGTAGCGCATAAACTCTGCCGAGCGCAGCTGGCTGACCCGAGCGATCAGCTGATCCGGATAGAGGTAGACAGTCTCGGCGCGCAGCACGTTGCCATCGCACCCGGAGCACTGTCGCCAGCACGGCGCACGCTTCAGAAACACATACTCGATCAGCGGATAGAGCATGAAGCTGCGGACGTGATTCAAGCCCCGGATGGAGAAGCGAACTTTGCCGCGCATAAAGTTGAAGCGAGACTCGTTGGTCAGGTTGGACCAGTAGCGATTCACGCCCTGGTACTGATCCTCCGTCAGGCGTCCAGTGTGGGTGACACCGTCGGGGCACAGGCGACCTTGATAGTCCCAGCACTCGAGCCAGGCGTTCCGCTCCGCTCGGTACCCCGGCGTGGCTCGGATGGCCTTCAGGTCCTTTCGCACGTCCTCTAGCTGAGACGAGACGCAACGAAACATCGTCTCGAGCTGGTTGTCAATGTTGTCGTTGCTCTGGCGCCAATCGGGGTCGAGTGGCGATGATAACGATGCCTCGACGTCCTGGTGTTGAAAGCCCAGGTCGTACTCGGTGAAACGGTTCTTGTCGGCGCTCTGATACACGAGCTTCTCCTCCAGGTTGGCCTCGACCAGGTGTCCAGAGGGTTGGTCGGGCACAAAGAATCCCATCCCAAACTTGAGTGCACACGCGCTGTTGGGCACGCCGATGCCGTTGGATGGGCCAGACGGAGTGGACAGCGGGACGCTGATCTTGGGCGTCTTGCTAAAGAGATGGCTCTTCTGGCGGCGGTACTTGCTACCATCGGGTTGTTTCGATGATGGCGGCGGCGGCAGCTCTTCCTCCTCATCCTCATCATCGTCGTCGGCAAATACCTCGGGATAGATCTCGCGCATGTCGACGAGTGTGGTGAAGGGAGACGTCTCGAGGGAGCGGAACGCCTCTGTGCAGATGGGATGTAGATCCTTGTTGTCGGCGGGGTCTGCCTCGGTCCACCAGTCCATGTCCTCTAGCACCATGCGGTTGGTGGTGGGCTTGCAAGAATGGGGCTGCTTGAGCTCCTCTTTGACGTAGGAGCGATTGCACATCAGGCAATACTCGACGGTGATGATATCATCATCTGCTGCTGCCATGGTTTGGGGGCGACAGTGGTGTCCTACCTGAGAAACAAAACGCCGGGATTTTATGCTCTCGCAGAGCCAAAAATAGCCTCAAACTAAAAATAGCACCCAGTTACCAAAAATGGTATCAGCTCTCCTTTTTACTATTGCCGGGGATTGGGTCGCCGACTAATACTCGTACAATACTGCCATCTTGTGCAATCACTTGTGGATTGAATGACACTGCCGGTATGCCAGAGGAGGAAGAAGGAGTGGTGGCGACAGCAGCAGTGGTGTTATCTCCTAGAGAGATCACATTCATGTGTCTGGAGTGAGGTGTTGTTGACGATGATGGCGCCGGTGCTATTGGTTGCTGAATCCCTCCGATTACTCTGTGTCCCTGTTGCTGCTGCTGAGAGGGAGGCGGCTGGGGCGGGGGTTTCGGCACTGGGGTTGCGGGCTTGACTGGGCTCTTGCTGATCCGGAAGCCATTCGATCCGATCGAGCTGATGTCCCAGTAGATGAATGAATAGGCCATGCACGAGCAGGCGAGATTGACGAGCGCCCGCATCAGGCTTGGTACGTATATGGGGAACGCAGTCAGGATGATGTGCACCAGCAGCAGGGCCGCCACCACCCACCACCAGGCGCTGTCAATCCCGTCCCAGTCGAGGAAGAACCACAGCACCAGATAGATGCCCTTTGCGATAGCGCTGATCTTGGCGATCCACAGTGCCACTCGGATGAGGACCTCTTCGGTGCGCATCATTGCCAACACCACGATGACGGGTTCGACCGCCAGCAGCCCAACGATCATCAGCACCGCGAGCCAGACGGCGCCGTTCAACAGCGCCAGAAACAAGATGGGCCAGCGCATGAGCCAGAGCACCAGGCAGAGGATCTTGGTGTCTTGCACAGCGTAGTAGCAAAACACCTCTGCATCCAGGAGAATCCCTTCGGCTCTCCCAGTCTCGTAGGTGAGTGCGTGATCAGTGGTGCCAGGGACCAGGCCCAGAGTGACCTTCTTGTTGTCGTCCCGTTGGTGTACTGCTGCCGCATGTTCGTGCGCAGATGGAGTCGAAGGTGGATCCGCGAGGCGCACATACGCCCCAGCAGAGGCAGCGGCCTCGGCATAGGGAGCAGCAGGAGCAGGAGCCGCCATTTTTGAGGTGGAAGCTATAAATAGAAGTGCTTCCAAAAATAGTTATTCTTGCGTTATATACAGACGTTAATAAAAAAGGATGCCAAGAATTTTTCTCTCTGCCCCGGCGACTTTTGGATGCGCCTCCTCCCTGATTACGGGCGAGCGTATGTCCTTTAATAGTCTTGCTCGAGAATGGACATTTCCGCCGAAGGGTCAACAACCATGGAAACCGTCAAGCACGTTTGGGACACCATCAATCCCGAGGACTATCAGCAGCAGCACCACCAACGACCGTCTCCTGTCACCGCCGTCGCGCCATCAGACGAAGACGACCATACCGCGGGCGATGGGTCGGCAGGAGAAGAGAGGGGACTCACGCCGCGCGAACTGATCTATCAGTGGTGGATCCGGAAGCAGGCGAACGAAACTCACGGCCAGTACCAGGCCCCCATCCCCTGGGGTTCGCTGTGCCTGTACAATCTGAACAAGTGGAACCAGGACGACATCTTTTCCATCCGGCCGATGAACTGGATCAACCGCTTCCGAGAGTATTGCGCCATCCTGTTTTACTTTATCGACGAGGACAACCAGGTCATCAACGTGCTCGGCATCATCGCCATCTATCACTTTAAGAAGCTCACCCAGACCAACCCCGACGCCATAGGCAACGCCTTCCAGTTTATGGGCAAGAACACGTGGCCGCCGCGTGACTGGGTCGTCTGCCAAGGTGTGGACATCTCCACCATCCAGGCCGGTCGTGGTCAGCGCATCCACGACTGCTCAGTGGCCATCGATCAGCTCGAGGCACCCGGAAGCCTGCCCAACAAGGATCGCGTCTCTCGACTCGTCAACGAACAGCTACCACGCTTCGAACAGCTCGTCATCCAGCTGGACAAGCTCATCCAAAAGTACGAGGCCCTGCACCGGCACCGTTCTCCAGACTACTGGCTCGAATTCAAGGCGCTCGTCAAGGAGCAGTACCTCGCTGGGATGGACTTTGCGCTGGTCGAGCACCGCGTGTTGGACTATTGCCTGCGGCGTCACCTGCTCTACTATGTGCTGTGCATCGAGAAGGAGGGCGTCTGGCAGCGCCTGGCCGAGGTGGCGGCACACCTGCTGCAGTGCATCGTCAGCATGTGCTGGCCTCACGAACACCTCATCGTCGAGTTTCTCAAGATGTGCAACATGAACACCTGGATGATCGACCTCAGCGAACCGCACCTCTGCGTACACCAGGCACTCACCGGCTGGAGCTGCGCCTGGAAGCAAGAGTCCAACTTTCGCAGCGCCGCGCTCAGCATGTTTGGCACCCACCTGCACAATGGCGGTGGCGGCACCGCTCAACACCCCTCCAAGAAACGCATGCTCCTTCGAGCATCCGACAACAGAACAGTGACGCCTGTCAGCTCTCGATTTGTCACGGCACGTTCCCGAGAAGAGTGCCAGGAGCGCTACCAACACGCCATGCAACAGGCCGCCTACAACGACTCGCTCACCCTGGTGCTCGACAACGACACTGACCATCAGGTGTGGGAGGATCCCGTGGTGCCGCTCTCCAAGCGTCTCAAGGCCCCGTTTGACTCTCGCATCGTCGCCTGTACACGGCGCAACGGACGGCGCATCTGGCTCCTCGAGAGCATCGAACGCCTCCAAGAGATGGAGCTGAACAACGAAGACGAGGAACCGCTCCAGCAGGTGCTCTACGACTATCTGCCCACCAAGATGTTCTTTGTCTATCGGCAGGCACCCCTCGAACGCCGCCAGTACCTGCAGGAGAACCTCTGCAAGGCCGTTCGAGACTACCTCATCGGCACCAAGGAGTTTTCCTCCAGCGCCGAGGACAGCACTGCCATGGACCTCATCCTCAGAGACTATCGGCAGTACCAGATAGGCAACGAACTCACCATCTGCGTGTTCAACTCTCTGGTGTTCAAGACTCTGTGGCTGATCCGCACGCTGCTGTTCCAGGGCGATGCCATCCGGTTCCTCCCCGACTCGCAAAACATGCTGCAAGAGTATTACTCAAACCACGCTGCGGTGCCTGTGCCGTTCGAGTGGCCCCTGCAGCCCGACTTTGAGCACCTGCAATCGGCCTACTCCTGGTGTCCCTCGACTTCACCGCGCACACCAACCACCCCCTCCACTCCCCCGACGTCCTCTGCAACGGCCAGCAACCGAAAGGAGCATGCTGCCGTGATGAATCGCGTGCTGGAGGACTTTCTGCGCGAGAACGACAGCCGAGAGCCCCCGCGATTCCTGTGGACCCGCAACAAAAACTACTTTTCTGCGAATCCGCCCGGCGAGCGACAACCACCGTACGAGATCACCAGCGACAACACGCCCATGTACCTGCTCACGTACCTGGACATCCCATTCTTCCTCGGCTCACGGATGCGCTACTACCTGCACACGGTCAAGTCGGAGCTGCGCAGCAGGCACAACAACAGCCTCAGTGATCTGTTTCGCAGCAACGAGGGCGAATTCAAAGTGTGCGCAACCGTGGGCAAGCGTTTTGTGCAGCTGTACCTCGAGGCCAACCCCAAGGCGGCAGCGGCAGTGGCAGCCGCAGCATCGAGCATTTCCATCGCCAGGAGTCTGTCATCGGCGGACGTCCCGACAGAGACGGCAGAGGTGATAACGACGGTCACGGCCCCAGTGGATCAGGAGGCAGCCATCGATGGCGGGGGTGTCATCATGCGTCCCGTGTCGATCCGCGTGAAGGCTCCCGCAGTGTCCCCCGTTGTCTCGAAGCAGCAAAACAAGCGGCAACGCGACGACGAGGAGCGAGAGAAGACCGCCCGCTACCGCAAGACCCTGCGCGAGTATGCCAACTCGCACTGGGAGGACTATGTGATCTTTCTGCTGGGCGATCGCTACGCCTCGCGCACCGACGCTCAGATTCGCTACGGAGCCAAAGGGAGCTTTTTCACCACTCTCAAGGGCGAGTATGCGCTCTGCTGGAAGGACACTGAGCACGGCATCAGCAGCAAGGGCAGCTATCCTCTCACGCTGTACCAGCTCTACTCTGAGGAGCACAATGGTCACTTTGAGGCCTCCATGTGCCACAAAGAGAGGGACAAGAACTCCAAGCCAGAGGTTCGCAAGACCAAGACTGGCAAGACCTACACCATCTTCCCCAAGACCCCGTGGCAGGAGATCGCCGCCAAGAGCATCACGGCGGATCAGATCTACGAGCGGCTCGAGGTGTTCTTCAAGGACAAGACCAACCCGGAGGAGCGCGGAGAGTACATTCGCGATGCGGACGGTATGCATGCACCGCGCAAGGACGACGCCAAGTACGAGGAGACTATGCTCAAGAAGATCGAGGACGCCAAGCAAGAGATGAAGGAGATGCACGCCAACACGTTGTCCATCAAGGGCTTCCTGGCACAAGAGTACCTGCGGCAGACACGTGGTATCAGGTGCCTGTCGGAGCACGTCCTCGAGGAGTCTCCCTACGTGCGATACAGCTCGGCCCTAGACTACTACCACCAGCGCGACCCAGTCACTGGGGTGAAGCGACCCAAGGACGTACCCCCTGCCGTGATCTTCTTTGCCGTCAACAAGCAGCGCGAACTGGTCGGCTGCCAGCGCATCTACCTCGACGCCAAGACCAAGGGCAAGATCATGTTTGAGAATCAGATCCTCGATTCGCCCAAGCGCTCCAAGGGACCGCTGGCCGCTGCCAATGCCTTCTGCTGCGTGCAGTATGGCCGTCTGGACAAGCTACCCTGCGTCTACCTCGCCGAGGGACCCGAGACCGCCCTCAGCGTCGCCGCAGCCTCGCCCTATATGCGCGTCTACACCTCGTTTGGCATTGGCAACTTTAAGCGCTTTGACTTTGACCTGCGCACGCGGTGGCAAGACTCGCCCTCGGGCATCTCCTGTCCGATGCTGTGTCTGTGTCTGGATCGCGACAAGCCCAAGCCAACAAAGAAGAAGAAGCAGCAGGACAGCCTAACGCCACCATCACTAGTCAACAACAACACCGCAGCTGAGACTGTCAAGGGAGCCATTGCTACGCTGCGTGAACTGGGCTGGACAGTGATCACGGCGATGCCAGAGGAGTGCGACGAGCCGCGTCCGGGGGCCAAGGCCGACTTTAACGACGTGCTCTGTCGACAGGGAGTGGAACGTGTCCGAGACCTGCTCGGTGTTCCTCAAGAGGCTCGCATCCGATGGTTTGGAGAGACCGAAGGCGACGACGACGAGGAGGAGGAAGGAGAACAAGACCCACTCAACCTGTGGCCAGCCAACGTGCCGCGAGAAGATGGCACGGACGAAGAGTGGCTCGTAGCTCCTGACGTACTCTGCGATGCGGAGCGGGTCGAACAGCTGCGGTCAAGAATACGCGAAGAAGAGGAGCAGCAGCAACAGGACGATGACGATGTAGCAGAAGAAGATGAAACAGAATAGAAAATTTATTTGATCGTTCACAAGTAGTTGTGAGATCCAACGGTGCCAGAGGGAAGGGTGGCAGAGGCGGGTCCCCAGGCCTGCTGCTGCGGCGGGGCAGAGTCGTAGAAGGTGCGGATCAGCATCAGAAAGTCGAGCGTCTCTTGGATCTGCATCACGGTCTGGATGAGGATGTGATGGTTGAGACCGAGTGTGATCTGCTTGCCGTCGGGCGAGTTCCAGCAGGTCTGTATGGCGCACAGCGCCGGCAGGTGACTGACGGGCACCGTCACGACGTTCTTGAGCTCCGCGCTTGTCTTGGGTTCGGTCTCGATCCAACGCAAAAAGACGTGCGAGATTCCGGCGCGGCGCGGATCACGGAGCGCGTCCTCAAACACGCCGAGGTAGACGGTCTGCTTGATGTCGGCCTTGTTGAGACCAATCTCCTCCTTGATCTCCTTGTCGGCCGCGGCGCGGATCGAGAGGTCCCCGGCCTCGTACTTGGGCTGCTGACCGTAGCCCTGCTGCACGCGAGTCCCAGGACGCTCGACGTGCCCTCCAGCCGCCACCACAAGATCGTCGTTGTTCTGCATCTTGCCCCAGACCTTGGCCTGCTTGGTCCACCGACCGAGGACCAGGTGAGGCTCGGGCATGGTGCGGGTCCAGTGGAAGCAAAAGTTGTCGGCCCAGAGATCCCAGCAGCGCTGCTCTTGCGGAACGCTGCTGCCCTTGGGAATCCAGGTGGTGTCGAGCAGGTTGGCGCGCTGGAGCTCCTCCGAGGAGAACAGATAACCGGGTGGGCGCTGGATCGAGTAGATGGGCACGGCCACGTAGCCAGTGTTTCCCAGCACCTGGACGCGACGAGAGTTGAGGCGGGAAAAGTGCGCATCGTAGCGATTGTCCACCACGGCACCGATGCCGACAAAGCCAGAGACGGGAGCGAGTTGACTGGATTGGAACATGTTATTTGCTGCTGCTACTGCTGACGAGGAGAGTTGGAACAAACAACAACAACACAAAACGCTCTGCCCTTTATGGACCCGAGGGACTCTTCTATTTTTGACGGTCAAATCTATTTTTGGAGTCGTGTCTATTTTCAGCAGTGGGCAACTGGAAAATGGTCGGATTAAAACACGACCCTGGAGGGAAACGAATATACCCTCTGCTCCTGTCCCTGGAAAAGTAGAAAAAATGGAGGACGCAGCTGCGGCATCCATCATCGGCACCAGCAGTCCTCTCCTCAGTGTCGAGCCTGTTGCAGCCGGTGCAAAGCAACAGCGTGTCGTCAGCAAGCCTCGGGTGATCCTGCTGAAGCGCAGCGTGATCCGTCTTCGGCTGCGTTCGGATGGCACCGCCCATGCCCGGGACTCGTTCGGCATCGACCCCAGCCAGCAACTCACCACTAGCGGTGCTGTGGTGGCCAACTTTGGCCTTCAGGCCCGTCCGTTGCCCGTGAGCATGGACCAGGGCACGTTGGCCATCAGCTCCAAGATCCCCCTGGCGTTCTATCGCGTCGACGAGCCGTTCTGGCACCTGACCCCGGGCTCGGTGCACTCGCGGGGCATCATTGGCGAGACGGTGCGCATCACGGGCAAGAACCTAGAGTGGGTTGGTACGCTGCTCGAGAGCACCAAGGACGTCCTGGTGGTGTACAACAGCGAGCGCAGGACCGCCAGCGTGATCCGCAATGACAAGGTGGCCTCGGTGGACGTCCAGGAAGTGGCCAAGGACGACGCGTCGTTCTTTGGGCGCTCCAACATGTGCATGATCGTGGCCAAGCAGAACGTCTCGTTGACGGCGAGCAACATCCAGTTCTACATCCAACAGGAGGACATTGCAGAGCTCAACTACCAGCTCGGCGAGCTGTCCTACACGGTCCATCACTTTATCGAGTTGATCGGTCGTGAGCAGAACGGGACGCTGTACGCACGCATCAAGAGCGTGGCCGAGATCGTCAACCAGACCGGCATCGATCTCACGCCCGTGGTCGTGGAGTTGGTCGAGAAGCGCAAGGACGTGGTGGACAGGCCTCATCAGCAGCAGCAGCAACGTGGCGTGTATTACGGACGACGATCTGC
>Ga0181537_10000788_pt1 | contig 29694 bp, 22 predicted proteins | sample PEATcosm2014_Bin_39_FD_119765 | JGI IMG/M metagenome (GOLD analysis project Ga0181537, IMG submission 119765) | Peatland microbial communities from MTU Mesocosm Facility, Houghton, MI, USA - PEATcosm2014_Bin23_10_metaG | ecosystem: Environmental > Terrestrial > Soil > Wetlands > Peat | place...
GAGCAAATCGTAAAGGAACCGGAGATGGTGGGCGAGCGGATGCGCGCCACCTGTGCGGAAGACATGAGCAAAATGGGGTTGGAGGTAATTTCGTTCACCATCAAGGAAGTGCGCGACAAGAACGAGTACATCTCTAACATGGGGCGACCGGATGTGGCGCGAATCAAGCGCGATGCAGATGTGGCGACAGCAGAGGCGGAGCGGGATACGGCGATTCAGCGGGCCAATGCGCTGAGGGCATCGGCGATAGCCAAGGCACAGGCGGACCAGGACCGGGTGATTGCCGAGACAGCTTCACAGACGCGGCAGGCGGAGGCGCAGAGGGATCTCGACATCAAGAAAGCGGAGTATTCAGAACAGAGCCGGAGGCAGCAGGCGTCGGCGGACAAGGCGTATGAACTGCAGACGAACGTGATGCTGCAGCAAGTGACGGCCGAGCAAGTGAAAGTGCAGCAGGTGGAGAAAGAAGGCCAGATCAAGGTGCAGGAAGCGGAAATTCTGCGCCATGAGAAGGAACTGATTGCCACAGTGCTGAAGGGCGCGGAGATCGAGCGCCAGCGGATCGAGAATATGGCGGCGGCGGAAAAGAATCGTTTGACCGCGGAAGCCGAGGGACGGGCGGCGGCGATCCAGACGCAAGGCGAGGCGGAAGCCAGCATCATTTTCAAAAAAGGCGAAGCCGAAGCCAAGGCGATGAACGTGAAGGCCGAGGCCTACCAGGAGTGGAACCAGGCCGCGGTGGTGGACAAGCTGCTGACCAACATGGCCGACGTGGTGCGCGCGATGGCCGAGCCGCTGAGCAAGGTGGACAGGATCACGATCGTGTCCACGGGCGGAGAGGATGCCGCCGGGGTGCACAAGATCACCGGCGACATGACGAAGATCGCGGCGCAGGTGCCGGCGTTGTTTGAGGCGCTGAGCGGGATGGACATCAAGCAATTGATGGCCAACGTGACAGCGATCAAGACGAGGCCAGAAAAAGACGCGTCGCAGCCGGACGGCGCGGCCGGCGGCATATAGCGGAGATCCGGCCTGGCACTTGAAGGCGCGAGGCCGGGATCGCCATGTGGCGCGAGAAGGAATCGCGGCTGGGTGCGGAAAGCCGGAATCCCGATGCTCTTGAGAACAGAAAGTCAGCGAGGAGGATGGTATGTCGTTATTGGACAGGGTAAGCACATTGTTGCGGGCCAACCTGAACGATCTGGTGGAGAAGGCCGAGGATCCAGAACGGATGTTGAAGCAGATCGTGCTGGATATGGAGAACCAACTGCTGCAGGTGAAGACACAGGTGGCGATTGCGATTGCGGATCAACATCTGCTGGAGAAGAAACGCGCGGAGCATGAAATGCAGGCGGCGGATTGGCGGCGTAAAGCCGAGTTGGCCGTGACCAAGGGGCAGGACGATATGGCGCGCGCGGCGCTGGAGCGGGCGTTGAGCCACGATCAGCTTGTGACCGGATTTAGCGCACAGGCCGAGGACCAGAAGCACGAGGCCGACAGTCTGCGCCAAGCTCTGCACAAGCTGGAGCAGAAGCTGAGCGAAACGCGGGCGCACTGCGAGATGCTGGTGGCCGAACACCGGCGCGCCAAAGTGGTGGGACGCGCGACGAAGGCGAGGCAGGCCGTGGGAACGGATCAGGAGCAGGCGATGGGGCGGATGCGCAGCAAGGTGCACGTGAAGTCGGCCGAGAATGCGGCGGCAAGCGAGATTCTCTCTCCGGAAACGCTGGAAGACAAGTTCAAGGCGCTGGAGAGCGAGGATCGCGTGGAGATGATGCTGAACGAGTTGAAGAACAAGGTCGCGGCCAACAGATAAGGGAAAGAGAGCGCCTCACTTTGAAAGCGCTCGATGAATCGCGGTCCTGAGACTTGTTCGCGATTGTTCTTCTGGGAGTTGTCTGCCCGGCTTCACTACCGGCAGCGGAGTTGCTGCAAAGGAAAGCAAGATGAAATACCCAATTACGATCTGTGCGGTTGTCAGCCTTTTAACGTTGCCGTTGCTCACTGGATGCAGCGTGGCCTCTCCGGATGCGGGTCATGAGGCAGTGTGGGTGGAGAAGCCGATATTTGTAGGTCATGGCGGCGTGAATCCGACACCTGTCACGACGGGAAGATCGTATGGCTGGCTGACCAGCAACGCGATCGATGTGAACATGCAGCCGCAACGAGTCGATATGGAATTTGACGACATGATGACCAGCAGCGGAGTTCCTGTCAGCTTTCACGTGGTGGCGCAGTTTAAGGTGACAGACGCGGTGAAGCTGGTAAGTGCGTTTGGGGCGGACCGGGATTCGGATGGCAAATGGGGATTCTGGGATCGCAATATGGATCAGCCCTTGCGCACCGCGGTACGAGACTCGGTGAAGAAGCGGGACATGCAGGAGATGGCGATCTCACAGACGGCCGCGGATGCAGTTGGGGTGGAGGTTTCGACGGCTGCGAATCAACTGGTGCAGAACCTGGGCGTGCCCATCATGTTCACGACGATCAACGTGGGGCGTGTCAATCCGCCGGATGCAATCAAGAACCAGCGGATCGAAACGGCTGCGCAGGAGCAACGGGCTATCACCATGCAGCAAACCAAGCTGGCGGAAGATCAGCGCAAGATGGCCGAGCAGAGCCGCGCATCGGCGGACAATGCCTACCGCGAGGCAATGCAACTGAGCCCGGACCAGTTCCTGCAACTGGAGCGCATCAAAATGCAGAGGGATGTGTGCGAACATGCGGCCTGCACGTTCTTTATCGGGGGTGGGCCAGTTCCCACGGTCGACGCGGGAAAACGCTAAGGTTGAGGGGAAAGCTCCTATTTGGCCAGGATAACGGCCTGCGCATGAAAGAGGCGATTTGCCTCTTTCAGCGCGGGTTGATCCGCCAGGATGTCGCTCTCGTCTAATTAATTGAGCCTGGGTGTGAAGGAAACCGTGCGCTGGATTAAGCTTGATGTACGCGTGCTTCAGGGTTGCGGCTTTCCAATCGTATGTTTGCCGGCGATTTGGGTCCATGCGCTGCCGCGAAACAACGGAAGCACTTTCGGGTTCAAATCTAGATTGGCACACCGGTGAGTGAATGCGATTGTATTTAGGCCTGATTGTGTGCGGCGCGAGCTGCATAGCGCCCATTGCCGCACGAGCACAGGGAACCACAGAGACAACTATGGTTGGACCGGCCGTCCTGGTGTCGTCGTCAGCCGCTTCCCTTCCCGATGCTCCGTTGCCGGCGGGAGAAGCGTTGGAGGCGGGACAAACGCCGGCACAGGAGCCAGCCCCCGGATCGACACCGGCTCAGCAAACGCCAAGCGCGCAGCCGGCACAGAATAATCCAGGACAGGCAAGCGGCCAGAGCAGCTCGAGCGCGCAGGCGCCAGCCGCACAGACCAGCGCGGAGCAGAGCCGACATGAAAAAGCCGAAGAGGAGTTGAAGGAACAGGAGAAGCAGCGTGTGATGGGCGTGATGGCGACCTTTAACACCACTACCAACAAGGATGCAGCGCCTCTTTCGGGCGGGCAGAAATTCAAACTCTTCATCAAAAGCGCGACAGATCCATGGCCCTTTCTGCTGTCGGGTGTTGTGGCCGGAATCGGCCAAGCGGAGAACAGCACGCCGGAATGGGGACAAGGCGCTCAGGGCTACGCGAAGCGATTTGGAGCAGGCTATTCCGACTACTTTATAGGAAACTTCTTTGGCAACGCTTTGCTGCCGGCATGGTGGCATGAAGATCCGCGTTACTTCCAAAAAGGCACAGGAAGCACGACGAGTCGCGTGTTGTGGGCGGCGGCAAGCACAGTGTGGTGCAAGCGCGATAATGGCGGCTGGGGACCAAACTATTCGAATATCGTGGGCAACCTGATTGGCTCGGCAATCGGCCGGGCATATTATCCTCCGGAGAATCGGTCTGTCAGCGGTACGATCTCGGATGGTCTCACTGTTTCGGCGGAAGGAATTGTGGGAGCTGAGGTGATCGAGTTCTGGCCGGATATGGTTCGCGCCCACAATCGCAAGAAGGCTGAGAAGCTGGCCCGGGAAGCTGCCCAAAAGGATGCACAGGGCGCCGCGAAGCAGGCGGCTCAGCCGGCCGCAACAACACCCCAAGCTCCCAAGAATTAAACCAACCTAGAACGCGCATAGCGCGCTCACTGCCGCGGTTTGCCGCGTCGAAGGACCGCGCGCGATACTTGAGTGCGACTGCGAAACTTCATTTGAGGACATTGATGCGCATTCTGCGGACGGATCGTTTCTCAGGCTGGGCCATGTGCCTGCTGCTCGCCAGCGTGGCCGGAGCCCAGACACGCCCTGGCGCACTAATAGGTCCGGAAGATGGGCACGGTGCCTACGCGACCGGAATCTACAAGAATCTATTTATCGAGGACGGGCACTCGAAGCGCGACATCGAAGCGAAGATCGACGCCGCCTATCAGCAGTTGTTCCATGGCGACCCGCAGACGCAGGCGATTGCGTTTGCAGCGGGCAGCAATGCGAATGGGCCGCTGATGTATGTGACCGACTGGAACAATCACGATGTGCGTACCGAGGGTATGTCTTACGGCATGATGATCGCGGTGCAGTTGGGGAAGAAGGCCGAGTTTGATGCGATCTGGAACTGGGCGATGACCTACATGTACGTTTCAGATCCGAAAGCCCCGAGCTATGAATATTTCGCGTGGTCATGCAAGACGGACGGGACGCACAATTCGGAAGGGGCGGCGCCGGACGGGGAATCGTATTTTGCGATGGCGCTGCTGTTTGCCGGAAATCGATGGCCGGGTGGGAAGGGGATCTACGACTATCACGCGGAGGCTGAGAAGCTGTTGAGGGCAATGGTGCACCGGCAGGTGATCTCGGCACCGGGTAAGTATGGGATGCACACAGTGGGGCCGATGGTGAATGCCGATCCGCCGATGATTTTGTTTGTGCCGGAGGTTTCGCCGCAGCCGTTTACCGATCCGTCGTATCACCTGCCCGCATTTTACGAACTGTGGTCGCGCTGGGGACCGGAAGAAGATCGTGATTTCTGGGCGCGGGCGGCGGAGGCCAGCCGGGCGCTGTTTGTGAAGACAGCGAATCAAGAAACCGGATTGGCGCCGAACTACGCGAATTTCGATGGGTCGCCGCACCCGAATCGGTTTCCGCAGTCTGGTGAGTTTGGCTACGACGCGTGGCGTACGGCGAGCAACTGGTCAGTAGATTGGTCGTGGTGGCATAAGGCTGCGAAGGAACAGGAACAAAGCGATCGCATTCAGAAGTTTTTTGTCGGGCAAGGGATCGACAGCTATGGACCGGTTTTCACGCTGGATGGGAAAGACCTGGGCGCAACGCCGGGATTGACGCACGAAGATCATCCGGCAGGGCTGATGGGCACGAATGCGGTCGCAGGACTGGCGGCGACGGATCGCACGCGGGCAAAGCTATTCACTGAGGCGCTGTGGAACGCGCCGATTCCATCGGGGCAGTACCGCTACTACGACGGGATGCTTTACCTGATGAGCCTGATGCATGTGAGCGGCGAGTTTCGCATCTGGGCGCCAAAGCAGGAGATGCACAAGGCTAGGTGACAGGCTCAAGGTGCGCGGTGAAGTGACGCAGGAACGGCGCCTCGTAAGTGAGGCGCAGGCCGCGGATCGATTCGCGGTTTTTCCAGACTTCGAGAATGACCTCGACGAGATAGTCGATGTGGCTCTGGGTGTAAACGCGGCGTGGAATGGCGAGACGCACGAGCTCCATTTGCGCAGCGGCAGCGAACATCAGCGAGCCGATTTCGACGGAGCGAACGCCGCCCTCAAGATAGAGTTCGGCGGCCAGCGCGACGCCGGGAAACTGCGCGACGGGAATATGCGGCAGAAATGCGCGGGCATCAATATAGATAGCATGACCGCCGGGCGGCTGCACGATGGGAACGCCTGCGGCAGCGATGTGATTGCCGAGATAGGCCGTTGAGGCAATGCGATATCGCAGGTAATCTTCTTCGAGAGCCTCCTGGATTCCAACCGCGATGGCTTCGAGGTCGCGTCCGGCCAGGCCGCCGTAAGTTGGGTAGCCCTCAGTGAGAATCAGCAGATCTTTTTCCTGCTGCGCGAGCAGATCGTCGTTGGTGCAGAGAAAACCGCCGATGTTGGCCATGCCATCTTTTTTGGCAGACATGGTGCAGCCGTCGCCGAGGCGGAACATTTCCTGAGCGATTTGTTTGGGAGTTTTGAATTCGTAACCGCGCTCGCGAATCTTGATGAACCAGGCGTTCTCAGCGAATCGGCAGGCGTCGAAGTAGAGCGGAATGCGATGGCGCTTGCATACGGCGCTGACCTGGCGAACGTTTTCCATTGAGACGGGCTGGCCGCCACCGGAGTTGTTGGTGACGGTGAGCATCACGAGCGGAACGCGCTCGCGGCCCACGCGCTCAATAAGGGACTCGAGAGCGGCAACGTCCATGTTGCCCTTGAAGGGATGTTGCACGGAGGGCTGGCGCCCCTCAGAGATGACGAGGTCGACGGCTTCGGCACCGGTTGACTCGACATTAGCGCGCGTGGTGTCGAAGTGGGTGTTGTTAGGGACAACGTCGCCTTTTTCGCATGCGACGCCGAAGAGAATGCGCTCGGCGGCGCGGCCCTGATGGGTGGGAATGACGTGTTTATATCCGCAGATGTCCTGAACGGATTTGCGGAAGCGCTCGAAGCTCCGGCTGCCCGCGTAGCTCTCGTCGCCCTCCATGATCGCGGCCCACTGGTGGGTGGACATAGCGCCGGTGCCCGAATCGGTGAGCAAGTCGATGAGAACATCGTCGGCCGGAAGTAGAAATAGGTTGTAGTGCGCGGCGACGAGGAGTTTGTGGCGCTGGTCACGGGTGGTCCAGCGGATGGGTTCGACGCTCTTGATGCGAAATGGCTCGATGATGGTCTTGACAGGCATGAAAGGCTCCGGCGAACGGAAAGCTTTGATTGCTACCGAGTCTAACTCTGTGGGACGGCTGACTCGTCGCGACGGCACGCGCAAGGATGGAGAGAGGATTGGGGTTGAGAGGAGATGGGCGGGTTCGCTGAAAGAATTTAAGGCGTTGTTGGCTCACCGGGAGCGGTGGCGTCAACTAACATGGTTTGTTCGCGTCTCAACCAGTGCGGACTGCGATGGGGATCGGGGCAGGCGGCTCAGGGAAATCGGGGGACAAGGATTGCCAACTCAAAGAGGCTCGGAACTCCAATGAGGGCCGGACAGATCGGGTTCGCCTGCAGGATTGCTGCGCTGAGCATAGGTCTGGCGCTGCAGGCCTCGATTGGCCGCGCGCAGACTGCGCCGTTGCCGGATCAAATCGTTCAACACGAACAGAACCTCGCGGCGGCCCAGAAGCGTAATCCGATCCGAGACTACAAGAACGAAGCGATTGAGTTAAACACTCTCGCGTCGCTTTATCGTCAGCAGGGGAAAAATCAAAAAGCGATGGAAGATTTGAACGAGGCGCTGGAGATTGAGCGACGATTTGGCAGCCGCGGCGGAGAAGCGCTTTCGCTGAATCTGATGGGGCGGATCTACACCGATCTCGGGCAGGAACAAAAGGCGATCGACTTGTTTAACCAGATATTGCCGATGTGGCGCGCAATCGGGAGCCGTGAAGGAGAGGCAGCGACACTGGCGAACCTGGGTCGGGCGTATTCGAATCTCGCCCAGGAAGACAAGGCGCTGGATTATCTCAACCAGGCTCTGCCGATGTGGCGCGAGGTGGGCAAACGCAGCGGCGAAGCAGTGACACTGGACGGGATTGGCAAGGTCTACATGGACATGAGCCAGGGGGCCGAGTCGCTGAAGTATTTGAAGCAGGCGCTGACGATCTGGCGCGAGGTGGGGGAACGCGGCGGCGAAGCTTTGACGCTCAACAATATGGGTCGGGCCTACAACGATCTGGGCCAAATGAAGGAGACTCTCGACTCTTACAATCAGGCGCTGGCGATCTGGCGCGAGATTGGTAACCGGCAGGGCGAAGCGAGCACACTGAACAACCTGGGCCGCATCAATTCTGACTTGGGGCGGCGGCAGACGGCTCTGGACTATATGAATCAGGCGCTGCCGATCTGGCGGGAAGTGGGGAATCGCAACGGCGAAGCACTGATCTTGAATGACATAGGCCGTGTGTACGCCGATGAGAAGGACACAGGAAAGGCTCAAGACTTTTACGGGCAGGCGCTGCCGATCTGGCGCGAGGCTGGGAATCGGCGCGGCGAAGCGACGACGCTGATGAATATGGGCAGAGCCCACTTTGACGAAGGGAAACTCGACAAGGCGCTGCAGATTGACTACGCGTCGCTGCCGATCTGGCGCGAGGTGAAGGAGAGCCGCGGCGAGGCGATGGCCCTCAGCAGCATCAGCAAGATCTACGGGACGCAGGGGCAAACGCAAAGGGCGCTGGCGACTGCGATGACGGCTCTGTATCTCGCGAGAGAGGCGGCCGATCCTGACATGGAAGGCGGCATTGAGACGCTGATGATGGTCGGGTTTCGCAATCACGGTCAGCCGGAGGCGGCGATTTACTGGGGGCTCGAAGCGGTCAATTCATACCAGCAGATTCGCAAGAACATCTCGGAGCTCGACAAGGACGTGCAGGCAGCGTTTGCGCAATCGAAGGCAGATACATATCGCATTCTCGCGGAGCTGCTGGTCGAGGAGAATCGACTGGGCGAGGCCGAGCAGACGCTCGATCTGCTGAAAGAGCAGGAGCTTAAAGGCTTGGTGCGCGGCGCGCCTGACAGCGCAGCAGCAGCCAAAATGGAGACGGCGAAGCTGGCGGCAGCGCAGAAGAAGGTTGAGGCGGAACTGGGCGATCCCGAGAAGAAAGCCAAGGCCCTTGAGGAAGTGATGCTGCAAGACGCATTGTTGCAGGCGAAGACCGGGAGGACAGCGGAAGAGGACAAACAACTGAGCTCTCTCGAGACGAGCGTTCAACAAGGGAGCGCCGATTTTGCGCAGTTTCTCGATCAATTCAGCAAGGCCGTGGTTGCGGAGTTGAAGTCGACCGCGGGTTCGGATGAAGCGAGCGAAACGCAAGCAGGGGGAAAGGCTCATAGCTATCTGCAAAGCTCGCTGGCCAAGCTGGGGCCCGGCGCGATGGGAATCCGCGTGCTGCTGGGCGATAAGCACGCTTACCTGATGCTGGTGACGGCGGGCTCACGCAAGAAGATCGAGTTGAAGGCGACGCCAGAAGAGCTGCGGACAAAGGCGCTGGCGGTGCGCGAAACACTTGCGTCGCGATCCGGCGATCCGCGACCGCAATTGGCCGAGTTGTATGGAATGATCGTGGCTCCGATGGCCGGCGAATTGGACGCGTTGGATAAGGCCGCGCATGGAAGTGTTCCGACGCTGCTTTGGTCTCTGGATGACGCGCTGCGGTACCTGCCGATGGCGGCGCTCTACGACGGGCATCACTACATGGTTGAGCGGTTCAGAAATGTTCTGTTTACGCCGGAGAGCTACGGCCACATGGCCGATGCACCCATGGCAAATGGAGAGCGGCCGACGGTGCTGGCGCTGGGCCTGTCAAAAAGCTATGGCGGATTGCCCGCGTTGCCGGGCGTGATGCCGGAGTTGGAGGCCGTGGTGAGGGATCCATCGGTTCCGGAGTCACACGGGGTGATGGATGGGAAATTGCTGCCCAATGAGCAATTCACGCTGGCCGCGTTGAGAGCAGAACTCGGCACGGGCAAGAGTTTTCCCGTGGTGCATATCGCGAGCCACTTCGTAGAGGAGTCGGGCAGCGGACGCGAACCCTATCTCATGCTTGGAGGAGACGCGACCGGAGATGCGAATGGATTTGCGTGGAATCTCTCGGAGATGGAGAGCTCGCCAGTGGCGTTTCATGGGACGCAGTTGCTCACGCTCTCAGCCTGCAGCACGGGGAAAGACTACACCTCGCGGGATGGGGTGGAGATGGACAGCCTGGGCATGATTGCGCAACAGAAAGACGCGGAGGCGGTGTTGGCGACGCTTTGGGACGTGAACGACGCCAGCACCAGCAAGATCATGAGCGACTTTTATAGCCGATGGGTGAAGAGTCCCGCGGAAGGAAAAGCGGAGGCACTGCGACAGGCGCAGCTGGCGTTTTTGCATGAATCGACGCAGACACCGGGCGGCAAGACCGGACGCGGTCTGCATGCCGAAGGAGAGACGGATTTGACGCCGCAGCTGGCGAATTATGCGCTGCCGTATTATTGGGCGCCGTTTGTGCTGATCGGGAACTATCAATAGTTCGAAATGGCGGGTGGCGATGGTTCGCGCGCATCGTTCGGCTCGGGGGATTGACTTTGTTGCTCGTCAAGGAACCGTCCTGTACAATTGGCTGCAATTTTCCTCCCTTGTTTACTTCAATCACTGGAAAGAAAATTCGTTATCCGCGCATCGCTGCTTCGGTGGTTCTGGATCTGTAGGGCCGGAGCAACGCCTGCAATCCGTCGGCGATCTGAATTTCACAACGCAGCAGCAAGGTGAATTGCGATGAACAGTGTAAGTTGCCCGAAGTGCAGCGCAGTAAATCCTCCCAACGCAGCGTTCTGCGGAACCTGCGGAGCGCCCCTGGCCGTCCAGCAACCTTTCGCCAGCCAGCCTCCGCCCGCCGGCAGTCCGCCTCCGCCTCCCACTCTCCAGGTTCCTCCAACGGGCATTTATCCTCCGCCGGGCGGGGGTCCCAAGGTGATGGGAGACAAAACAAAGTGGGCGCTGGGACTGGGCGCAGCTTCTCTGTTCTGCTGCGGTCCCGTCACAGGAATCATTGGGATCATTCTCGCTAAACAAGACATGGATGAGATCGCCGCAGGGCGCGCTCCGCAGCTGGATCCAAGCGCCGCGAAGGTTGCGTTTTATCTAAACATCATTGCGCTGGTCTTGTTTGTCGGGGGCATTTGCGTGTTCTGGGGCTCGAGAGGCATGGCTCGACTCTAAGGTGAGCCGGAGTGCAATCATGCACGCGTACAACCGAGTCGACAAATCGGTTGCTGTCGGTTTGCTGGTGAGTGCCTGCTCATTGCTCGCCGTCGCACTCTGGTTAATGCCGGCGGCGATCGGCTATGGGACGCACACGCAGCTCGGACTTCCGCCGTGCGCTTTCCTGCAGGTGACGCATCTGCCCTGCCCGAGTTGCGGGCTGACGACATGCTTTGCGTGGGCGGTCAGGTTGCAGTTCAAGAAGGCTTTCCAGGCCAATGCTTTCGGTATCTTCGCGTTTATGGTCACGGTTTCGCTGATTCCGACCACGGTCTACCTGCTTTGGCGACGCGTCTCGTTCCGGAGCATCACGGAAAGCGCTCACTTCACGAAGGGCATATATTTCGCGACGGCTCTCTACTTTTGCAGTTGGTTTTTGAAGCTGGCAGAGATTTACTTTGCGGGCCACTGAAGCGCCGACACCGGACGAAGGAGGAGGACCGATGGCCGCAACGGTTGCGTCGTTCATTTGTCCTCTAGGACACGGGCCCGGATCGGCGGGATCGAAATTCTGCAACATGTGCGGCACACAGCTCGTAGCGCAGACCGCACCGGATACAGTTGCGGCGACTCCGGTTGCTTCGCTGGCGACACCGGCGGCGCCGCAACAGACGGCCCCGGCACAGCATGCAACGACTCCCACGGTATCGGCGCCGGCCCAAACGGCGGTGACGGTGTGCGCAGTCTGCGGCGGAAATGGAACTGGGCTGAAGGATCGCGAGGATATCTGCGTCGAATGCGGATGGTTGCGCCCCTTGCTGCCAGGCTACCAACTCGACCGCTCGGTGTTTTTATGGTCGCTCGATGGCCAGGCGATGACCACGCTGCACAACATGTCGGCGCTGCAAGCGGTCGCACGCTCAGTTTCAGACAAAGTCGGGAGGCCATGGATCGAGGCGACTTTTAACGGCATTTTGCTTGGACCCAAACAATTGCCGGACGTGTGGCATCGCGCGGTGCTCGCGGCCCGTATTCTCGGACTGGAAAGCATGCCGGATGTTTACGTGTCGGGCGACCACATGTGGGACACCTACACGTTTGGATCCGATACCAGTTCGTTCATCGTGCTCGGCACCGCCATCCTCAACAACTTTCACAACGACGAATTGCTGTTTGTGCTGGCGCGGGAGATGGGACACTGCCGTGCAGGCCATGCACTTTGGAAAACAGTGGTGCGATTTGTCGCCGGAGACCTTGGTCCGCACAGCAGCCTGCTCTCGGGAGGGATGCTGGGCGCGATCAATCCCATGAAGCTGTTTGAGAGCGCGGTTGAAATGCCGCTGATGGCCTGGTCGCGCCAATCGGATGTGACCGCGGATCGGGCGGGATTGATGGCCATTGGCGACGAGGCGCTGGCGCGTCGCGTTTTGCTGGCATGGTCGATTCGCTCAGCCACCTTTTTGAAACGCGTGAATATCGAGGAGTGGATGAAGCAGGAAGCCAACAGCGACGCGCAGATGACGCGCATTTCTGAATTCACCACGTCGCCTGCGATGTACACAACGCGGAGACTGCATCTGCTTGGTCAGGCGGCGCGTGAGAGCGATCTCATGCGCTGGAGCGCGAGCGTACAACCCATCCGCAAGCGACTGGCGCTTCCGCCCCATCCTGGGCAGGGACAGACTGCCGGAGCAGCGGCGGCGCCGAATGCCAAGGACTCCATTCGCGTGGTTTGTGACAAATGCCAGGCTGCGATGCGGATACCGTATTCCGTTTTAAAGGGAAAAACGTCGCTCAATGTGCGCTGCCCACAATGCCACAACGTTTATACGTTGCGTTCAAAGCCCGCTGCTGCGGCGCCAACGGCAGATGCAAAGCAACAATGATCGATAAGTTCGCGAAAGAGAGGATGAACCGTGCCAGACGATACGACTGACGATGTTTACGACGCCGCCCCCGACGGAGATGCCACCGACTCGAGCACATTGACCGACGCGGAGCAGACGCTCCAGCAGAACGAGCAGGCGGAGGCACAGGCCGCGGCAACAGGCGACTATGCAACGGCAAACCAGGATGCCCAGCAAGCTTATTCGGCGTCGCAAGACGTGGCGAACGCGGGTGGGCCGGACAGCACGGACCAGACCTGGACAGCGTCTCAGGACGAGAGCTGGGCCAACTGGGATCAAGAGACCGCGAATCAGGATCAATCCGCTGCCGACAGCTATGCAGCATCCGGAGATGCGAGCGGAGCCGAAGTGTATGGGGACGCCGCAGCCAATGAGCAAGGAAACGCAGACAATTCCGCAGAGGCCGGTGAATACGGAGATCCGGTGGGTCCGACTGAGGACGCCGTAGCTGACACCTCAACGGACACTGCAGTGGAAGACACGGCGGCGGTTGACGACACGGCGCCGGCGGTGGACGATTCAGCACCGGCAGTGGACGACGACTCTGCTGCTGTCTAGGTCAACCGACTACGCGGGGATTTATATCCGGTTGCCCTTGAGCACGAAGGGCGAAGAATAATATCGAAGCGCGAAACCTTGCGGTCCGGGCTTGTTGGGTAAGTCTGCGGACAGGGTAAACTCCTACTCACAGGTCGAACCAATCACAGGACAGGCGCATCTCACTCCACAGGACCTGAATTGATCAGACCAAGCGAGGCAAAGTGATTGCATCTCAATCTGATGCTCTGGTGCTCTTTGGTGTGACCGGAGATCTCGCCCATAAAATGACGATTCCGGCGCTTTATGCGATGGCCAAGAGGGGTACGCTCAACGTTCCTGTGGTCGGAGTGGCCTTCCCCAAGTGGAGCTTGGAGCGTCTGCACGGGCGAGTCATCGACGGCATCCGGCGATCGGGCGGCATCGACAACAAGCGCGCTCTCAAGCATCTGCTTTCGCTGCTCTCGTATGTGAGTGGCGACTATAACGATGCAAAAACGTATAGCGCAATCAAGAAGGCGCTTGGGAAGGCACGCAGGCCGGCACACTATCTCGCGATCCCGCCCTCGCTGTTTGAAACGGTGATCAAGGGGCTGGGCGCTTCTGGCGTGGCTGAGAATGCGCGCGTAATTGTCGAAAAGCCGTTTGGGCGCGATCTTGCCTCAGCCAAGGAGCTCAATCGCGTAGCGCGCAGCGTGTTTCCGGAGGATGCGATCTTTCGCATCGATCACTTCCTTGGCAAAGAAGCGATCATGAACATCCTCTATTTTCGATTTGCGAATTCATTTCTGGAGCCGATCTGGAACAGGAACACAGTCTCCAGCGTGCAGATCACGCTGTCGGAGGACTTTGGTGTCGGCGGGCGAGGGGCGTTTTACGAATCGGCGGGCTGTCTTCGCGACGTCATCCAAAACCATCTTTTCCAGATTGTGGCGCTGCTTGCAATGGAGCCGCCAGCGACGAGGGATTACGGAGCGGTGCAGACGGAGAAGGCCAAAGTGTTTAAGGCAATGCGGCCGCTGAAGCCCGATGACGAGGTGCGCGGACAGTATGCGGGTTACCGGAAGGAGAAGGACGTATCGCCGAAGTCGGATGTGGAGACCTTTTGCGCGGTGCGGCTTTTTATCGATTCCTGGCGGTGGGAGGGTGTGCCCTGGTATCTGCGATCGGGGAAGTATCTACCGGAAACCGCAGGCGAAGTGCTGGTAGAACTCAAGCCGCCCCCGCAGAGGCTTTTTGAGGACTCGGAGCCGAAAGTGGGCAGGACGAATTATCTACGATTTCGGCTCTCGCCGGACTCGGCCGTGGCCCTCGCGGCGCGCGTCAAGCTACCGGGCAAGGAGTTTGTCGGAGACCAGCGCGAACTGTATCTTCTCGAAGAGCAAGCGGGCGAGGAAGCGCCCTACGAGCGGCTCTTGACCGCTGCCATGGCCGGAGACGGGGCTCTCTTCACCCGCGAGGATGCCGTGGAGGCCGCCTGGGCTGTGGTCGAGCCAGTGCTGAAGCATCACCACCGCGTTCGCCCTTACAAGCGCGGGACCTGGGGACCAAAGTCGGCCGACGCACTCATCGCCCCGGACGGCTTCTGGCACAATCCGTGATCTGCGATCTCTCAAACGGAAATGACTGAGACTCAAGAGAGCAAGTGTTGTGCTCAGGACAACAGATTCCAATCTGGAGCGACTCGGCATGACCAGGCCCGCTTCTACGAATGCCGGAGGCGGATCTCCAACTCCGGGCAAAGGGAAACCCGGCTCACCATCGGAGAAGCTGAGCACGGCTAGTTGGGGGCGGTTGCTCTTGAAGTCGCTTGGCCCGGGAATCATCACCGGCGCAGCTGATGACGACCCATCGGGCATCGCGACCTACTCCGTTGCCGGGGCGCAACTTGGAACCAAGCTACTGTGGACTGCGTTGCTGACATGGCCGCTTATGGCTGCGGTCCAAGTGATGTGTGCGCGGATCGGAATGGTGACGGGGCGAGGCATGGCGGGGGCTCTGAAGCAGCGGTTTCCGGCATGGCTGCTGATGATATTTGTTGCGGCGCTCGTGGTGGCAAACACAATCAATATAGCCGCGGATCTGGCAGGAATGGCCGATGCGGCTCAGATGCTGGTCGGAATCGATCCTCATATCTTTGTCGTGCTTTTCGCTTTGCTCATTTCGTGGGCAACGGTCAAGCTTGGCTATCAACAGATCGCCGGCGTGCTTAAATGGCTTGTGCTGGTGCTCTTCGCCTACCCCATCACAGCCTTTATCGTGGGCGCTGATTGGGCGCAGGTGGCCCGTGCCACGCTGATTCCATCGATGCCTCACACCGGCGCGGAGTGGTCGACGCTGGTGGCGATCCTCGGCACGACCATCAGTCCGTACTTATTTTTTTGGCAGACGAGCGAAGAGGTCGAAGAAGAAAAAGCTGCGGGGCTCACCACCGTCGCCTCACGTAAGGGAGCGACTGCCCAGGAGCTTCAATTGAGGCGCGTGGATGTAAATGTGGGCGCGTTCTTTTCAAATCTGGTGATGTTCTTCATCATCCTCACCACTGCGATCACACTGAACCGTCATGGCATCACGCACATTGAGACGGCTCGCGATGCGGCTGCGGCACTCAGGCCGCTGGCCGGCAAGTTTGCCGCGACATTGTTCACAATAGGCATCGTCGGGGTTGGATTCCTGGCCATTCCAACTCTGGCGGGTTCTGCAGCTTATGCGTGCGCGGATACCTTTCGCTGGAAACAAGGGCTGGATAAGAAGATCAGACAGGCGCGTGCCTTTTACGCCATCATTTTGCTCTCGACTGCGGCCGGTGTCATGCTGGACTTTGCCGGTGTGAACCCAGTGAAGGCACTGTACTGGACAGCGGTCATCAACGGGTTGCTGGCGCCATTTCTTCTTGTCGCGATCCTGATCGTGGCCGCGGATAAGAAAGTGATGCAAGGCCAGCCCAGTTCTCGCCTCGGATGGGCGCTTGTCGCCATCGCAACTCTGGCAATGTTTGCTGCGGGAATCGCGATGTTTGTTGTATAACGGCGCCGCAGGTGAGAACGGGAGCGGACAAGCATCGGAAAAACTTTGAGCTATGCAGTGCAGAGGCTCAAGTCGATTTCAAGGGAGACCGATTGAGGCTTGCTTTGACAGGCTTGCGGCGCTGCTTCAGAAACTTCCACAGGCCATAGCCGGCGCCAAGCGCCACTAACCCGATATATATGCTCAAAACAGGAGTGGTCCAACCTGCGAGTGTGCGCTGAAAGACTTTAACGAAATGACGTCCGTAAGTGAATCCAAGCCAGCCAATCAAGCTGTAACGCGCGATGCGCGCCGCGCTGTAAGAAAAGAGAAACTGATTTCGTGGAATGCCGAGAGCCCCGGCAGCGAGCAGAAACGGCAGCAACGGAATGGGCGGCGGAAGCAGCGCAGCCACGCCGACCGAGAGTGCACCGTGGCGTTTGACCCAGGCAGCGATGGGTCTCAAGAATCTGCCACGGTTGTATCGTTCAAGCGCGACTTCACCGCCCTTTTGTCCGGTTCGCCAGGTGAGATAACCGCCTACGATTGAACCTGCAACCGCCCAAGCGACGAACGAAACGGCGAGCAATGCCGAGGTATATGGATGGGCGCTTAGCACCAGCAGAAGCAAGTCGGTGCTGCCCGGAATCGGAAGCGGAATCATCGAAGAGTCTATTACTGCGACGATGAACAGGCCGATGCCGCCTAGACCCACGATCCAGCGCAGCAAATGCGACGAGGATTTTGGGACTACACGCAGGGCGAGTCGACGAGTGATATCGGATGTTAATTTCACGGCTACTCATAGCAGATGCGTAACGGCTCTTCGGCGCTGCATGGGTTCTGCTTATCAGGCGAATCTTGACAAGCACGATTGGTGGGTTTGGGGGCAAGGAGATCGATATTGCCTCGACGCAGTACCTCTCGTAGGGCGCGCTGAAGCTGTGTTGGACGCGCACCTTGTCGGACAGCAATGTCTGCGCCACTTCAGGATGCTGGATTTATTTGGCGCCGGGAGGAGGAAGGAGCCTCAGCCGGGCAAATGAATCATGTAAGTTGCTGATTTTAAAGTCGACACAATCGTTCAAATCCCCACAATCGGAATCTGCAGGCACGATTTGGGCACAAATCGCATTTTGAATTTGGCGCGCACTGCACCTACCAAATGCCTCCTGTTTTTCCGGAAAAGAGTTCGCAGGCCTCCGCGTCGGGGTTGATGGCGGAGTTACCTCGATCAGCAACGCGAGCGGTCTCACGGTGGCAGATCCTTCAACAAATCGCTTCAGCGATCAGGTAATCCTCAATGCAGCCTGGAACGTAGTGGAGAAAAAGACTTCGAGCGAATCTCATGGAAATTTGCACTAACTTCTGCGCCGGCACAGACACCGCACATCTACTACGCGCGCTCGATCACTTTGGCCCGACCGGTCCGGGATTCGGCACTGAAGTCCGAGAAGCTTATAGGATGTTGCATACGCGTGGAATTTCCAACCGCTGAATTGAATGGTCGGCTGGACGCATCAATTCTCCAATCGGGGCAGAGATCACTTCGGAGCGCCTCCTTTGCGTCGGTATCTTGTGTGGTCAAAACCGCATGTTCCTTTATTCGTGAACTGGTCCAGACAGGAGGGCCAGACGTGGAGACGACACAGGTGAGAACGGTTCTTACGATCATGCGCAGATCGGTCCAGAACGTTGCCCTGCGCATGTAGCGAGAATCAATGCGCGCCTTGAGAGGTTTGATACGCGAAATGTAGAAACCCTCCAACTCTTCGGGGGGCAGGCCTGCCATAATCCCTTCTTCGTTTCGAAAGGCGAATGAAGCTGCGCCGGTAATGCCCGGACGAAATGGCGTGTCGAGAACGGCGGCAAACTGAGGAAGTTTTGGTCTCGGTCCCACAAAGCTCATGTCGCCATGCAAAACATTGAGGAATTGCGGAAGCTCATCGATCTTAAGCTTGCGTAACCAGCGTCCGAGGGGCGTGATGCGGCAGTCGCCCTCCTTGGTAAGTCGCGGTCCCTTATTGGCCCTAACGGCTGTCATCGTTCGAAACTTAAAGATCGTAAATAGCCGTCCGCCACGGCCGACACGTTTCTGCGCAAACAACGCAGGGCCCTGTGATGAGAGACGTATGCACAACGCAACGATAAGCATCGGAACCGCACATACGACCAAACCCACAAATGCCAATGACAGATCGAGGGTTCGCTTGGAACGCGACAAGCTCCAACAGTTGACGGACGGAGCAGGTACAGTAGGGCTCAAAACGCGGGAAACGGGGAGTGCCCAAACCACTCGCGCAACTTGTTTGCCGTTGCCCAGCCAATAATCAATTGCGTTCATGCCATCGTAAGCAGGCAAGCATCCAGGTGCCGACTCTGGTTTGCTCAACGCGCGCGACTTATTCTCCAAGTTATCCTCCGCCGCTTACAGCTCCGTCGTAAGCTAGAAGGGCTGTTACCCTCGCTTAGCCAGTGAGCTGTGATGCTTTTAGTGTGGTGACACACTTATGCTGCCCTCCAGGCAGAGCTTGCTGGAGTTGCTTGAGATCAAACGTAAGAATTGATTCTCTGTGATTGGCTTTGCGGCAATTTGGAACTGAGCAACATAACTCGTCGTTAGACGAGTTAGAGATAATTCAGTATCGTATTCAATCTAGCATGGTGTGTTTCGATTCATATCAGTAATCAGGTCGATTAGTTCTAGAATCACATTGCGTTGTGATGGCTGTCACTCATCAATTGCTCTTCTATAAACCTGCCGATCACTTCATCCACGCATCACTTCAAGCCCCCACCGAAGCTTCGCAGTGTCAATAAATCAAGGGATTTCTGTGTCAGAGCTAATAGCACAAGTGCCAGACAAATAAAGAGCTATCGGATGGACCTATTTTAGATTCCCTTGATCTAATTACCTGGCTCGCGCTTCTCAAACGGGTCCTATCTCACGACGCTCTGCCTGGTAAAAAGCGCGACCGCATGCTTTGCCGGCCGCCAGACGAGGCCTTCGCCAGGCTAAGTTTGTATGCTACTGTGAATGAGTTGCACTTACGTTAGCCAGAGCGCGATAACATTCACATTCGGTACTTTTCAGCGATCATTCCGAAGCGATCGTTGACTTCACTGAAGTGGATGAGATAAGTCGATCGACGGCTGCTAAGACACATGCTTAGCAAGCATTCTGCTCGCGCTGGACTCGTGGAAGTATGAGATTCGCTCAAGATGGCAGAACTCTAAAGGGCTCCGGCTTATGGTCAGCTATCTGCCGAAGACCCTCCAATCTATTTTTAGTCACATGCTTATGGTCGATCTTACTCAGTGCCTTACTTAATGCCTCTCTCCACGCCCAACAATCGAACGAGGCGAATAATCCCGATGAGAAGCAGAGTCAGGGCGCGTGGGACTGCTCTGACCCTCTGTTGTCGAGTTCGCTCGAATGTTCAAGCCGGGACCGGGCTGAAGAAAGCCCAGCTTCTACCGGGTCATTCCGTTCCGCACCTGGACAATTAAGCCCTCAGTTGCGAGATCCGAACGGAAGTTATTCAGAGAGAGTGCCGACCTCGGGAGAAAACGCTTCTCGGAACCCGGCGCAGCAGGCGGTGCTGCCGCCTGAGCAGTTGACAGAATTCCAGAAGTTTATCGCTTCGACCACCGGCCAGATTTTGCCAATCTATGGGGCGGAGCTCTTTCGGGGGGTGCCGTCGACTTTTGCTCCTCTCGACATGACGCCGGTCCCGTCCAACTTCGTCATAGGCCCCGACGACGAACTCCGCGTCCGGGTATGGGGACAGGTGAATTTCCATGCCAACGTGCGCGTTGCCCGCTCCGGGGACGTTTACCTTCCGCAGATCGGTCCGATTCATGTCGCGGGGCTGCCGTTTTCGGCACTGGACGCGCATTTGCGTGGCGCAATTGGACGCGTGTATCACAATTTCGATCTCACGGTGGATCTCGGTCAGATTCGCGCCATTCAGGTTTACATTTCCGGCGAGGCGCGACGGCCGGGTGTGTACACAGTCAGTTCGCTGAGTACGTTAGTCGACGCTCTTTTTGCCAGCGGTGGAGCTGGCATACAGGGTTCGCTCCGTCGCATTGAACTGCGGCGCACAGGCGAGACGCTTACAGACTTTGATCTCTACGACCTCTTGATTCATGGTGACAAATCAAAAGACCTGATGCTCCAGTCCGGCGACGTCATCTACATTCCTCCGGTCGGCTTGCAGGTGGCGGTCACAGGAAGTGTGAGGCAACCAGCGATTTACGAATTGAAGCCCAACGAATCGCTGGCTGAACTTATCGCCGATGCGGGAGGCGTTTCCGCGGTCGCATCAGAAGCACGCGTTTCGATTGAGCGGATAGAGAACCATCATGACCGGCACGCAATGGAGGTCGCTTACGACCAGAGCGGATTGGCGACTCAGCTTGCCGACGGTGATCTGGTGCGTATTTTCTCGATGGTTCCTCAATACGCGAAGACAGTCGTTCTGCGAGGCAACGTCGCCAATCCTGGCCGATTTGCGTGGCACCCCGGGATGAGGATCAGCGATCTCATTCCGGACAAGGAATCGCTTATCACTCGGAATTACTGGTGGAAGCGGGCGCAGCTCGGTTTGCCGGCACCGGAATTTGAACCGATGCAAGGATTTGCGGAGCAGCGCCAGCCTGTGGGGAGCAGCCCGGTAATCATGCCGGCGCCGCTTGAGGAGAGCAGGAACGAGATAGATCAGTCAGGTTATGAGGATAGCCAAGAGGCGTCGCAGCAAGGTCGGAGCCTGAAGGCGCAAGAGGACGGGGGCAGCTCATCGTTGGCTGCGGCGCAGTCGACAGTCTCTCCTCGAATCCCTCGCCAGGCTCAACGAACTGAAGTTCGAATACTCGCACCTGAGATCGATTGGGACTATGCCGTCATCGAGCGGCTTGATCCAGGCACTCTAAAAACGACGTTGCTTCCCTTCGATCCCGGCAAACTGGTTCTGCAGCACGATGCCTCGCAGGACATGGAATTGCAACCGGGAGACACGGTTTCAATTTTCTCTGAAGCTGACTTTAAGATTCCGCTCGCCCAACAGACGAAGCTGGTCACATTGGCCGGCGAGTTTGTACACGCCGGTGTGTATACGGTTCTGCCTGGCGAAAGCCTGCGAAGCCTCGTGGAACGTGCCGGCGGCATGACGCCGAATGCCTATCTGTACGGCTCGGAGTTTTCTCGCGAGTCGGCTCGCGCATCGCAGCAGGCGAGGATCGACGAATACGTACAGACGCTTGGAACACGAATCCAGAGAGGTAATCTGGCGTCGGCAACCTCTGCAGTGACGTCGCAGCAGGATCTGGCTAATGGCGCGGCCATTCAAAACAGCCAACAGGCTCTCATTGCGTCTCTCAGACAAATGCACGCAACGGGCCGCATCGTGCTGGAGTTCAAGCCCGGGAGCAGCGGTACGGACAGCATCCCCGAAATCGCAATGGAGGACGGAGACCGCTTCATCGTCCCGCCAGTTCCGGCGACGGTCAGCGTTGTGGGCGCGGTGCACATGCAGAACTCATTCCTGTATTCGCAAGAGCGAACAATCGAGTCTTACCTTCGTTTGGCTGGTGGAATCAATCGTGACGCTGATCGCAGCCAGGAATTCATTATCCGGGCTGACGGAGCGGTGGTCGGTCGCGAATCGGAAAAGAGATTGTGGGCCAATGAGTTCGACCGTACGAGCGTGAATCCGGGCGACACGATCGTTGTGCCAGAGAAAACTTTCAAGCCTTCAGCGCTACGAGGACTTATTGACTGGTCGCAGGTGTTCTCGCAACTCGCTCTTGGCGCGGCGGCGGTCGACGTCATTAAGTGACGTGGGGAACGCGCCCCACGGAAGTGAACGGAGGAAGGGCTCCGCATCTGACTCAGGCAGGGAACCATGGCAGTTGAAATCGAGCTAACCGATCTCGGAGAGCGCGTAGAACTTCCTTCCGCTCCGCGTGATGGCGAGGCAGCCGCAATTGAGAGGAAGGAAATCTCGTTTCTGGATCTCTTGATCGTCCTTGCCCGACGCAAGCGCGCGATCTCATGGATAACAGGGTCTTTCACGGTTCTTGCGCTCCTTGCCGCATTCATCTTGCCTCGTCGTTTTACTGCAACCGTAACCCTGTTGCCTCCTCAACAGAGCTCCTCGATGGGAGCTGTGATCGCATCGCAGCTTGGAAACATCAGTGGCATGGCCGCACTCGCGGGCAACGGCCTCAACATCAAAAATCCCAATGATATGTATGTGGCGATGCTCAGGAGCCGCACGGTTGAGAATGCCATGGTGCAGCACTTCGGGCTGATGCAGGAATATCGCGCACGCTATCTTGACGACGCACGGAAGGCTTTTGAGAAGCGAACTGCCGTGGACGGCAGCGGCAAAGATGGATTCATTCACTTATCGGTTGAAGATCACGATCCGCGCCGCGCCGCGGATCTCGCCAATGGCTATGTCGACCAGTTTCGAGCACTGTCAGAACATCTTGCGATCACTGAAGCCTCGCAACGAAGACTCTTCTTTGAGCAGCAGCTCGAGCAGGCAAAAGATAACCTTGCCAACGCCGAGGAGGCGATGAAGGGGACGGAGCAAACCACAGGACTGATCCAACTCGACAGCCAGGCCCGGGCACTTATCGAGTCGGCCGCATCGCTCCGTGCGCAGATCGCCGCCCAAGAGGTTCAGATCCAGGGCATGAAGACATACGCAACCGGAGAGAATGCCCAGGTAGTGCAGGCGCAGCAGGAGCTGGACACCATGCGCGCGCAGCTCGCCAAACTGGGAGGTTCCGCAGACAGCGGGAATGGCGGCCTGCTGGTGCCCAAAGGCGCCGTGCCCGAAGCGAGCCTCGAATACGGGCGCAAGCTGCGTGACGTCAAATACTACGAGACCATCTTCGACATCCTTGCGCGGCAATTCGAGATTGCAAAGCTAGACGAGGCAAAACAGGGCGCTTTGATTCAAGTTGTCGATCCGGCAACTCCTCCAGAAAAGCGTTCCTTCCCCAAGTTCAGCATTTTCTTAATTGGAGGTTTTATAGTCGGCTTGTTAACGGCAGTTTGCTTCGCTCTCGCGTCTGAGGCGATCGATTCTCTCAACTCCTCACCCGCAACGAGCGCAAAGCTCACTTATCTCAAGAGCCTGCTCTTCAGGCAAGCGCATTCGGCGCCTCGATGAGTGCCCTATGACCTTTGCCGATTCGGACGACCGCATGCACGACTGTTCCGTGAGGCGAGGTTTTCACCTCCGTGTTTCGCACGACGTCATCAGGATTGCGCAGATGCAGCGGGACTGCTCATGATGGACTCTGACTCGGTGAAGTCGAGATTTCATAGAACCGCTGGCTCTCTCAAGCGATTGACGGGATTGGACCGAGCAATTGCCTATACCGTTCTCGCCCGCTGCTTAAACATTCTGGGCAGCGCCGGCACGGTGCTCCTGATCGTTCATTTCCTTAGTCCCGTTCAGCAGGGCTATTACTATGCCTTACTGAGTCTCGTCTCACTCCAGATTATTTTTGAACTGGGATTTTCCTTCGTAGTCCAGCAATTGGCCGCGCATGAGAGCGCACATCTGCAACTACTTCCCGATGGTCGTCTTGCCGGGGCTCCTGCCCCACTTGCCCGGCTTGCGTCGACGCTGCAACTGACGGTCCGCTGGTACTCCCGAGCTGCCATTGCTCTGATCTTGCTTCTGCTGCCTCTCGGCTGGTTCTTCTTTCACTTTCACCGGCACAGCTCTGGAGTTGTCGCGTGGCACGGCCCGTGGACTCTCGTAGCGCTCGCATCCGCATTCGCATTTGTTCTTACACCGTTCTATTCCTTTGTTGACGGATGCGGGCAGGTTCGTCAGGTCGCAGGGATGCGCTTCGTTGAGGCCTTCGCGGCAGTGGTCATGGCTTGGGCCGCCATGCTCTCGGGTCACGGACTGTACGCGCCCGGCATGGTAATCCTGGGCCAAAGCGCCGTCGGCGTCATCTTCCTTTGGAGGCGACGCCGCATGTTGTTCTCTCTTTATCGTCATCCTGTCGGAAGCGACGCAGTGTCCTGGAGAAACGAGGTGTGGCCGTTTCAGTGGAAGATTGCGGTGAGCTGGATGTGCGCTTACTTCACGTCCCAAGTCTTCGTACCAATGCTTTTCATGCTCCGTGGACCTGTGGAAGCCGGACAGATGGGCATGTCAGTCAGCATCACGGGGTACATCTCCGTGCTTCTTCTTGCCTGGATTTCTACAAAGGCCACTCCCTTCGGTCGATTGATCGCCCGCGGAAATCTGAAGGAACTCGACCGACTGTTTTTTGCGACCTTGCTCCGATCACTGGTGCTACTCACCCTGCTCGCTATCGCATGTGAATCATTCGTTATTGCGCTCCAGCATATTTTTCCCAGGATGGCCATCCGAATGGTCCCGCCCCTCGTTTTCGCTGTGCTGCTTGCCACGATGATCAGCGGCTTCGTTGTCCAGAGTCTCGCGATCTATCTGCGCTCGTTCAAGCGTGAACCCTTCCTCATCCTGTACGTCACCACCGCACTTCTTTCTCTCGCGACGGTATCCGTGACTGCCAGCCGATGGGGCACTCTGGGCGTGGCAGTCAGTTACGCATTTTCGATGGGGACCGTCGGGTTGATATCGGCGGTTCTCATTTTCCGGAGATTTCGCCGCGAGGCTGTCTCTTGGCCGACTCCGTTAATGCAAGCGGAGCCGACGCCATGACAAATTCTTTTCCCGAAAGGATTCTGATAAGCGGCGGCCGCGAGATCGGAGGTATCGGCAGCTTTGCGGATTCTCTGCGTGAAGGGTTCACAGCGCTCGGCATTGCAGCGGAGATACTTCCGCCGTTCGGCATCTTCCGCCGAGTGCGCGAACTGCGTGATCCAAAGATATTGAAGATACTCAGCACGACGGCGGTATTCGCCGCCCCATTCGCCAGGCGAACCATCTGCATGGCCCATGGCTTTCCTTGTGTCGCCCATCAAGGCTGGTTGAGAACCCTGGCTGTGATTGCCTCGTTCAAGCTAGCTACTGTGTTCCACGGAACACAACTTGTGTGCGTGTCAGACTACTCCGCGCTCCACCTTCAATCAATATTCGGACTGCGCGTCGATAGTGTGATTCGCAATCCAGTGCATCCGATGTTCCTCGAAGAAGCACCGGAGGCAGATCGGGAGCGCAATGCAATGATCTATGTCGGCAGGCTCCATAGTGCCAAGAACATCGACCGCCTGCTACCCGCGATGCGAGACCTGCTTGATGAGAACTCCGGCTTGCAAATATGCATCGTGGGCGAGGGGCCACTTCGTCCCGCGTTGGAGAGCCTTGCGGGGGGTGACAATCGGATCGAATTTCTCGGAGGCTTGCCCCTCAGACAAGTATTGGGGCGTCTGCGATGCTCCCGGGTGTTTGTGTCGGGCAATCCTACGGAGCCGTTTGGCATCGTCTATCTTGAGGCTCTGAGTCAAGGCTGCGCTGTGGCGATGCCTGCCTCTGGCGGAGGCCTGGAGATCGCCCCGGAACTTATCGGGCGCCAAATATTTCTTTTCCCAACCGCGATGGAACGCGAGGACATCGCGAGCGCTCTGCGAAAAGCTCTCAAAGCCGAACCCGTAATTGCGACTCTGTCTAATTACTCCGCGTCGTCGGTATGCCAATCCTATCTTGCGGTCGATGCTCGATTCACAAAACGCGGATTCTTCCAGCCGGAGGGAATCCGATGACCGGGCAGAATGTCTATTCCTCTTTAAAGGGCTTCTCCGGAATTGAACTTCCTTCCGAATGGCCGCTCGGCAAGCTGAAGTTCCCGGCCCTTGAATCCTTGCTGTTGAGCCCGATCCGAGCAGGTCGGGTGGCCTTGCTTGCAGTCTTTACTCTTTCCCTGGCGGCAGTGGCTACCTTTCGGAACTTCGGGTTCGATATGGATACCGCGAAGCAACTCTACCCCTATGTCGCGGATGGTTGGGGTCTTTGGTATTGGCTCGCTCAAACCGGAATCGGATCCATTCTGTTCTTTTTCATTGTGAATCTGGCCTTGTCAGCGCTCATTCTCCTCTTGGCTTTTCCCTCCGGGCAACGAGCACTCCCACTCTCGGTATCGTTGGTCGCGCTCCTTTATCTGGATTGCTGGTTTCTCTTCGGACAAGCTCGATACGGCATGGCGGTGGCCCTGATTTCGATCGCTGCCGCAGCTGGAGGCGTACCGACTCTGATCATCTTTGGATTGCTGGCTTTCTTCATCCACAAGGTCACGGTAGGCGGCTTGTTACTCGTGGCCCTTTGGTATGCGCTCAAGAAAATGCGTCACGGGCTTGCCATCGCCGCGGTGCTGTGCGCGGTGCTTACATATATCGTCGAGGTTGCATTCAGTAATGTTCTTCTCGTTTTGGGGTACGGCAACTACCTCGTCTGGACAGCGCTTCCCTCCGCCAATACTCCCTACAAGTTCTATTACATCGTCGCAATTCTTCTCCTATGGAAGTGTTTGGACAGGAATGCCCCCAACAGCGTCCTGATTCTCACTCTGTTGTTTCTTCCCTTCTCCTACTTCAATGTTTTTGCGGGCCGCGCGTTTGAGTTCTATGCAATCATGCTGCTCCCGTGTCTCGGAGATTCTTCGATGCCGCGATACGTTCGATATCCGATTCTCACTCTCTTTCTCGCCGACGTATCCTGGCTGTTTTTCACTTCGGGGTCTTACCTGTAATGCCGACTGGGTGGAGGAATTGAAATTCTTGTTTCACTTCTACGATCTTCATCAACGCGCCGGGATCCAGCGCGCCATCTGCGAGTTGTCAAACGCACTCGTAGAGCGATCGCATGAAGTCATCATCGCAAGTTACACGAAGCGCTGCAACATTGCGTACAGGCTTGATGATCGCGTCACGCTGGAAGAACTTCCCTATCCCGAAAGCCAGGAAAAGCGGATGTGGACCTGGATCAGGAAAATCAGGTGGGGCATCCGGCAGGCTGGCGTCTTGCGGAGCATTGTCAAGCGGAATCGTCCAACAGTCGTCGTCGACCATGGCACGGCACTTGGCCTGCTCTATCCGTTTCCGACGATCGGCGGCGCGCCCTTCGTCTTGCAGAGGCACTTTCCCGTCAAGGCATTTCCCTATGGCAGATTGCTTTACCGGATGTTGTCATTCATAAGTTCATTCAAGACGGTGATCGTCCTCACGAAAGACATTGCGGCAGATTTTCGTGCGAGTGGATATCGAAGAATCGCTGTCATCCCAAATCCGATCCCGGATGAAGTCAGACCTTTTCCTCTTCCTCATGAGTCCCCCCGCATCGGCCTATTGTTGGGTAGATCTACGCCTCAAAAAGGATTCGATCTTTTTCTAAAAGCTCTGGCGCTCATAAGGAGCGATGGGTGGCGATTTCTGATTATCGGGCCCGGCGTTGAGTCTGATCCTTTGCTGGCCGATCTCGTGCGCCAACATGATCTCAGTGCAAGAGTCTCTTTGATGTCGGCCACCAACGATCCTTACGGATGCATCCGCCGATCGTCATGCGTGATCATGCCATCTCGCTATGAGGCGTTGCCGATGGTGGCGTTAGAATCGCTGGGTTTTGGCCGCCCGTTGATCGCCTCAGACGTAGATGGGTTGCGCAATCTGATCGTCAACGGTGTAAACGGCCTGGTCTTTCCGAGATGCGATGTCGGTAAACTGGCCGAATGCCTGACGAGTCTTTGCGATCATCCCGCACGTCTCGTAGAACTCGCTGCGAATGCTCCTTCCACAATTACCGGATATGACGCGGACTCTGTGGTTGAGGCCTGGAGAATGCTCGTGGTCCGATTGCAACACGGATCGTTACCTGCGGCTTGATAACCGCCAAGGAGAAACGTGCCCCTGGTCTCAATCATTACTCCGGTCTACAACGCCGCAGGTTGGCTTCCCGAGACGATCGCCTCGGTCCGGGCTCAAACCCTGTCGGATTGGGAGCACCTTATTGTTGACGATGGATCGAACGATGGTTCGGTTGCGATCGCTGAGGCCGCTGCCGATGCCGATAAGCGGGTGCGCCTTTTGCGCACTCCGAGCAACGCGGGGCCCTCCGCCGCACGCAATCTCGCATTGAAATCAGCACTCGGGCGATTTATCGCCTTCCTCGACGCCGATGATCTCTGGCTCCCTGAAAAGCTGGCTCGAGCGGTGGAGTGCATGACGATTAATCAATACGACTTCATCTTTCACGACTATCGCCATATGTCTCAGGATGGAGCACACGTGGGCGCATTAGTCTCAGGTCCGGAGATTCTGAATTTCAAAACCCTGCACACGCGGCGCGGGACCGGCGGTTGTCTCAGCGTAGTGATTGATCGGAGTCAGATTGACGGCTTTTTCTTTCCGCAGAGTGAGCGCCATCTTCATGAGGATTTCCTTGCCTGGCTGAATCTCATCCAGAATGGATATATAGGTCATCACCTGCCCGTCGACTTAGGTCGCTATCGCCTCTCGGCGAATAGCCGCTCTGCGAACAGGCTTGCAGGAGCTAAGTATGCGTGGCGGATCTATCGAGAGTTATCGAACCTCACACTGCCTCGTGCCGCATGGTGGTGGCTGCAATACGCCTGGAATGGCTTTTTGCTTCATCGCTACGCACGGCCTCGTTGACATTCGCATATCTGGATTCTCGACAGGCTGAATCAGTAAAGATTCCGCACCATCTGGACCGCGATCTGCATTGTGAATTCCGGGTGTCGCGGATCGGCGATGTGTTTAATTATGGTGCCGGGAGGGGGGGTCGAACCCCCATGACCGCAAGGGCCGGCGGATTTTGAGTCCGCTGCGTCTGCCAGTTCCGCCATCCCGGCCTGATGAAAACAAGCCTGACCACGGCACCTTTTGCATTGTATCAAGACGCGGAAATGCGTGGGCAGCGTGGGCCGGCGGCCGCACGCGGGCGGCTCTGTATGATGGGTAGTCGAAATGCGGCAAGGAATCTAACCGATGACGATGGGCCAGGCAGCGACTGCGCGCGGAGGAACCGACTTTGCCGATCAGGAGAAGCGCGGATACAACGCGTTTCTGCTGCTGGTGGCGGGGCTGGGCGGGCTGCTGTATGGAATCGACGTGGGCATCATTGGCGGCGCGCTGCCCTACCTTGAAGCAACGTCGCACCTGACGGCCAGCGAGCTCTCGGTGATTGTGGCGGCAGTGTTGCTGGGCAGCGTGTTTTCGACGCTGTTTGCAGGAGTGCTGGCAGACTGGCTGGGCCGGAAGGACCTGATGGTGCTGAGCGGCGCAGCGTTTGTGGTCAGCATTCCGGTGATTGCGCTGTCGGATGGATACTTGCTGCTGTTTTTGGGACGGCTGCTGCAGGGCATCAGCGGCGGATTGATC
>Ga0181537_10000789_pt1 | contig 29692 bp, 27 predicted proteins | sample PEATcosm2014_Bin_39_FD_119765 | JGI IMG/M metagenome (GOLD analysis project Ga0181537, IMG submission 119765) | Peatland microbial communities from MTU Mesocosm Facility, Houghton, MI, USA - PEATcosm2014_Bin23_10_metaG | ecosystem: Environmental > Terrestrial > Soil > Wetlands > Peat | place...
GATCAACTCCCTGGCTCACGTCATCGTCACCGAGGGTTTGGTCGACGAGGCGTTCGTGCGCGCGCGCTGCGAGCTGCCCGCGTTCGAGAAGTGGCGGGCCTTCGTCGCGCTGCCGCTCAATTCACCTGAGGCCATGCAGGACATCACCGGCGTGCCGGCGTCCGATGTGCGCGCGGCCGCCCGCCTCTATGCCACCGGCGGCAACGCCGCCATTTATTACGGCCTCGGTGTCACCGAGCACAGTCAAGGCTCCACCATGGTGATGGGCATTGCGAACCTCGCCATGGCCACCGGCAACATCGGCCGCGAGGGCGTGGGGGTGAATCCCTTGCGCGGCCAGAACAATGTGCAGGGGTCCTGCGACATGGGTTCCTTTCCGCATGAGTTTCCGGGCTACCGGCATGTCTCCGATGACACGGTGCGGCACTTGTTCGAGGGGGCCTGGGGCGTATCCCTGCAGGACGAACCGGGCCTGCGGATCCCGAACATGTTCGAAGCGGCCTTGGACGGGGAGTTCAAGGGACTGTACATCGAGGGTGAGGACATCGCGCAATCGGATCCGAACACCCAACACGTGACCGCCGCCTTGATGGCGATGGAGTGCATCATCGTCCAGGACCTGTTCCTGAACGAGTCGGCGAAATTCGCCCACGTGTTCCTGCCCGGCTGCTCGTTCCTGGAGAAGGACGGCACCTTCACCAATGCGGAGCGGCGCATCTCGCGCGTGCGCAAGGTCATGACGCCCAAATCGGGGTATGCCGACTGGGAGATCACCCAGCTCCTCTCGAATGCGGTGGGCTACCCGATGAACTACGCGCATCCCAGCGAGATCATGGACGAGATCGCCCGCCTGACGCCGACCTTCACCGGCGTGAGCTTCGATCGCATCGATGAGCTCGGCTCGATTCAATGGCCCTGCAATGCGGAACATCCCAACGGCACGCCGACCATGCATGTGGATGAGTTCGTGCGCGGCAAGGGCAGGTTCCTGGTCACCGAGTACGTGCCCACCGCGGAGAAGGTCAATGCCCGCTTCCCGCTGATCCTCACCACCGGACGCATCTTGAGCCAGTACAACGTCGGCGCGCAGACGCGGCGCACCGAGAACAATCGGTGGCATGACGAGGATCGGCTGGAGATCCATCCGCACGACGCCGAGGAGCGCGGCATCGCCGAGGGCGACTGGGTGGGCATCGCGAGCCGCGCCGGCGATACGGTGCTGCGCGCGCGCGTGACCGAACGGGTGCAGCCCGGCGTCGTCTACACGACGTTTCATTTCCCCGAGTCGGGGGCGAACGTCATCACCACCGACAACTCGGACTGGGCGACGAATTGCCCCGAGTACAAGGTCACCGCGGTGCAGGCCACGCGCGTCAGCCAGCCCTCGGAGTGGCAGCGGCGCTTTCGGGAATTCTCCGACACTCAAGACAATCTGCTCAAGGCCGCCGATGTGTTCGCCGCGAAATAGTCATCGGGTGATCGCGTGAGCATACCGCAGCCCGGCGCGCCGGACGACGCGCCGCATTCGAGCGAAGGCCAGGCGCACACCCCGGGCGGTGCCGAGCACCTGGTGAAAATGGCGAATGATATCGGCCACTTTTTCCGCTCCGAGTCCGACCCCGAGGACGCGATCGCCGGCATCGCCAATCACATCGCGAAGTTCTGGACCAAGCGCATGCGCGAGAAGCTCGCGGCGCACCAGGCCGGGCACGGCGATCAGGGACTGGAAGAGCTTCCGCGCGCCGCTCTCGAGCGGCTCATGGCGAAGAACGTGGCAGGCGGCGAGACTGTCTGATCAACGGGCGCCCGCTGCGACCGCGCGGGCACCCATCTCGAGATCGGCCAGTGTGCGCACGTGGGCCACTGCGCTTCGGCCGAGCGCCGATAAGTTGTAGCCGCCCTCGAGCATCGACACGATGCGCGAGTCCGCATGACGCGCGGCCAGCGCCATCAATTCGCGGGTCATCCAGGCGTAGTCGCCTTCGACGAGCGCCATGCCGCCCAAGAGATCCTCGCGATGCGCATCGAACCCGGCCGAGATGAAGATCATCTGCGGCTTGAACCGCTCGAGGGCGGGCAGCCACTGCGCCTGAATCGCTTTCCTGGCCGCGGCGCCGTCGCTGCCCGCGGCGAGCGGGACATTGATCATGTTGGGCGCCGGATTCGCCGTGCCGCTATAGGGGTAGAAAGGATGCTGAAAGAAACTCGCCATCAACACGCGCTCGCGCCACTTCGGCTGGCTGAAGATGTCCTCGGTACCATTGCCGTGATGCACGTCGAAGTCGATGATCGCGACGCGGTCGAGGCCTTTGGTCTCGAGCGCGTGCGCCGCCGCGACGCCCACGTTGTTGAAGATGCAAAAGCCCATCGAGCGAACCGGCGTCGCATGGTGACCGCAGGGACGCACCGCGCAGAACGCGTTCGCGGAGCGCCCCGCCATGACTTCATCGACGGCCAACATTCCCGCCCCCGCCGCACGCTGCGCCGCGGCGAGGCTATGGGGATTCATCGCCGTATCGGGATCGAGCTGCGCATAACCGTCGGCCGGAGCGCTCGCAAAAATGAGATCGACGTAGTCGGCCCGGTGCACCCGTTTGAAATCCTTGGGCTCGGCGAGCGGCGCCTCGAGGCAGCGCACGGCCTCGAGCGTTCCGGATACGCGCATCTGCTCGTTGATCGCCGTCAATCGATCGGGACATTCGGGATGCCCGAGTCCCATCTCGTGGCGCAGGCAATCGGCGTGGGTGATGTAGGCGGTTGTCATAACGGCGTCAACAGCCGAGTCTACTCCGAGTCGCCCGCGGCGGGAGGCGGCGCAGCGGCTCCACGGCAACTTATGTTCAATTGGAATCAAGTGGCTCGAACCGTGAATTTGACCCGGTCACACGCCTGGGGGGAAGGCAGCCTGAAGGGAACGGGGGGAGGCAGTTCCCTTCAGGCTGCCTTGCCCCCTCAGGCGTGTGACCGGGGTCGATTCGCGGGTGGAGAACATTGCTGGACCAAGCGGACATAGGGTCGGCGCGAGTTTGATGCAGGAAATCGCCGGTGTGACGGATGGTGTCGCCGAGGGGGCGAGCGCTCGGGGGTTATTCCAGGGTGAGGTCGAGGCGGTCTTGGAGGTTCAAGGTGCGGGCGACGGTCCAGACGGCGCCGGTGACGGGGGCGAGCGCGGGTTGGTTGCGGGCGATCAAGCCGATGGCGCGCGTCAGCAGCGGCACGAGCGGGCGCGCTTGCACGCGATGCGTCATGTCGAAGAATTTGAGCAGGCTGTGCGGAACGATGCTGAAAAGGCCGGCTTCGCTCACGTGAGCGTAGAGCGCGAATACGGAGTCGGTTTGCAGAATGACATCGGGCTGGGCGCCGATCTTGCGAAAGGCGGCGTCGATGATCTGCCGGTTGCGCATCTTGGCGGTCAGAAGACACAGCGGCAGCCGCGCGGCCTGCTCCCAGGTCACGGTCGCCTCGAGGGGAACGCCGCGGCCGGCGAGCAGCACGAAGCGTTCCTCGAACAGGCGCAGGGTTTCAAAGCCCTCGACCACCGTGTCATCGAGATACGTGAGGCCCAAGTCGAGCTCGAAGCGGTCGAGCTGGCTGACGATGGCCTCCGCGCTCAACGAGGACAGGGCGTAGCGAATATTCGGATACGCGGCGCGGCAGGGTGCGGTCAAGAGGGCCGCGACGGTCATGGTGGTGGGGATGGCGCCCAGGCGCAGCGTTCCCGTCATGGTCGATTTCGCGACCGCCGCATCCTCGCGCATGTGCGCGAGGGAGGCCAGGGTTTGCTGCGCCCACACGAGAACCCGTTCGCCTTCGGTGGTGAGGCCGACGAAGCGCCGTCCGCGCTGGACGATCATGACCCCGAGTTCTTTCTCCAGGCTGCGGATCGCCGAGGAGAGCGCCGGCTGAGACACGTGGCAAATCTCGGCCGCCTTCGCGAAATGCTGTTCGCGGGCGAGAGTGACGAGATATTCGAGCTGGCGAATGAACATGGGTGTCGGAGCCGCGAGTGTGCGCGATTACGGGCTTGGCGCAAAGGGCGCAATGTTGCCCAAATGCTGCCCAGCGTTTAGATTGACCGGCCGCCTCGAGGAGAAATTGATGTCCATCCCTTCGGAAATGAAGGTCATTGAAATTGCGGCGCCGGGAGGACCGGAGCAGCTGAAGCTCGCGATGCGGCCGGTACCGCACCCCGGCGAAGGGGAGGTATTGGTGCGCGTTGCCGCGGCCGGGGTCAATCGGCCGGACGTCATGCAGCGCCAGGGCCGTTATCCGCCACCGCCCGGCGCCTCCGACTTGCCCGGCATGGAAATCGCCGGTGAAGTCGCGGCCCTCGGCTCCAAGGTCACGAGTGTGTCGATCGGCGAGAAAGTCACCGCGTTGCTGCCGGGGGGCGGCTACGCCGCGTATGCGATCGCCGCCGCACCGCTGTGCCTGCCCGTGCCGGCCGGCATCAGCATGATCGAAGCGGCGGCGATCCCGGAAACCTATTTTACCGTGTGGACAAATTTATTCACCCGGGGTGGCTGCAAGGCGGGCGACATCGTGCTGATCCACGGCGGCACGAGCGGCATCGGCACCGCCGCGATCCAACTCGCCGCGGCCTGGGGCGCCCGCGTGTATGCAACGGCCGGTTCGGAGGAGAAGGCGCGCGCCTGCGAGCGGCTCGGCGCCATTCGCGGCATCAACTACCGCACCGAGGACTTCGTCGACGTGATGCGCGAGGCGACGGGGAGCCGCGGGGTCGACATCACCCTGGACATGGTCGCCGGCAGCTACGTGGCACGCAACCTGGAGATCGCGGCTCTCGAGGGGCGCGTGGTCGTCATTTCGCTGCTCGGCGGTTCGCGCGCGGAAATCAACATGGGCGTGATTCTCACCAAGCGGCTGACCTTGACGGGCTCGACGCTCCGATCCCGAACGGTGGCGCAGAAGGCGGAAGTCGCCGAGGCGGTGCGAAAAAATGTCTGGCCGCTGCTCGCCGCCGGACGGGTGCGGCCCGTCATTCATGCCACGTTTCCGCTCGCCCAGGCGAGCGACGCGCATCGTCTCCTGGAGACCTCCACGCACATCGGCAAGATCGTTCTGACACTATGACATCAGACATCGACATCGCCCAACGCGCGACCTTGAAACCCATCGGCGAAATCGCCGCCCGCTTGGGGATTCCGGCCGAGAGCGTCGAACCCTACGGCTACTTCAAGGCGAAGATCGCGCTCGAGTTTATCGACAGCCTGAAGGACCGGCCGGACGGCAAATTGATCCTCGTGACCGCGTTGAGTCCCACGCCGGCCGGCGAGGGAAAGACGACGACCACGGTGGGATTGGGCGATGCGCTCAACAAAATCGGCAAGCGAGCCGTCATTTGCCTGCGCGAACCGAGCCTGGGACCGGTGTTCGGCATCAAAGGCGGCGCGGCCGGCGGCGGCCACGCGCAGGTCGTGCCGATGGAAGACATCAATCTGCATTTCACCGGCGACTTCAGCGCCATCGGCCTCGCCCACAATCTGCTCGCCGCGCTCACGGACAATCACATCTATCACGGCAATGAGCTGGGCTTCGATCTGCGCCGCATCACCTGGAAGCGGGTCATGGACATGAACGATCGCGCGCTGCGCGAGATCAACGTGGGCTTGGGCGGTGTCGGCAACGGCTTTCCGCGCCAGGACGGCTTCGACATCGTGGTGGCCTCCGAAGTCATGGCGATTTTTTGCCTCTCCAAGAGTCTCGCGGATCTCAAGCAGCGGCTCGGCAACATCGTCGTCGGCTACCGGCGCGATCTGGCGCCGATACGCGCCTCGGATTTGAAGGCGCAGGGCGCGATGACGGTGTTGCTCAAGGACGCCCTCAAGCCGAACCTGGTCCAGACGCTGGAGAACAATCCGGCCTTCATTCATGGCGGCCCGTTTGCCAACATCGCGCACGGCTGCAATTCCGTGCTCGCCACCACGACGGCACTGAAGCTGGCCGACTACGTGGTGACCGAGGCCGGCTTCGGCGCCGACCTCGGCGCGGAGAAGTTCATCGACATCAAGTGCCGCAAATCCGGGCTGCGGCCCTCGGCCGTGGTCATCGTCGCGACCATCCGCGCCCTGAAGTATCACGGCGGAGTGGATCTCAAGGACATCAATCAGGAGAACCTCGCGGCGCTCGGCCGGGGCGTGGCGAATCTCGAGCGGCACGTGAACAACGTGCGCAACCACTACGGTTTGCCCTGCGTCGTCTCGGTCAATCACTTCACCGCCGACACCGACGCCGAACACACCCTGCTCGCGAAGCGGATGGCGGCACTCGATGTCCCCTTGGTGCTCGCCCGGCACTGGGCCCAAGGCGGCGCCGGGGCGGCGGACGTCGCCCGCAAGGTCGTGGAACTCGTCGAAGCGGGCACCTCCGATTTCCGCTTCGTCTACGAGGACACGCAGACGCTGTGGGAGAAGATCAAAGCGGTCGCCGTCAAGATCTACGGGGCCGCCGATATCTCGGCCGACGCCAAGATCCGCGCCCGGATCGAGCAGCTGCAGGCCCATTATGGAAGCTATCCGGTGTGCATCGCGAAAACTCAGTATTCGTTCTCGACCGATCCCGCGGCCCGCGGCGCCCCGAGCGGCCATATCGTCAACATCCGCGAAGTGCGCCTCGCCGCCGGCGCGGAGTTCATCGTGGCGGTGTGCGGCGACGTCATGACCATGCCTGGATTGCCGAAGGTGCCGTCGGCAGACAAGATCGACATCGACGCGAACGGCCGCATCGTCGGGCTGTTTTGACGGGCGCAACGACTGGTTGTCGCCCACACCGCGCTTTCGGACCGCCGATATTTTCTATATCTTATATATCAATTCACCGAGCGTAGAACGAGTCAGGAGGTTTCATGGCTGGTCGCAATTTTCTCTTCGTCCCGGGCCCCACCAACGTGCCCGACCGCATCCTGCGCGCCATGTCGGTGGCGAGCGAGGATCATCGCTCCTCGATTTTCCCGGAATTGACCCGCGCGTGTTTGAACGGGTTGAAACCGGTGTTCAAGACCCAGACCGCGAGCCCCATCCTGTTTCCCTCCTCCGGCACCGGTTGCTGGGAAGCGGCGCTCACGAATTGTCTGAACCCCGGAGACAAGGTGCTGACGGCCCGCTTCGGCCAATTCAGCCATCTCTGGGCGGACATGGCGGCGCGACTGGGTTTCGAAGTCGACATACTGGAGACACCCTGGGGCGAAGGGGCGCCGATCGAGCGCTATCTCGCTTCGCTCAGCGCGGACAAGCAACATAAGATCAAGGCGGTACTCGTCTGCCACAACGAAACCGCGACCGGCGTAACCAGCGATGTCGCCGCGATCCGCAAGGCGATGGACAGCGTCAAGCACCCCGCCCTGCTGTTCGTGGACTCGGTGAGCGCGCTCGCCAGCATTGATTTTCGCATGGACGAATGGGGTGTCGACGTCTGCGTCAGCGGCTCCCAGAAAGGCCTGATGATGCCCGCCGGCATGGGCGTGACCTGCGTCAGCCAGAAGGCGCTCGAAGCGGCCAAGAAAGCGACTTCGCGGCGCTGCTATTTCGACTATGGCGACATGGTCGCGAGCAACGCCACGGGCTACTTTCCGTACACGCCGTCGCTGCCCATGCTGTATGGCCTGCGCGAATCGCTGGCGATACTCGCCGAAGAAGGACTGGAGAACGTGTTCCAACGCCACAGCTACCTGGCCGGCGGCGTGCGCGCCGCAGTGCTCGAGGGCTGGAAACTCAAACTTTGCGCCACCGCGCCGAAGTGGTATTCGGACACCGTGTCCGCGATCATGGTGCCGGACGGCATCAACGGGGCGGACGTCATTGCGCGCGCCTTCAAGCGCTACAACCTCGCGCTCGGCGCCGGACTGTCGAAGGTCGCCGGCAAATTGTTTCGCATCGGGCATTTGGGCGATCTCAACGAACTGATGCTCCTCGGCGCCATCGCGGGCGCGGAGATGACCATGCTCGATGTCGGCATCAAGCTCGAAGCGGGCAGCGGCGTGGCCGCTGCGCAAAGCTACTGGCGCAGCCACGCTCCCGCAGCCCTCGCGAAGAGCGCGGCGGCGGCGGCCGGCGCTGGACCGAAGGCCGGCATCGCCGCGTGACCATGCGCGTCGTGTTTCTGGACCGCGCCTCGCTCAAGGCCAAGGTCCGCAAGCCCGCCGTTGCCGCCGACTACATCGAGCATGAAAAGACCGCGGTGGAGGAGATCGTGCCGCGCCTCGCCGGCGCCCATGTCGCCATCATCAACAAGGTGCCGATGCGCGCCGATACGCTGCGGCAATTACCCGATCTCAAGATGATCGCCGTGGCGGCCACCGGCTACGATGTGGTGGACATCGCGTACTGCAGGCAGCAAGGCATCGCCGTCGCCAACATCCGCAACTACGCCGTGCACACCGTGCCGGAACACGCCTTTGCGATGATCCTGGCGCTGCGGCGCAATCTGCTGGCCTACCGCCAGGATGTCGAGAACGGCGTGTGGAACAAGTCCGACCAATTCTGCTTCTTTACGCACGACATCGGCGATCTGCACGGCGCCACGCTCGGCATCATCGGTGAGGGCGCCATCGGCCAGAGTACGGCCGCCATCGGCCGGGCGTTCGGCATGCGCGTGCTGTTCGCGGATCATCCGCCGCCGAAGATGGAGGGCGTGAGCTTTACGCCGCACGATGAGGTGCTCGCGCAGTCGGACGTGATTTCCCTGCACTGCCCGCTGGTGCCCTCCACCCGCAACCTGATCGGCATGGATGCCTTTCGCAAGATGAAGCGCAACGCGCTCCTGATCAACACCGCCCGCGGCGGTCTGGTCGATGAGGCGGCGCTGATTCAGGCCTTGGACGAGGGGTTGATCGCCGGCGCGGGATTCGACGTGCTGACGGTCGAGCCGCCGAAGAACGGCCATCCTCTGCTCGACGTCCGGCGGCCGAATTTCATTCTCACGCCGCACGTGGCGTGGGCCTCGGATGGAGCGATGCAGTTTCTTGCCGATCAGCTGATCGACAATATCGAGCTCTGGGCGGCGGGCACGCCGCAGCATCTGGTCAATTGAAAAAGCTCCTATACCAATTCGACACGGATTCGCTCCCCTCGGTCTTCGATAACGTCGTGGGTTATGACGGCGGCGCCGACCATGTATCGGCATACGGCGGAATCAACCCCGACAATGTCGGCGGCCTGGTCGACGGGGCAATCTTCACGCGTGCGCCCAAGGACAAGAAGCACACCGCAATCTTCATCGGCGGGGGCAACATGCCCGCCGGCGAAGCCGTACTCGGCGCGGTACGCCGGAAATTCTTCGCCAAATTCCGCGTCTCGGTGATGTTCGACAGCAACGGCTGCAACACCACGGCCTCGGCCGCCGTGGCGTGGCTCGCGCACGGCCGCTCGCTCGCCGGCAAGCGCGCGCTCGTGCTCGCGGGTACGGGTCCGGTCGGCCAGCGCGCCGCGGCCCTGCTCGCGCACGAAGGCGCGAGCGTGGCGATCACCGGGCGCAAGCGCGACGCCGTCCAAGCGGCCTGCGATAAAATCCATGCGCGCTTCGGCATCGTGGTCGACGCCATCGAGGCGCCGACCCAGGCCGAACGCGGTGCCGCCATCAACCATGCGCACATCGTGCTCGCGACGGGCGCGGCCGGCGTCCCTCTGCTCGACGAGATGCAGTGGCGGGACAGCGCAACCCTCGAACTCTTGGCCGATGCAAATGCCTCGCCGCCGGCGGGCATCGAGGGAGTGAGTGCAAGCGATCGCGGCTCATCCAAGCATGGCAAGATTCTGTTCGGAGCGCTCGGCTTCGGCGCGCTGAAACTCGCGCTGCATCGCGCCTGCATTTCGCGTCTGTTCGAGCAGAATGATCTGGTGCTCGACGCCGAAGAGATATACGCGCTCGCGAAAACGATGGTCGGTCGAGGTTCGCCGGCATGATCACCGACGATTCCATCGAGAAATTTCTCGACGATCTCGCCGGCCGCGCGCCGACGCCGGGAGGCGGCAGCGCCGCCGCCGTCATGGGCGCCATGGGCGCGGCGCTCGTGTCCATGGTGTGCAATGTGACCCTCGGAAAGAAGGGTTATGAAGCCGTCGAGACCGAGATGACCGCCGTGCGCGATGAATCCGAGATCGTGCGCAGGCGATTGACCGCCATGGTGGCCGAGGACGTTGCCGCCTTCGACAGCCTGATGGCTGCCTACAAGCTGCCCAAGGCGGGCGAGGACGACAAGGCCCGACGGGCCGCCGCCATTCAGGCCGCGCTGCGCCGCGCCACCGAAACGCCGCTCGACTGCGCGCGCGCCGCCGCCCAAGTCATCAAACTCGCCCGGCGCGCGAGCGAGCTGGGCTATACCGGGGTGATCAGCGACGGCGGCGTCGGGGTGCTGGCGGGCTACACGGCGCTGCGCAGCGCGGCGCTCAACGTGTACATCAACGCGCCGTCGCTCAAAGATAAGTCCTTTGCCGATGGGGCTGTCGCCGAGATCGGCGAACTGATCGAGTTCGGTGCGGCCGAGAGCGAGGCGGTGTACAGACTCGTGCGTGATAAATTGGGCTGACGACGCGGACTGCCCTCGGATGAGTGGTAGCCTCACTGGCGCGCGTGACGGCGAGATCGATGACCATGAAGGAAACCAACGATGCCGGGCGGTAGAATCGACCCCGATCGTGCTTTCACGCCCTTAGGGGTCGCCGTGCTGACGATCTCCGATTCGCGCGATGCGAGCAGCGACACCTCCGGGGATCTGCTGGCCGAGCGCGTCGCCGCGGCAGGCCATCACCTCCGTGCCCGCGCCTTGGTGGGCGATGACAAGGATGCGATCCAGCGCCAGGCCCGGGAGTGGATCCGCGATCCCACGATCAACGTCATCATCTCCACCGGCGGCACGGGTCTCGCCGACCGCCATGTGACGCCGCAGGCGCTGCGCGAGCTATTTGACCAGGAACTCGAAGGTTTCACCGTGCTATGGCATCTGATTTCGTACGAGACGGTGGGCGTGTCGACGATGCAATCGCGCGCCTGTGCCGGGATTGCCGGCAAGACCATCATGTATGTCCTGCCCGGTTCCAACGGCGCCTGCCGGGACGGCTGGGATAAATTGATCAGCCTGCAACTCGACAGCCGCCACCGGCCGTGTTCGATCGTCGAGGTGTTGCTCGGGGACTGACATGCAGTCCACCGGAGCGGGAGAGTGAGTGATCGGATGCGCCGCCGTCCCGCCGGGGTCGCCGGCCGGCGCAAACCGCGCAAGAAGCCTCGCCGCCGCGGCCCGGTCATCCGGCTGGCCCGCCGGCTGGCCGCCAAACTCTGGCCGAATGCGCGCTTGCGGCGCCGCGCGCTGCGCGCATTCCGGCGCGCACCGCTCCTCGTGCAATCATTGATTGGCCTCAGCTTAGCCGTCCTGCTGTGGTTCGCGCTCAACTGGGTCTACCAGGTGGTGCGCAAACCCTCCGAGCTGTTCTTTCCGGTCAGCGGCACGCTCAACAAGACACCGGCCGAGACGTGGCGAAGCTATGCGCCGCTGTTTCGACAGTATTCGACGCCGCTGATCACGCCGGAACTGCTGGCAGCGCTCGCGCAAGTCGAGGGTTCCGGCAATCCCATCGTGCGCACCTACTGGCGCTGGTCCTTTGCGCCCAAGCCGTTCGATGTGTACCGCCCCGCGTCGAGCGCGGTCGGGATGTACCAGATCACGGATGGCACCTTTGCCGAGGCGCGGCGCTACTGCATCCACGATCATGCGGTCGCCGCGGATGGCCCTTGGAATGACTGGGATTCGTGCTGGTTCAATCGGCTCTACACCCGGGTCATTCCTGCACACGCGGTGGAACTGACCTCGGCCTATCTCGATCGCAGCGTGAGCGCCGCGCTCGGTCATCACCATGTAAAAGCCGCGACCTCCGAGCAGTCATTGGAACTCGCGGCGGTCATTCATCTTTGCGGCACAGGCGCCGGTGAGGCGTTCGTGCGGCGCGGACTCAAGCTCGAGGACGGCCAGCGATGCGGCGATCATGAGGCAGCGACCTACGTTGCCAGGGTGCGGGACATGAGACGTGTTTTCGAGGCGATCGAGCGCACCGATGCCGCGTCTGACTAACCGAAACGGAGGGCAGGTCAGAAGGCGCGTGCCGTCTTTCGCGAAATTGGACGTACGGCCACGACGCACCCCGGCCAGTGGCCAGCGTGGTGCGAATGTCGCCCTTATGTACGTTCCAGCACCGAACTGCAGAGCAGATCTCACTATCCTCGTGCGATCCAGACGGACGCCGACGAATTATTCCGAGTCTCGCAGGCGCGGCGTCACCAGCCACATCGAACCCAGAGAGAACCCCAAATGAAGATATTGGTCATCGGCGGGACCGGTCACGTCGGCTCCGAAGTCGTCAAAGAACTCAAGAAGCGGAATGCCGACGTTCGGATCCTGGTCCGTAAAGCAGAGGTGAAATCGCCACCCGGGGTGGAGACGGTCGTCGGCGACCTGCTCGATCCTGTCTCCATAGAGAAGGCGCTCAAGGGCGTCGACAAATTATACCTTCTGAACGCTGTCACCTCAGATGAGTTGACTCAAGGTCTCATTGCCTACGATATCGCAAAAAAACTCAAGTTGTCGCACATCGTCTATCACTCGGTATTTCGCGTCGAGCACTTCAAGGATGTTCCGCACTTCGCCTCAAAGCTCGCCATCGAGAGCGCGATCCGCGGATTCGACATGCCGTTTACGATCATTCGTCCGAACTATTTTTTCCAGAACGATGCTGCCTTCAAAGACGTGCTCACCAAAATGTTGGTGTATCCCAACCCGCTGGGATCCATTGGAATATCGGCCGTCGATATTCGCGACATTGCCGAGGCGGCCGCCATCTCTCTGATGTCCGACAAGCATTTTGGCAAGACTTACAACGTGAATGGCCCCGCTGTCCTGAGCGGGCTGAAAGCCGCGTCGATCTGGAGCAAAGTACTCGGCAAGGAAATCAAGTATGCGGGAGACAACCTGGATATCTTTGAGGAACAGATGCGCAAGCACGTCCCCTCCTGGGCCGCGTTCGATTTTCGCATGATGTTTCAAGGGTATCTGGAGCGGGGTTTTGTTGCCACGGACGATGATGCTGCGACATTGACCAAGCTGTTGGGCCACGAACCCCGCGCTTATGAAGATTTTGCGTACGAGACCAGCCGCGAATGGCAGCTGACCGCCATACCCCGGGCGGCAGCTTAGTGGTGGGCATTGGCTACACCGCAGCACGCATGAGGCTATTCCAGGATCAAAGCGTGACAATCCGTCAAGGCGGAGCTCCATTCTGTAAATAAAGTTTTGCGACGCCGTGGGCAATCAGGTCCGGTTTTGCATCGGCAAGGTTGGTCAGGACGACGACGGTGAGCTCGGCATCCAGGTATCGGGAGATTTGCGTCTCGAAGCCCTGCCACTCGCCTTCGTGCTCAATCAGACGGTGACCGTCTTGTACTTCGATGAACCACCCATAGCCGTAATGACCGGAATTCGGTTGTCCGTTCCGAAGCGGGGCCACGGTCCACATCTGCACCAGGCTCGATTTCTTCAAGAGCTTCTCGGTGTAGAGGGCGGCGTCCCACTTGGCGAGATCCAGAATCGAAAAATACAGGCTGCCGTCGGCGGTCGTATTGAGCGATGGGGAAACCCATTCCTGGTTTTTCACTTCGCCGTTCACCAGCCGGTATCCGGCTGATCGATTGGGAATGATGTCCGCCTCACTGATGATGCGCGTCGTTGACATCCCGAGCGGACGAAAGATCCTTTGCGCCAGGAAGTCTCCATAGAATTCGCCGGTCACTCTGTGAATGAGAATGCCCAGCGTCAGATAGCCCAAGTTGCTGTAGCTCCAGCTCGTACCGGGCGCATAAGCGAGCGGTATCGCCTCGACGATCTTGAGGAGCTCCTCTTCCGTGTAGGCCTTTTGTTCGTCGAAACCCTTCGGATAGTCGGTGAAGCCGGCGGTGTGACTCAGCAGCTCTCGCACTGTCACCTGTTTCCACGACGAAGGCGCTTCGGTGAAATACCGGGTCAGGGGGTCGTCCAATCCGACCTTGCCTGCCTCGACCAGCATCATCACGGCGGTCGCGGTGAATTGCTTGCCCACGGATCCCGACTGAAAAATCGTTTCCGGCTTCGCGGGAACGTTCAATTCCAGATTCGAAACTCCGTATGCCTCAGTCCGGATCGGCTTGCCGTGCTTTGACACCAACAGAGTCAAGCCTGGAATGTGCTGCTTGTGCATTTCTGTGCGAACAAGCACGCTTACGGGATCGGTCGACTGATCGGCAGCGAACAGATGCGAGGCAAAGAAGATGCCGGAAATCAGCGCTACTACTTTGAGGTACATGACGACATACGGATCTGCGCATCCGCTGGTTGTAGCTGGGCCTAATCGCGCGCATGCCTGATGCGCAGGTCAGACGTATACCATGCTAAATGTCCAGAAGCACCGAATGACTCAAGAATCCTCGCGCCCGATGGCCAGACGGTCCACCGGATTTCATGGCGGAACACGGTGTGTTCTCGGAGGAATAACCTCAGACATAAATGTTCGTTGGCAGCAGCTGAGATCGGCCTTAGGCTGTGATCGATGGTAAACGCGAACTCTCCATACCTGACCTGGATCGTCGGAGTCGGGCACTCGGCGGGCTTGGGAGCCGCGCTGGGAAGACGCTTCGCACGCGGCGGCGCGCACGTTTTGCTCACAGGTCGGAATGAGGGCCGATTGCGCTCCGTCGTCGCAGAGATCGCTGAGAGCGGTGGCGATGCAACCGCCTTGCCCGGCGATATCAGCATTCCCGCCGAAGCAACCCGTTTGACGGCCGCCGTTCGCGAGTTCGGCCAGTTACGCGCCGCGCTCTTCAACGCCGGCAACATGGTGCGTGGCAATGCGTTGGCCGTCACGCCCGATCAGTTCGAATCGACCTGGCGGGGCAGCGCTTATGCGGGCTTCTTGTTTGTACGCGCGACAGTGCCTTTGCTGCTGCAATCGGGCGGCGGCAGCCTTCTACTGACGGGCGCCACGGCCTCGGTGCGAGGTGGCGGAGCTTTCATCGCCTTTGCGTCTGCGAAAGCCGCTTTGCGCTCGTTGGCTCAAAGTGCGGCACGGGAGTACGGCCCGCAAGGAATCCACGTTGCGCACGTGGTGATCGATGGCGGAATTGATGGTGACCGCCTGCGCACTGGTGCCTCGGACAGGGTCGCTGCGGCCGGCGAAGATGGGCTGCTTCAGCCTGATGCCATTGCGGAGACCTACTGGCATCTGCACCAGCAGCCGCGCAATGCGTGGACACATGAACTCGACCTTCGACCCTTCAAAGAGCGCTTCTAGAGCAGCCATCAGGAGCACCCATGTCTGCCGTAGCCGTCGAACGAGCAACCGAATTGATTCTCGGGTTCGAGCCTTTAGGTTGGGGCCGCGGCGGGGCCCGCGGCCACCAGGATCACGTGCGCAGGTGCGTGCTCGCGGTACAAGTCCTCCACCAGCGGCTCACGGTGCTGCAGAACGGCCCGCTGATTGATCGATCCCTTGTCCGTGATCTCCCCCCCGTCCAACTGAGGCGGGTGCCCAAGTAGCACGACCCTCTCGACCCGCGTCGAGCTCGCCGGGTGAGCCTCGGCATGAACGATCAAGCGCGCGATGAATTCGCGGATCAGACGCTGATCGGCGATCATATCGGCCGCATCGCACGCAGTTGGTTTTCCGAGGAAAGCAGCGCACGCCGACAGATGAGGGAAAATGAGCAGGCCGAGAAAATCGCGATTCAATCCGGCGATGACCACGTCGAAGGCCAGCGGCGAGAGCGCCGCCAGCAGCGCGGCGCGCAGCGGTCCGACACTGACCCAGGTGCCGGTCGCCAATTTGAAATCCTCGGCGATCCGGCCGTCGAAGACCAGGCCCTTCTGCGGATGCGCCGCATCGAGCAGCCGAACCGAATCGCCGAGGCGGTAAAAACCCTCCTCGTCGAAGGCCTTCTCGGTCAATTCCGGCTGACGCCAGTAGCCGGGCATCACATTCGGACCCTTCGCGCGCATTTCCAGCTTGCCGGAGACGGGCGCCAATTTGACCAGGATGCCCGGCCCCGGCAATCCGATGATGCCGGCCCGATTCGCGTCGGGAGTGGTGAAGGTGATGGAGGGTGAGGTCTCGGTCACCCCGAGACCTGAGAGGATGGGCACGCGGCACCCTCGCGCCGCCAGTGACAGCGATTCGAGGGCTTCCCAGGTCGGCTGCGACAGACCCGCTCCTGCGTAGAAGCAGAGTCGAAGTCGGCTATAGAAGAAATCACGCAGCTCGACGTCGTGCTGTAGATGCCTGGCAAGCATCTCGAAGCCGCTCGGCACATTGAAGTAGAGGGTCGGTGCAATCTCCCGCAGATTGCGCACTGTCTCGTCGAACCCCCCCGCGGTAGGCCGGCCGTCGTCGATGTACAGTGAACCGCCGTTGTACAGGACCAACCCCACGTTGGCGTTTCCGCCGAAGACATGGTTCCACGGCAGCCAATCGATCAACACCGGCGGCTCCGTCGTGACGAATGGAAATGCGTGGCGCGTCGTGGCCTGATTGCTGCAGAGCATCCGCTGCGTGGTGACCACAGCCTTGGGAGTGCCAGTCGAGCCGGAGGTCAGCAGGAATTTCGCGATGGTGTCAGGCCCGGTGAGTGTATGCAGGGGCTGCACCAACGCCGGATCGGCGGACTCGAGTTCCTCCAGCGTGAGCACGGTTCTTCCGGCAATCTCGAGCGCATCACCCAGAATCGCCACCGAATCGGGAACCACCGCACCAATGGCGCGCGCGAAGGCTCCGGGTCCGAAGGCGGCAACCAGCCCGGGAGTGAGCAACTCGACCACGTGGCGCAGCTTGTCCAAGTCCGAACTCGCCTGGGAATACGCCGGCGACACCGGGCAGTAAGGCACGCCGATATACATGGCCGCGAGCCCGAGCAGCAGGTGCTCGATGCTGTTGCCCGAGAGGATCAACAGCGGCCGCTCGGCGCTGAGACCGAGCCGGCTCAATCCGGCGGCCAGCCCCCGCACGCGCCGGAGCGCCTCGGCATAGCTAACCTCCCGCCAGTCGCCCTGCGCGCCGCGGCGCGCCACGAAAGTCTTCTGTGGAATCCCCAACGCCCACCGCGACAGGCAATCGGTGAGCCGCAGAGGGTATGGCTCGAGTTGCGCGCGCGGAGTCAACAGGAGCGAGCCGTCATCCCGCCACACCGCATCTGCGGAGAAATCGCCAGGCTGCCAGTCTAAATCCTCCCCGGCCACCTGATTCAGCACACTTTGCCCGCTGTCTCGTCGTGCCTCGCTCACGCGGGCTCGACGGTGACCGGCAAGTGCCCGAAACCACGCAGACAATTATTCAACTGCCGGCGTGGTTGACCGGCATCGAAGCGACGCACTCTGCTTGCGAAGGATTGCAGCAGCGAGCGGATTTCAAGCAGTGCCAAGTGCATACCCATGCAGGAATGCACGCCGTGTCCGAATCCCAACTGCTCGATCGAGCGCCGGCTGACGTCAAACCGCTCCGGCTGCCACCATTTGCGCTCGTCGCGGTTTGCCGAGGCGTACGACAGGTAGACACGGGTCCCGCGCCTCACTGTGACGCCGCCGACGTCGACATCCTCAGTAACGACGCGGGTAAACGCGGGGATTGGCGACTCCAGGCGTATCGCTTCCAGGACGGCATTTGGAATCCTGGACGGATCCGCGCGGATCGCGTCCCATTGCGCCGGGTTCTGGCTCAACAACCACACCAGGCTGGCGGTTGCGCTGGCGGTCGTATCCAGACTGGGCGCCAGATAATCCCCAAGCAGCGCGGGACATTCGGCAATATCGATTTCACCGCACGCGGCCGCATGAAAAATCCTGGCGCCCCAACCGTCGGGACGCAGGCGGCCCGGCAGTTCAGGGTTCATGATGTAGCGGACAAATGAGCGCATGCGCGGAATGCTCTTCACCGTGCGCCAGTTGAGCGGACCGCTGGCATCGAACGCAGCGCTGGCCCACGACGGCATTTGGGCACGCGCATCCTCTGGAACTCCAACCAACTGAGAAACAACTGTGAGGGGCAGGTGCCAGGCGAGATCGCCCACCGCGTCGAATGACCTGCGCGCGACAAGCCGGTCCACTAGTGACTCCGATTCCCTCTGGATGACTGCACCGAGTTCGCGCACGGCGGCGGGCGTGAGGGGTCTCGACACGATTGCGCGCAGCGCATTGTGCCGTGGATTGTCGCTCGCCAGCATGGTTCCATTCTGCGCGCGATTTGCAATTCCATTCATGGCCACACCGCTCGCCGAGGAAAACACGGCCGCATTTTGCAGTGCCGCGCGAACGTCCTGAAATCGGGTTATGGCGGCAAAGTGATGCCGGCGCATCCACACAACCGGCGCCGCGTTGCGCAGTTCCTTGTAGCCGGGATACGGATCCTCGAGCGAGTCCTTTGAAAAGAGGTTGATGCCGGAGACTGCCAGTGCCGTCGTCGTCATAACTCAGGCGCTCCGATTCAGCCCACTTTGCCCGCTGTCTCGTCGAGCTTCAGCACTTTGATGGCATTCTTCTTCAGGATCAGTTCGTGGACTTCCGGCTTGAAACCCGCCTCCGTGAAGTCTTTCAACCAGCGGTCAGGGGCGAGCACGGGAAAATCGGAGCCGAAGAGCATTTTATGCTTGAGCTGAGTGTTGGCGTATTGCACCAGCTGCGGTGGAAAGTACTTCGGCGACCAGCCGGACAGATCGATGTAGACATTGGGCTTGTGCAGGCACACCGACAGCGCTTCGTCCTGCCACGGCCACGAAGGGTGCGCGATGATGATGGTCATGTCGGGAAAGTCGGCCGCGACGTCGTCCAGATACATGGGATTCGAGTACTTCAGGCGCACGCCGCCGCCGCCGCGCATGCCGGTGCCGATCCCGGAATGTCCGCTGTGGAAGATGGCCGGCAGCTTGTGCTCGGCGATCACCTCATACAGGGGATACGCGAGCCGGTCGCTGGGGAAAAACCCCTGCAGCGTCGGGTGAAACTTGAAACCCTTGACACCGCCCTCCTCGATCAGCCGCCGTGCCTCGAGCGCGCCGAACTTGCCCTTGTGCGGATCGACGCTGGCGAACGCGATCATCATGTCGCTATTCTCGCGTGCCGCATCGATGATTTCCTGGTTCGGAATGCGCCGCGAACCGGTCGCGGCTTCCATATCCACCGTGAACATCACCAGGCCGATCTTGCGCTCGCGGTAATAGGCCACCGTTTCGGCGATCGTCGGCCGCTTGCCGGCCTTGAAGTACTTGCTGGCCGCATCCTCGAATTGCTTCCAGATGGGATCGACCGGCTGGCAGCACGACACCTCGGCGTGCACGTGAATGTCGATCGCGATGAGTTCATCGATTTTCACAGAGCGTCACCCTTCGATTTCTCCCAGTCGGCCAGGGTCGTGCCCTTGTCGACCAACTCGACCAGCAGCGGCGCCGGTTCCCAGTGCATGGGTCCAAAGATCGCGCGATATTTCAACATGCCGTCAAGCACGGTCTTGAGCCCAATGGTGTCGGCGTAGAACATGGGGCCGCCGCGATAGCGCGGAAATCCATACCCCGCTGTCCACACCACATCGATGTCGGCCGCGCGCAGTGCAATCCCCTCCTCCAAGATGCGCAAGCCCTCGTTGATCATGGGATACAAGCAGCGCTCGAGTATCTCCTCCTCGCCGTGCGCGCGCAGCGGGACGCCGAGTTTGGCGGCGGTCGCCCGCAGTAATTCCACCGCCTCCGGATCGTCCTGCCGCGTGCGCTCTCCGGGGACATATTTATAGTAGCCCTTGCCGACCTTCTGGCCCACGCGTCCCGCCGCCTGCAAGGCGAGGTCTGGCTGATAGTAGGTCGGATCGGGCGGGTACTTCTCGGCGTTGACCTTGTGAATGTTGGCGGAGACATCGACGCCCGCCATGTCGAACACGGCGAGGATGCCCATGGCCATTCCCCAACGCTCGAGCGCCTCATCGACCTGGCGCGGCGTCGCACCTTCGAGCACCATGCGTTCGGCTTCGCGCGCGTAGCCTTCCATCATGCGATTGCCGATGAAGCCGTAGCAGACGCCCGAGAGCACCGGGGTTTTCTTCAGCTGCTTTGCCAGATCGAGCGCCGTTCGAATGACCTCCGGCGCCGCGTCCCGGGTGCGCACCACTTCGAGCAACGGCATCACATTGGCAGGGGAAAAAAAGTGCAGTCCCACCACATCCTGCGGCCGGCGCGTGGCCTGGGCGATCTCATCCACATCCAGGGTGGAGGTGTTCGAGGCGAGCACGGCGCCGGGCTTCGCGACCCGGTCGAGACTGGCGAAGATCTTTTTCTTGAGCTCCATGTTCTCGAATACCGCCTCGATGATGACGTCGGCACCGGAAAGATCGGCGTACTCCACGCTGCCCGCGATGAGGGCCATCCGGCGGGCCTTGTCCGACGGCGTGAGGCGGCCGCGCTTGACCATGGACTCGTAGTTCTTGTCGATGACGGCAAGGCCGCGGGCCAGCGCCTCGGCATTCGTGTCGAGAATCGTCACCGGCAGATTGGCGTTGGCGAAGCACATGGCGATCCCGCCGCCCATCGTGCCGGCGCCGATGATCCCGCCCCGATGAATCGAGCGGGCGGCGGTGTCCGCGGGCAGGCCGGGCACTTTGCGCGTAGCGCGCTCGGCAAAGAACAAGTGCACCAGCGCCTTGCACTCGGTCGTCGCCTTGGCGCGATTGACGAGCTGTTCTTCATAGAGCAGGCCCTCGGCGAAGGGCAGCCGGCTCGCCGCACTCACGGCATCGATGGCGGTGAGCGCGGCGCTGCGATTCGGATAGCGGCGCTTCGCGTCGGCGGCATGCCTGCCGAGGATCTCGGGCGTACTCGTCGCCGGATCCACGCGCATCTCCGCGCATCGTCTCGGCCCCTTGCCGGCGGCGGCGAGCGCAGCCGCGTACTCGATGGCGGCGGCACGGATATCACCCTCGAGCAGTGCATCGAGGATGCCGAGTTCGAGCGCGGCCCTGGCGTCTACAGGTTGGCCGCTCAAGATGAGCTCGAGGGTCTTGTCGGCACCGATGAGCCGCGGCAGGCGCTGCGTGCCGCCGGCACCGGGGATGATGCCGAGCGTGACTTCGGGAAGTCCGATTCGCGTGCCGGGTGCGGCGACTCGATAGTGGCAGGCGAGAGCGATCTCGAGGCCGCCGCCGAGCACGGTGCCATGCAGGCCTGCCACCACGGGCACGCGCAGCGCTTCGAGCTGACCGAACAGCGTGCGAAATTCCGCCTCCATCGGCGGGCCGGCGAATTCACCGACATCGGCGCCCGAGAAAAACGTCGTGCCGCGGCACACCAGCACGACGGCATCGAGGCCGTTCCGGCCGCGCACGTCCTCGACCGCCGCGAGCAGCGCGGACCTGACCGCGGCGTTGATCGCATTGACCGGCGGATGGTCGGTTTCGATGACCGCCACCGTGCCCACCATGGATACCGATACCAGTCGTTCTTTATCGAAGGTCATGAAGTCGATCCGCAAACTTCGTCACGATTTGACTAATAAGTCATTATTGTATGAAATAGTCAGAAATGGCAAGTACACGGAGAAATCTCGGCACCGCGCCTGTCATGGACCGGCGCCGGGTACGCACGCGGGCCGCGCTGCTGCATGCCGGGCGCGCCCTGCTCGCGCATCGCGACGTGGATGCGCTGAGCGTCGATGAAATCGTTGCCGCGGCGGACGTGGCCAAGGGCAGTTTCTATAATCACTTTGCCGACAAGGACGTGTTTGCGCGGGAAATCTGCGCCGCCGTGCGCCGCCAGGCGGAGGAACTGGTGAGTGCCGCGAACCGACACGTGACGGATCCGGCCGCACGATTGGCGCGGGCGCTGTGTGTGTTCGTGCGCTTCGCCATGGAACACCGCGACAGCGCGCAGGTGCTCTGGCGGCTCAATTCCGGCGCCACCATTGCCGATGCTCCCGCCAATCGTGGCTTGCTCGAGGAGGTGGAGCGGGCGTGCAAGAGCGAAGATTTCAAGCATCTTGACGTCGCGACCGGCGTACTGATGATCATGGGAACTTTCGTAATTTCCATGCGCCATGTGCTCGAGGAGCGCGCGTCGACTCCGCCCGTGATCGTGGCGGGCCGCATGGCCGAGATGTTGTTGCGCGGCCTCGGTCTGCCCGCGAGACGCGCTCGTGCCGTATCGACGCGCGCGGCCGCGGAACTGATCGGCGACAGAGCCTGAGCATCGGGGGACCAAGGAATATCGGTCGGTTTGGTGGCGATGGCACCCGGTAGCGCATCAAGTCGCAGTATCGATCAGTCGATATTCCGATATAATGGGAAAAGCATTTACCCAGTCTATGACGCAACTGTGGTGTGTGTCGATCCTTGACGCTCGGCCGGCACTCGAACGTTGTCTTCTTTTCGATGACTCCCGAGGTTGACGAGGACCAGATGTGTAGTGGCGCACGACGGATTTCAGATTTGGGCGATCGTTTCCAACGTCCGCCACGACCGGTGAAGTCATGAACGTACACGCCGAATCTGTCGGCCCAACTCCTATCGAAGTCGCAGCCCAACGGTTGCGTGAGGCGTATAGCGCGGGCCCGATCGCGCCGCTGCGCGACCTTATCGAGCCGGCCGATATCGATGGCGCCTATGCGATTCAAACTGCGAATACGCGCCACTGGCTCGGCCAGGGTCGGCGTATCGTCGGACGCAAGATCGGTCTCACGAGCACGGTCGTGCAGCGGCAGCTGGGTGTCGATCAGCCCGACTATGGCGTGTTATTTGCCGACATGCTGGTCTCCGACGGCGGCATACTCGCGCCGTCCCGGCTGTTGCAGCCCAAGGCAGAAGGGGAGATCGCCTTCGTCTTGGAGCGGGATTTGACGACGGCCTTACCGACGCGCATCGATCTACTGCAGGCAATCGCCTATGCGCTGCCGGCCATCGAGATCGTCGACAGTCGGTTCGCGGACTGGAAAATCACCATCGCCGACACGATTGCCGACAACGCATCGTCGGCGTATTTCGTGCTTGGCAGCGAACCTCGGAGCCTCACGGGTCTCGACCTTGCGACCTGCGGCATGGCGCTCAGCATCAATGGCGCGATCGTGTCCGTCGGTGCCGGCGCCGCCTGCATGGCGCATCCGCTGAACGCAGTGGAATGGCTGGCCCGCGCGCTGGCCAAGCGGGGCGAGCCGCTGCGGGCGGGCGACGTGATCATGAGCGGCGCACTCGGACCCATGGTGCCTCTGACGGCTGGCGCGAGTGTGCGTATCGCCATCGGCGGATTGGGATCGGCGGAATTTCAGTATCGGGAGCCTTGATTCATCGCCAGCACTTCCGCGATGCGAAACGAGTGGCGATCATCGGTTGCGCCCCGATATTTGAGTTCTGGCCAAGGCCTATGCGTCGGGATTAGCGGCCTCGGTTAACAACGACCGCATACTGTCGCGGCGATTCTACTTTGAGATGTGGGCAATGAACCAATTGGACCTTCAAGGGCGCGTTGCGGTGATTACCGGCGGGGCGCGGGGCATAGGATTCGCAGTTGCCGAACGCGTCTTGCATTCCGGCGGCCTGGTAGCGTTGTGGGATGTCGAAGCTGGACCGCTCGAGGAGGCGCGAAAAGGATTGGGCGCCGCGGGACGGGTCTCCACCGCCGTGGTGGACGTAACTAGCGAGATAGGCGTGAGTGCAGCCACTGAAGCCACTGTGGCGGAACTCGGCAAGGTCGACATCCTGGTCAATAACGCCGGCATTACCGGCGGCAATGCCGTTGCCTGGGAATTGAGTCCGGATATTTGGCGTCGCGTTCTCGAGGTCAATCTCGTCGGACCGTTCCTGACCTGCCGTTCAATCATTCCCGTGATGCTCAAGAACGGTTACGGGCGAATCGTCAATGTGGCCTCCGTGGCCGGCAAGGAAGGCAATCCGACCGCCTCGCATTACAGTGCATCCAAGGCCGGCCTCATCGGCTTGACCAAGTCGTTGGGCAAGGAATTGGCGACCAAGAACATCCTGGTCAACTGCATCGCGCCGGCCGCCGCCAAGACCGAATTGTTGGCGCAGATGAAACAAGAGCATATCGACTACATGCTGTCGAAGATCCCAATGAATCGATTTGTAGAGCCCCACGAGGTGGCTGCAGCGATCTGTTGGCTTGCAAGTGAAGACTGCTCGTTTGCCACGGGCGCCGTGTTCGATATATCCGGTGGCCGCGCCACTTACTGATTTGGCGCCGCAACCGGCTCGAGCATGCATGGAGCCCCTCTGGCGTACATGCTGCGACCGAATATCAACCTTTTTATTGATATAGCGGAGCACGCCGATCGCTCCGGTGGCGACGCCGACGCTCGAGCCCTCGACAACGCGCGGCAGCGAGAATAGCGCGATCCCAGGAGCGAGGAATGTGGACAGCAGCTCGGTCACGACCAGCGTCGCCACGCCGCTCACCATCAGGGCCCGTGGCTGCACGCTGCGCAAGATCAGACCGCACTTGCGCCAAGTATCATGAACGTCGTGCCTCCGGTCACGATCAGAGGTAGTACGTAGCGGGTCAATTCCGCCTGCGGGGCCGGGGATGTGTCATTCATGGTGTGGCCGCTCCAGGATGTCATGGTGTATTGCCGTCACGCCGGCTCGGATGCCTGCGTCAGGCGAGCGACGTGGCCGCCGAAAGTCTCATCGCAAAGGGAACTGATCGCGCGTGCGAACCTGTCGGCATCCGCGAGCGTGGCGCTGCCCGCAACATACCGGTCGGGTCGCACCAGCATGATCCGCTCGTGAGCGGAGATTGCGTCGCGCATCCGCGGTTGCGCGATCTGCACCACTGCCACCTGACCCTGGTATGTGACCGGTTCGCGCACGATGACGAGCCGGCGCGCGCCGATCCGTTGCCAGATGTTGTGCCCCGTCATGCGCTCAAAGAGACCTGGGTCCTGCGTGATCGCGAGCAGCGCGAAACCGTCACCCAAAGCCTCATCGAGGCGGATCTGCTTGCCGTTCGCATCAAGTACGGTAGGCTGCGGCAATAAGCGTCCCACCGCGGTGCGCCTGGCGCCGCGGCCGTCGCGCACGATAAATCCCTGGGAGAAGCGCGGCTTCGGCTTGTACTTCATTTCCGCAAAGTAATCGCGCGCCGGCGGATATGCGCTCAACAGGCGAAATAGCGCTTGCGTCAAATAGCCGGCGAACCGGTTGCGCGGCGCCATGATGCGTCCCATGCGCAGCGCAAGCTTGATCATTTCGCCGACGTGACCGCGGCGTTCCTGTTCGTAGCTCTTGAGCAGGAGTGGGCCCAACCGTCCCTGCAGCACGGCGGCGAGCTTCCAGGCGAGATTATGCGCATCGCGAATGCCGCTGTTCATGCCCTGGCCTGCAAAGGGTGGCGTGAGATGACACGCGTCACCGGCGAGCAGAACCCTGCCGCGCCGCCATGTGTCGGCGACGCGGGCGTGAAAGGTATAGACGGTCTTGCGCACGATGGCGGCGATGGCGGGATCGGCGCCATGCTCCGCGAGCAGCCGCGCCACCGTTTCGGGTTGCAGCATCTGCTCGGGTTGCTCGCCGGGCATGAGTTTGAACTCAAATCTGCGCGTTGCGCCGGGTCCCGGCAGCGCGATGCAGGGACGCGCGGCGTCGCAAAATACCTGCGTGTGTCGGGACGGAGTCGGAGACTTCTCCAAGTCGATGATGAGCCAACGCTCGGAGAACGTCTGACCGCCGAGAACGAGTCCTAACTGCGTGCGCACGCGGCTCGCGGCACCGTCGCAACCCACGAGATAGCTGCATCGGCCGATGCGTGTGGCACCGCCCGGGCCTGCGAGCGTATAGCCGACGCCTTCATCATCTTGGGTGAATTCCTCGAGGCTCCAGCCGAACAGGGTATGTACGTGCCCGAAGCGTGCCAGGCCCTCGCGCAGTTGCGCCTCGAGCTTCGGCTGCCGGAAGGCGTTGCGGCGCGGATAGCCGTATGTCATCTCCGTCGGCGAGACGGTGAGGAACACCTTTCCGTGGGGATCGACATAGACGGAGCCGTACCCCTCCACGACGTGCTCGAGTACGCGCTCGACGAGTCCCACAGCCTGCATGGTTCGCAACGATTCATCATCGATCGATACCGCGCGAGGTTCCTGCACAGTGGTCGGGTTGCGTTCCACCAGCAGCACGGGCACGCCGTAGCCGCCCAACAAATTGGCGAGCGTGAGGCCGGTGGGACCCGCCCCCACGATCACTACGGGCGGCGCAGCGGCATGGGTCTGAATCGGCGCCGACTGAGGCTCAGCGTGGGAAGTCACAATCCGCAGCGACGGCAGAGAGTTCCGCAATGTTCGTGAAGACGCCTCGCAAATGGGTCGTCATCATGGCCGGAGCGATCGCTCACGCATTTGCGGTACGCGGGTTGGCAGACGTCCAGCTGCCGCGCACGTGCCGTCGCCGGCGCGCGGCCAAGTCGCCGAGCGCATCCACCGAACGGGCGGTCAGGATGACTCGATCGCCGCGCGCAAGGGCCGCTTCAGCGAGGTATTTGCCGAGCCCGCTGGAACAGCCCGTTATCAACCACCTTCGAATCTCGTTACTGGCCGGCATGATTCGATGGCCTCATATCTGTCCGTAGCCGGCCTCCCGGAGGCCTTGAGTGAGCGCTGGCTGGCCGAAGGCGCCGAGCGGCCCAAGCCAGCCGCCGGACTTGAAACCCTCGCGTGCTGCCTTCGTCGCGGCCCAAGCCAGCATGGATGCGGTGATGTCGTAGCCGCACGGCCCGACGAAACACACCTCCGCGAGCGTCTTGCCGGTCTCGTCGAGTGCGCGCGCGGCCACCCGGCTGGTGAACAGCTCACGTTGGGCGGCATCAGGACCCGGGTCGATCACCCCGCCCACCCTGCCGAAGATGCCGGCGCCCCAGAAAACCCGGCGCAACTGCGGATGAAGCCGGGGCAGAACGATGTGGTCGGTCGAGCTTAACGTGATCGTATGCGCCGGCACGCCGTCGATGGAGAACGAGGGACCTGGACATAAGCCAGTGTCCCGTAGCGTGCCGTCGAAATACTCGAAATTACGCTCGTCTTTGGCCGCTTCGGCGGTGATTGCGGAGCCACGGCTCTGGGTGGCGATGCCGACCATGAAGAACGCGAGCTCGATGCTTCGCGCAGCGTGACCTGCCTGGGTTAGCGCGATGGTTCCGGCCAGATTAGTGGTCGACGAAAAGGCGCCCATGCTCGAGGCCAGCACGCTGCCGGAGACGCGTGCGCGCGCATCCCACTCGGCGAGCATGCGGCGCGTGAAGGTCGCGTCGGAGCTGCAGTCAAAATAATGGGCGCCCGCATCGATCGCGGATACCACGGCCGCTTCGCCATAGCGGGTGTATGGACCCACGGTCGAGATCAGCGCATCGCCGGGCGCCAGCGCCGACCGGATCGTATCCGGCGCGCCGATCTCGGCTCGTGCCCACTCCAGGCCTCCGAGCTCCTCAGCGAGAGCGCGAAGTCTCGCGAGGTCGCGACCGAGCAGTAGCGGCCGCTCGCCGCGCGCGACCAGAGTCCGGGCCACCAAGCTCCCCGTATATCCCGTCGCGCCAAACAGCACTACTTTGCCCGCCATCGACAATCCCCCTTGATGCCTCGCGACTCTGGTCCAGCGTTGGATCATTTGCTAGCAAAATAGACCAGAATTTTCATTATATCGGAATTTTAGTGCAATTACCTTGACGGTCTGGGCGTCAACGGGTTATTCATCGCGTTGGATTCTGCGGCGAATGAACGGCAATCATGTCCACGGTGACCGGCGGCGAACTCGCCCTCCTCGACACGCGTCACGAGGCTGCGGCCGGGCACGCCGCTGAAGGCTACGCGCGCGCGCGGGCCGTCCCTCGGCGTCGCGCTGGTGACGGCGGGCGGCGGCTTCACCAACGAGCGAGCCGGACGATCGGTGCGAGCCGACCCAACTGGCGACCGGGCCACCGGAACTTGATCGATGGCTGCAAATAGAGCTGAATCGGCCTGCGCGACGACAGGCCCTCGGTTTACAAGGAACTGGTGGACCGCAGCGGCTATGATTTCCAACATTTCGGGGTCGCCGCGCGCGACTTCGACCGTCAGGTGGATCGCCTGCTACGGTGCCTTCACTGCCATCCATGAGGCCTCGGTCGGCTGGGACGGCTGTGAACTCGTGCGCGACATGATGAAGCCCTGAGCCAGCTGCGAATATCTGAAGAATTTCAGTATTGTAACAATTATGTTCTTTTTTAATTGCATACGTCCAGACGCCGCCATAAGCTGTTCGTGTGCATTGCGCCCATCCTCTGCCCAGCCACACCGTGCTCGATGAGCTGTACATGCCCTCATGGCGCGGCATCCTCGATATCGGCCGCACCGCCGATGATGCCGGCTTCGAAGCGCTCGTGCCGTCCGCGCGCAGGACACGGGAGGACATGCCGCGTTTGGTGCAGGCGCAATTGCGTCAACCGCCTCGCATCGGTGCCGGGTCGCGCGGCTCGGAGCCTCGGTTTGAGCGTGTGATTTCCCCGTGACGGTTTGGAGAAAGACATGAACGAGAGCAGCGACGATCCGTGGGATTGGATGCAGGCGCATGACGTCCGGCGCTTCGGCGAGGGAATACTCGATCCGGCTCAGCGCGCGCGCTGGTGTACCGCCGTCTTCATAGGTGGTCTGCCGTACATGTGGCGCGTCAAGGCTGCGCCGGTACGCGACATGATATACGACAAGATGTCGCTGCGGCCGGGTGACCGTGTGTTGCTGCTCGGTGAGAGCCTGCCGACTTGCCGCTTCGACGCCGACCTGCGCGAACGCATCGGGCCGACGGGAGAGTTGCGCGCGATCGACGTCATCGAGCAGGCTCGCGACACGATCAGCACCGGCAGGCGTGGCCGCGGCGGCGTGATCGGCACCTGGAAATATGACTATACGAGTGACGTGCCGGACGGCTACTTCGATGCTGTCGGTGTCATTCAGGGCGTACAGCACTGCGATGACTGGCGCGAATGCGGTGCGGAGCTCGTCCGCGTTCTCAAGCGGGGCGGCATCCTCATGATGAGTGAAATCGGATTCAGCCCGAGGATCGAAGCGCTCGCCGACTGCGATCTGCATCTGCAGTACTGGCTCGATAAGCTCCTCGCCGGCATCAAAAGCATCAAGTTCAGCGAGATTCCGTACTATAGCGCTGCCGATTTGCGCAAGGCCTTCGAGGGACTCCTCGACGCCCCACAAAGCTTCGATTTCAAGGGATTGGAAATGTTTTGGGGAGCAAAGCCATGACGCGCTGGATGATCGGCGATATCGGGGTCGACCGGGTCAGTGAGATCGAGGGGCCGCTGTTTCCGCCGGCCGCGATGCTGCCGGATTTCGATCCCGCGGTGCTGCAAGCGCACTGGGAGGCCTTGGTGCCGCGCTACTACGAGCCGCAGTCCGGCTGCATGATCGGGACCGTACAAAGCTATGTGATTCGCGCCGGCGGAAAGATCATTCTGGTCGATACCTGCTGCGGCAATGGCAAGAACCGGCCGCACGATCCTGGCTTTCACGATTTGAATGTCCCCTATATCGAGCGATTGGCGGATGTCGGGGTGCGCCCGGAGGAAGTGGATTTCGTTTTCTGCACCCACCTGCACGTGGATCATGCCGGGTGGAACACCCGGCTCGAGAATGGCCGGTGGGTTCCGACGTTCCCGC
>Ga0181537_10000791_pt1 | contig 29648 bp, 24 predicted proteins | sample PEATcosm2014_Bin_39_FD_119765 | JGI IMG/M metagenome (GOLD analysis project Ga0181537, IMG submission 119765) | Peatland microbial communities from MTU Mesocosm Facility, Houghton, MI, USA - PEATcosm2014_Bin23_10_metaG | ecosystem: Environmental > Terrestrial > Soil > Wetlands > Peat | place...
CCAATAGCACCGCGTGAATTTTCATCCCGGCGCGGCCTTACGACTTATTCAATCCGCGTCACTTGCTCAGGGCCGGACATCCAAAGCGCCGCCTCTGGCCATGTGAGTTCATGGATGTAAGGCCCGGCGTGAGGTTCGGCGGTATGCCCGATCAGCTCAATATTCTGCTCGGTTAGCCGAAGCCTTTCGAGGTACTCATAGTTGTTACGGTAGAAGAATTTTTGCAGCGTCACCGTTCAACTCCGTCCGTTGTGGCGACAGGCTAGCATAATTCTTGTGGCGTTTGCGCCATAATACCGGACTATCCGCCCGAAAAACTCGACGTGAAATTCGTTTTGGAGGCCGACGATCGGGACACCCAGCGCGCCCTCGTTCGTCTCAACCTCGGGCCGCCGTTCGAGGTTATTATCGCGCCGGCGATCGGTCCACGGACCAAGCCGAAAGCGCTCAATGTGGCGCTGCCCTTCGCGCGCGGCGCGTATACCGTCGTCTATGACGCCGAGGATGCGCCGGACCCCGACCAGCTGCGCCGCGCCCTCGATGCGTTCCGCGGCGCCGGCGGCCGGCTTGCTTGCGTTCAGGCCAGCCTGACCGTCGACAACACCGCTGATAACTGGCTGGCTCGCATGTTCACGGCCAATTATGCCGGCCAATTCGACGTATTTTTGCCCGGACTTGCGGCGCTGCGTCTGCCGTTTCCGCTTGGCGGTTCGTCGAACCACTTTCGGACTGCCGTGCTGCGTAAGGTCGGCGGCTGGGATTCCTATAACGTCACCGAGGACGCCGATCTCGGCATCCGTCTTTATCGCTTCGGCTATCACTCAGCAGCCCTATCATCCGCGACCTACGAGGAAGCGCCGGCGCGGTATCGGGCTTGGCTCGCGCAACGCTCGCGCTGGTACAAGGGCTGGATACAAACTTGGCGTGTGCATATGCGCCGTCCCAGTCAGCTGTTGCGCGATCTCGGTCCGGCCGGCGCCATCGCTTTTCAGATTTTCTTTGCCGCGAATGTGTTGTCGGCCCTGATCCATCCGTTTTTTATGGCTGGACTTGGCTACGCGCTGTTCGCCATACATACCCCATGGGCGCACGCCATCATGAACCACGCGGCGCCGATTTTTGTCACGGGCCTCACGTCCGGCTATGCCTCGACGATCGTCCTTGATCTCATCGGCTTGCGGCGCCGCCGACTACTTGCTCATTCGTGGGTGTTGCTGCTGACGCCGTTGCACTGGTTCCTGCTTTCGTTCGCCGCGTGGCAGGCACTGTTTCAACTGCTGCATGATCCACAGCGCTGGGAAAAGACCGAACATGGTCTCGCGGCAACATCGCGCCTATCCCGATCGCGAAGCTCTAGGACAAGCCACCGGGGCGAACTGCGCCCGCAGCCTCTGCCGCCGATGGCCGCAATCGGGCCGATGAGGATCATGCAGTCGACGCGCGAGCCGCTGCGCGGAGACGGCGCGTGAATCGCGCGAATGTCAGCCTATGGCCGGTGCTTAAAGATAACGCCGCAATTCAGCAGCTTCAGCTTCCGGGGTTCGCTGCATATCGAACGGCGCGACGAAATGGCCGTCCTTGTCCATCAGGTAAACCAGCGCGGTGTGATCCATGGTGTAATCGCCGTTATCGAGCGGGATTTTCTTGGCGTAGACCCGGTATTCCTTGATTGCCGCATTAAGAGCAGCCTGATCGCCGGTCAGCCCGCGCAAATGCGGATCAAAGTTCGACAGATAATCCTTAAGCACCGCCGGCGTGTCGCGCTCCGGATCCACCGTGATGAACAACGCGGCGGTCCGGTCGGCGTCGGGTCCGAGCGTCTTCATCACTTGTGAAATATCGAACAAAGTGGTCGGGCAGATGTCGGGGCAATGCGTGAACCCGAAGAACACCAGGAAAGGCTTGCCCTTCATGTCTGCATCGCTCACGGCATTGCCGTTCTGGTCCTCAAGATGAAACGGGCCGCCAACAGAAGCGATCGCCTGACCGATCGGCGAAGGCGCGCGGCCGGTGACAAGAAGAATGGCGCCGAAGCACAGTACGAGTCCGCAAAGAAATGCGGCCAGGACAAGCATCACACGGATGGATTTCGCGTTCACTGATCGCTTCCCATCAGCCGAAGCACGCCGCAAACCCGGCACGGATCGTCTCGAAAAAAATCGTGGTCCCGTAATGCGCCCAGAGTAAGACAGTCGCCAACAGCACCATCGCCGCGCCGACGGCGACTAGCGGCCAAGTCATAACGCGTGTTGAATCTGCGATTTCAGGCATTTGGGTTCGACCGACCGTACCGTAGATAGGCCGGAATCCGACCGACGACAACGGCCGCCGCAGCCCGCCTTAGGAGCCCCCGCAGCGATCGGCTTTGCGGGGATGCCTACTGACAGGTGTGGAAAAGCGCGGTCAGTTCACGGCCGCGAAGCGTGATGAGTTGCGGCCGAAGCCCGCCGTGCCGGTTGATCCACGAGCGGATTTCCGCAGGATAAAGCCGCATGACCACTCGGCTGCCTTCCCGAGTCGGCACCAGCGACTGCGACGCATCGTCATAATAGGATGCCGCGTGGAAGCCGAGCACCGCTCGGCTGGTGACGCAGACATGATCCCGCGGAACAAGACCGGTCAGCAGGGTGCACGCCGAGAGACACGGTCCATCGATAACGATCCGTTCCCCCGACGCGCGCATCTGCTGGAACTTTTGCACGTAGGAGGAAACTTCGCCTCCGGGATCATTGGTAATGCGAACATCCGCAGACGCGGCACACGTCATCAGAACCGACGCCAGAGCGCCGGCCAAAATCGCTTGCCATCTCATGTACCCTCTCCCCGCTCAATCACCCGTGGTATTGCCGTGCATTGTGGCAAGACTTCGAGGAGACCCCGCCTTAATGCCGAAAATGTTGTCTAGGGAAGCAACCCGCGAAGTGACCAAAGCCGCCTAATCTTGGCGCAACGCCCGGACGACCGCAATAAGGAATGCTATAAGGACGCCATCGTGCGGCTGGAACGCCGAAGTTCCAACAGAATATTTGTCGGCATATTACAACGAGTGCTCACACCATGGATACGTCAGTTGCCCGCAAGACCGCTCACCAAACCAATGTTCCCGACTTCGCGACTGCTTATTACCTCCTCGAGGGGCTGAACGAGATCGGCGTCGACTACCTGTTCTGTAATTTTGGAACCGACCACGCACCGATCATCGACGAAATGGCGCATCGCCGCAAACGTGGCGAGCCCATGCCCGGAGTGGTGCGCTGTCCGCACGAGAACACCGCCGCGCATATGGCGGCAGGCTATGCGTTGATAACCGGACGTGGCCAAGGCGTTCTGGTGCATGTCGACGTCGGCACCGCCAATACCGCCAATGGCATGCATAACCTTTTTCGCAGCCGCTTGCCGGTGCTGCTGATGGCCGGCAAGGCGCCGTATACAGTGAACGATGAGCTAGTCGGTTCGCGCGATACCTATGTGCATTTCGTCCAGGAGCCGTTCGATCAGGGAAGTTTGGTGCGGCCTTATTTGAAATGGGAATGGACGCTGCCGTCGGGCGTCGTCGTCAAAGAGGCTCTGCGGCGCGCGTCTTCGATTATGCAGAGCGAACCGCGCGGGCCGGTCTATTTGATGATGCAGCGCGAGACGCTGACCCAGCATTGGAACGCCGACGAGATCCGGCGCTATCCGTCCGATCAGTTCGCGGCGACTTCTGGCGGCGGTGCCGATCCGAAACTCGTGACGGCACTGGCTGAGAGGCTTTTGACTGCGGAAAATCCGATCCTCATTACGGGCTATGCCGGTCGTCATGCGCATAATTCGCGCGCCATCGATGCGCTGGCGCAGTTCGCCGGCATCGCCGTTTACGAAGCCAACGTGACCAACAATATCTCGCATGCGAGCCCTTGTTTTGTCGGTTTCTCGCCGGACAAAGCGGTGCCCAAGGCCGATGTCGGATTGCTGGTCGATGTCGATGTCCCTTGGTTTCCGAGCGACGTGCAACCGGGCGAAAAGTCATTCTGGGCGCATATCGACATCGACACGCTCAAGCCCGGTTCGCCGATGTGGACTTTTCCCGGCAACTTGCGCATGCAAGGCGACAGCGGGCGCATCCTCGAACAGTTGCTCGACGAGCTTAAGGCGAAGGCAACGCCGCGCTTTAAGGAAGCGGCCGCAGCCCGGCTAAAGACCGTCAAGTCCGCGCGCGATGAGCGTATAGCGCGCGCCGCCAAGCTCGCGTCCGACAAGGGCAAGCCCGGCGCGATCAATCCCCATTACCTGATGGCGGAGCTTGCCAAATTGCTCGACGACGAGGACATGATCTTCAACGAAGGCGTCACCAATGCCGGCGCGGTGCTGATGCAAATTCCGCGGCCGGTGCCGAATACCACGATGCGCTCTGGCGGCGGCGGGCTGGGCTGGTCGGCCGGCATGGCGCTGGGCGCCAAGCTCGCCGCGCCCGACCGGATGATGGTGCAGATCTCCGGCGACGGCGGCTTTTACTTTGGCAATCCCACCTCGGTATTTGCCGTCGCGCAGCAATACAAGTTGCCCATCCTGTCCATCGTCATGGACAATTCCGGCTGGAACGCCGTGAAGCAATCGACTTTGCGGGTCTATCCGGAAGGCGAGGCCAAGATCGCCAATTCTTTCGAGGCCGAGCTTGCACCCCAAGTCCACTTCAGCAAAGTCGCCGAGGCTTTCGGCGCCTATGCCGAAGAACTCGGCGATCCCGCCGAAGTGCCGGCGGCGCTGGCGCGCTGTGTCAAAGAGGTTCGCGCCGGCCGCGCCGTGTTGCTCCACGCCCGCGTGACGAAAATGTAGCGGGCGCCATTAGGGACTGGCGTGATTGATGAATTTGTCCGGCGGCCGCTCGCCCCATTGCGACACTAATGCCTCGTTCACGGGCACGAGATTGGAGCCGTTGGCGATGTTGAGCCGGTCGCTGTCCGCCCAGTGCTCGTGGACGTGACCCCAGGGGTCGGCCCAGTAGTCGTAGACTTGGCTGCCGAGCACATGGCGGCCCACACCCCACATATGCTCGTAGCCATGCCGCTTGAGATAATCGTGTCCCATACAGACGTCGTCGATATCGGGTACTTCGAAGGAGATATGGTTCAGCCCGGTCTTCTCATGACGGAGACAGAAGAACACATGATGATCGACATAGTCGTCGCCGCGATCGCAGCGATTGAATGAGCCAATCAAATTGTCCTTATGCTCGGCAAAAATATCGTCCGAACAAATGAACCCCAACGTCTCGCGAAACCACTTTACGGTTTCGTCGAACCGCGGCGTCATCATCACCCCGTGACCGATCCGCTTGCAGTGCGCCGGCCCCTTGGGTAAACGCATCATTTCGCCGGCGCGCTGTAGCGGGGATTCGCCCGAGTTGAGCTTCTGCCGTTTGACCGGGATTTCGTCGACGGCGTCGATGCCGCAAACAACCTCGATTTGGTAGCCGTTCGGCTCGGTCAGCCGTACGCGCTTGCCGCCACCGGGCTCGTCGATGTTCTCGATACCGGACGCACCGGGCGCCCTGGTCAGCCGCTTGAGATCGTCTTCGCTGTCGACGTGATAGGCAAGCCCGATAAATTTCGGATCGCCCTTCTCGGTAATATGGAGATGATGCTGCGGATCGGTTCCGCGCATGTACAGCGCGGTGCTGGTGCGTGCCGCGCGGTGGAGCCCGAACCGCGTCAGGAACTCCTCCATGACGTCGAGATCGGGAACCCGCAGACGTGCATAGGCGATATCCTTCGCCTTGACCCAGGACATATTTCACTCCCTCAACCGTTACGTGGCGCATAGCGAAGGATGCGCGCGACAGCGCCAATCTGCCATGACTGCCGTGTCGTCGGCAACGCGCGGCTCAAGCCAAATAATCCGCCGCCACGGTTGTGTCGATCACTTTGCCGCCCATCGCTTTGAACACAGGCGTCAGCACCACCGCGATGAGGAGATTGAGAATCACGGTGTAGAACGCGCTGTAGCCTGGCAGAATATATCCGGCGAATGCCAACGGATAGGCCGCCGCATAGTTCACCGATATGGCCATGGCCGTTCCCGCGGCGGTGCCGACTGCCCAGCCGATGAGCAGCGCCCAATCGTTGAACCACCGCGTGTAGACGCCGAGCAGCACCGAGGGCAGCGTCTGGATGATCCAGATGCCGCCGAGCAGTTGCAACTCGATGGCGTATTTCGTCGGCACCAGGAGAATAAAAACGAGCGCGCCGAGTTTGACAATCAGCGACACCCACTTCGCCATTTGCGCTTCCTCTTTATCGGTCGGATTCTTATTGATGAATTCGCGATGGATATTGCGGGTGTATAGATTGGCCGCGGCGATCGACATGATCGCGGCCGGAACCAGTGCGCCTATCCCGATCGCGGCGAAAGCCACGCCGACAAACCACGACGGGAAGGAATGCAAAAACAGCGCTGGAACGGCGAAATTGTTGCCGAACAGCTTGAAACCGTCGGCATATTCGGGAGCCGTCCCCACACCGGCGGCGATGGCGAAGAAGCCGACCAGCGCCAGCAATCCAAGCATAAAGGAATAGCCGGGCAATAGCGCGGCGTTGCGCCGGATGGCGTGGCCACTCGAGGCGCTCAATATGCCGGTGATGGAATGCGGATAGAGGAACAGCGCCAGCGCCGAGCCCAGCGCCAGAGTGGCATAGACGCCGTAGGCACCCGTTGTGTTGGCGCCCGGCACCGCTAAGAGCTCTTTCGCAGGCGGCACGGCGGCGAATATCTTGGCAAATCCGCCGAGTTGTATCGGCACCACGATCACCGCGGCGAACGCTGTGACGTAAATCAGAACATCCTTGACGACGGCGATCGAAGCCGGCGCGCGCAGTCCGCTCGAATAGGTGAAGGCCGCCAGAATAATAAACGCGATGATCAGCGGCAGATCGGCGGCATAGCCGGTACCGGTAACGCCGAGGCCGCCGATAACAACCTGCAGGCCGACAAGTTGCAGCGCGATGTAAGGCATGGTCGCGACAATACCGGTGATCGTCACCGCGAGCGCGAGCCAGCGATTGCCGAAGCGGCCGCGCACGAAATCGGCGGCGGTGATGTAATTGTGCTTGTGGCAGACATGCCAAAGCCGCGGGAAGACCAGGAACAAGATGGGATAGATCATGATCGTGTAGGGGACCGCGAAGAATGCGATGGCGCCGGCGCCGAATGCCAGCGCCGGGACAGCGATAAAGGTGTAGGCGGTGTAAAGATCGCCGCCGACCAGGAACCAGGTGATGAGGGTGCCGAAGCGCCGGCCGCCCAAGCCCCATTCGTGCAGCTGGTCAAGATCGCCCTTGCGCCAATGCGCGGCGATAAAGCCAAGCCAAGTTATAAACCCGAACAGCACGAGAAAAACGATAAGAGCGGTCCAATTCACTTCCGGCACGGCATTCCTCCCCCAATTTCTTGATCGTTTTTTATTAGTTTTGCATTTTTGCGATTCGCGATAGCGAGACGGCCCGGCGCCGTAAAACGACGCGTCAGTCGTTGGTTGCGAAGTACACGATCGCGGTAAGAACGGCCCCAATCACCACGCAGAACATTTGGTACCAATAAAAGAACGGGATGCCGTTTAAGGACGGCTCGACCGCATTGTAGAACGGCGGCCAAAGCACGGCGAGAAACTGTACCGCAAAGAGCAGGTACCACCAGCTCCAGACCGAATGTTTTTCACTTTGCCGATTGGTGCTTTGCTCGCTCATGTTGCCACCCCGACGTTCCGTCCCAAGAATGGAGCTGTTATGCGCTCGTGATCGGCAGGATAGCCGCAGCCCGGCGGCTAATCAAAGCAAAATCCGCGGCGGTGGAAGCTGCCGCACTGCACACATAGCCGCGCTACAAGCATTGCGAGCAATAAATATCTTGTTTGCAGCTTCGCCACACGACACGCCCGGCAAGCTCAGGCAACGCGGATTACCGTGGACGAACCGCCGCCTGGCCGCAGTTCGCCGCTGCGCTTGACCCGATTCCGTCCGGAAGCCTTGGCGTCGTAAAGCGCCCAGTCAGCTTCTTCCAGTAGCTCGGCCAGCGTTTGCTCACCCCCGACGCCCACGGCCAATCCGCAACTTACCGTCGCATCGACATGGCGAGCGCCAATAAAGCGGCCGTTAGCGGCAAAGGCGCTGCGGATCCGCTCGGCGCGGACATAGGCGGCTTCTATGCTCGATCCCGGCAGCACCACGGCGAATTCCTCTCCGCCGAGGCGGCCGAATACATCGTTCGGCCGCAGCGCCGCTGCGGTCGTGGCACAGAATGTCCGGATGACGGCATCACCGACCGCATGGCCGTGGGTGTCGTTTATCCTCTTGAACCGGTCAAGATCGAACATCATGACCGTCATCGGCGCGCCGGCGCGACGGCAACGCTCCACGACCCGCTCGGCCTTGCCGATAAAGCCAGAGCGGTTGTCGATGCCAGTTAAAGGATCGAGTGATGCAGCCAGCCTGCCGGCGGCTTCGTCGCGCTCCTTGATCATGGCGAGAATGAACACCGACATGCCAACCGCAAAAATAATACTCTCGAAATAGATGAACCCGAATGCGCTGGTGAGCGCGGGCACCGTGCCTGGCCCGGTCGAGCCCCTGATAGAGCTATAGACGCCGATGAAGAGTGCTAAAGCGTGCACTGTCGTGAGAATCAAAAGCGGCCAGCGCGCCCGCACCTGCTCTCGACGGCCGAGCCACAGCGTTATCGCAGCGGCCGAGCAATAGACCGCTCCGATGGTGAGGGCTACGATTCCTGCGGCGTTTCGCGTTGCAGGCACGGCGCCCACCAGCACGATGGCCAATGGCCCGAGCAACAAGACGACCGGCGTGCGTTTTGCCTCGATCGTCCGCGCCACTTTCCAAGCCAGGCTTGATTGCGAGGAAAGCAGGACGCCGCCAACGGCCGAATAAATCGGCACGTTCAAGAAGAAGCCGAACATCAGGCAAAGAATGCCGGCTGCTGCCATGAAGTTGGCAATCCCCCAGATCGCGAACACGATTTTCGTTCGATTTTGCAGCCAAGCGAAAAGCAGGATCGCGCCGGCGCAGGCCATGGCGAAGCTCTGCATGACCATCAGGGTTGGAAGGTCGAGGCTCATGTTCCAATGCTCTGCGCCAAGCACGCTTTGGTCGCAGTTCCACAACACCGGACGGCGGAACTGAGCGAGCTTGCCAGTGCCTGTTATTCGGATATTTCGTGAAGAATTCGGTGCACAGATCGCGAGAATCGTCACGGGTGCCGGCGACATGCAGAGACTAGCCCGCGCTGTACCCAAAAGCACAGCGCGTACGGGAGCTTAAGTCGTTCACTCCGGCCTGTTCGTATAAATACGTATCCCCTCTACGAAATCTTGCTTCGATATCAACGGCCTTATCGCGAGCCTCGGCGTCACGATCGCTGGCCCCGCAAATCGCTATTAAATCAATTCCGGCAAAAAATTCGCAGCTATCATCCAAACCGGCGATGCGTAAAGTTTGGAGCGGGCGATGGGAATCGAACCCACGACATACAGCTTGGGAAGCTGTCGTTCTACCACTGAACTACGCCCGCGAACCCAATCGGGAATGCTCCATCTATAGCATAAGAGACTCGACGCTAAAATGCGCGTTGCGTTCAGGCCTTCAGCAGGTCACGAAGCTTGTAGCGGATAATCTTGCCCGAGCCGGTACGCGGAATTTCGGCGATCACTTGTACGACGTGGGGCACTTTGTAAGCCGAGAGCTTCCCGCGGCAGTGGACGAGCACGGCTTCGATGTCGATCGTCTTGCCGGGTTGCGGCACGATGAACAAAGCCGGGACCTCACCGAGATGCTGGTGCGCAATGCCGACCACAGCGCAGTCGAGCACCGCCTCATGGGTATTGACCACCTCCTCGATCTCGGCCGGCGCGATGTTCTGGCCGCCGCGAATGATGAGCTCCTTGAGCCGTCCGGTGATAGTCAGGAACCCGTCGTCGTCGCTGCGCGCGAGATCGCCGGTGTGATACCAGCCATCGCGCAGTGAGTTGCGGGTCTCCTCCGGCTTGTTGTGATAACCGGGCATCACGTGCGGACCGCGCACGATCAACTCGCCCTCCTGGTTCGGCCCGAGATCGCTGCCGTTCGCATCGACGATCCGCACCGCGGTCCCCGGCACCGGAATGCCGCACGATCCCATGATCCGCCGCCCGCTCGGCCAGTTCATCGTCACCATGGTCGAGGTTTCGGTTATGCCGTAACCGTCGAGCAACGTGACCCCGAGGTGATCTTCGAACTCGCGGTTGAGCGTGGCCGGCATGATGGCGCCGGCGGAAACGCAAAGCCTCAGATTAGGAAAGCGCAGCCCCTGTTCGCCGCGCGTCGATTGCAGCAGGTAGTGAAACATCGTCGGCACGCCGGGGAAGTAAGTGAACTCGCCGGTCTTGAGCAACCGCAGCGCATCGCTAGTAGAGAATTTCTCCATGATGAATTCGCTCGCGCCGGTCGCCAGCACGCTCAACACCGAGAGATTAAGTGCGTAAGAGTGAAATAACGGCAACGGCGAGAGCACGGTGTCGTGTTCGCTTAAACCTGTAATGGGCGTCCAGCACGCCGCCGTGATCCACAACATGCCGTGCACCGTGAGTTGGACGCCTTTGGCGCGGCCGGTTGTGCCGGAAGTGTAAAGAATAAACGAGGTGTGATGCAGCGACGACGGATCGCGCGGCGCCGTTCGCGGGGGCTTGGTTGTGAGATCACCGTAGCGCAGGGCTTTGGCGTTGCAATGGCCGCGATTGGTGACAACCAAAGTCTGAAGATTGGGTGCCGACGCTTGCAGCCGCGCCAGCAGATCGCCTCGCTCGGCCGTCGTGATAACCGCCTTGCAGTCGGCATCCGCCAGTCGATAGGCGATTTCCGCTTCCGTCGAATCATAACTGATCGGAACGCTGATGGCGCCGGCGCGCGAAATCGCGAAGCAGCTTTCGACCCACGCCACCGAGTTCGGCAGCATGATCGCCACCGTGTCGTTTTCAGCAATTCCGGCATCGGCGAGATGGCCGGCAAGCTTGCCCGTCCGCTCCAGGAGCTCGGCATAGGTCACCGACGAATGGGCGTCTCGATAGGCGCATTTGCCACCGCGCACGCTCGCATGGCGGCGCAACAATTCGGGGATCGAAGCGATCAGATCGGTGTGCAGCATAATCGGCCCGTCAAACCATGCTAAAGCCGCCGCTGATGCTGAGCACTTGGCCGGTGATCCAGCCCGAATGCGGCGAGGCCAGCAGCGCCACCATCGGCGCAATGTCGCCCGGCATGCCGAGGCGGCGCACCGGATAAAGCCGGACCAATTTTTCACGGTTGGCGTCGACCCAATCCCGGTCGTGTGCGGTTTCGACAAGCCCTAGGGACACCGTATTGGCGGTGGTGCCGGAGCGGCCGAATTCGCGTGCCAGCGATTTCATCAGTCCGACTACGCCGGCGCGGGCCGCCGCGACGATGGCGAGGCCGGCTTCGCCGATGCGGGAAGAATCGCCGATGACGCTGACGATGCGGCCGTTCTTGGCGGCCTCAAGATGCGGAGCGGCGGCAAAGCAGCAATGAATCGCGCCGTAGAGCGAGGCATCGATCTGACGGTGCCAATCTTCTGGCGTTGTTTCGCCAAACCGCTGTCGCTTGGCGAGGCCGGCATTATTGATCAAAATATTCAGCGCGCCGAATTCCTTGACCGCGGTGTCGACCATCGCTTGCACGGCGGCGAAATCGGCGACATCGGCCTGACAAGCCTTGGCTCTTCCGCCTTTCGCTGCGATTTCGCCGACGAGATCATCCGCCTCCTGGCGCGAGCTGCGGTAATTGACGACGACGGCAGCGCCTTCCGCCGCGAGCGTCAGCGCGATTTCGCGGCCGACGCCGCTCGCCGCGCCGGTTACCAACGCGACCTTGCCTTTCAATCCTAAATCCATGTTGCACCCGGTCCTTTTACGATCTGGTTTTACCCCGCGCCGCCGCGATGAGGCGAAACAGGCGCTCTGGCGTTATCGGCAGTTCGTTGATCTCGATACCGAGCGGTGACAGCGCATCGGCAACGGCATTGGCGATGACCGCGGGCGCGCCGATAGTGCCGCCCTCGCCCATGCCGCGAAAGCCGCCGAGCGTCGTCGGCGAAACACTTTCGATATGGGTGACTTGCAGCGGTGGAATTTCACAAGCCGACGGGACCAGATAGTCGGCCAGGCTCGCCGTCATGATTTGCCCCTGCGCGTCATAGACGACCTCTTCATAGAGCGCCGCGCCGATGCCCTGCGCGACGCCGCCGTGAACCTGCCCGTCGACGATCATTGGATTGACGAGCTTGCCGCAATCCTCGGCGACGATGAAATGATCGATGCGCACTTCATAAGTTTCCGGATCGATCTCGATCGCGGCGATATGGGTCGCCGAGGTGGTGGTGCCGAACACTGGATCGTAAGTCTTGGTTGCGGCGAGATCGTCGCGCGCATCGGGCGGCAGGCGGCCCATTTGCGAATAGACGGCACGCGCCACGTCGCGAAAGGTGACGAAGCGATCGGTGCCGGCGACGGAAATTTTGCCGTCGTCGGCGACAAGGTCGGCGACTTCTGCTTCGAGCAGATGCGACGCCGCGTGCAGAACTTTGTCGCGAACCGCTTGCGCGGCAAGCGTGGCCGCACCGCCGGCCAGCACCATGCTGCGGCTGGCATAGGTCCCGCTGCCGCTGTTCACGGCGGCGCTGTCACCTTGCACGATACGGACGTCTTCGACCCGCACGCCGAGATGTTCGGCAACGACCTGGGCGAGTGTCGTCTCCAAACCCTGTCCGTGCGAGGCGATGCCGAATGCCGCGGTCACCGCCCCGGTCGAATCGATGCGAATCATCGCTGTCTCGGTACCGGTATTGATCGGCATACCGGGCGCCACTGAAATGCGCGAGCCGATACCGGTCAATTCCGCATAACAGGCGATGCCAATTCCGATCCAGCGGCCTGCGGCTCGCGCGGCTTTTTGCCTTGCGCGTAAAGCGTCGTAACCGATCGTGCCGCACGCGGCACTCAGACATTCTTGAAAGCCCGATTTATCCCATACAATGCCGGACGCGACCTTATAAGGAAGCTCGGTATCGCTGACCAGATTGCGCCGCCGGATTTCCTTGGCATCAAGGCCAAGTTTTACCGCCGCCATGTCCATCAGCCGCTCCATCACGAAGGTCGAGATCGGCCGCCCGACGCCGCGATAGGGACCCAGCGGCGCCTTGGACGTCGCGACGCCGCGTACGCGGCCGCGATAGTTTTGGAGACGATAGGGTCCGGGAAGGAAACTGACGACCTGCACCGGTTCGAGCACAGCGGTCCACGGATAAATCGAGTATGCGCCAACGTCGCCAATAACGTCGGCGCGGAGCGCGATGAGGCGGCCCTCATTGTCGAGCGCCAATTCGGCATCGACGATCTCGTCAAAGCCATGGCTATTGGCAATGAGATCTTCCATGCGGTCGCCGGTCCATTTGACGGTACGCAGCAGGCGCCGGGCCACGGCGCAGACAAAAATCTCCTCCGGGTAAAGTGAGCCTTTGCCGCCAAAACCGCCGCCGACATCCGGCGCGACGACCCGGACACGATGGCCCGGAATATCGAGCGCCTCCGCCAACGCGTCGCGCACGATGCCGGGAATTTGGGTGGCGGAATGCAGCGTCAACGCTTCGCGACCCGCATCGTATTCGGCGAGGCAGACGCGCGGTTCAATGGCGACCGGCGTTTTGCGGTGCATGCGGAAGCGGCCGCCGACGCACATCGGCGCAGCGGCAATCTCGGCATCGGGGTCGCCACGCTTGAACTCGCGGGACACCAGAACATTGGTGCCAGCCTCTTCATGCAACAGCGGAGTTCCGGCACGCGCGGCCACTTCCGGATCGATCACCAGCGGCAGCGGCGCGTAATCGATGACGACGAGTTCGAGCGCATCCTCAGCCTGATACCGGCTGTCGGCAACGACGCCGACTACCGGCTCCCCGACATAACGAACCTTGCCGCGCGCCAAAGGCAATATCGGCGTGGCATAATAATTCGCCATGCGCGAGGCCGCGATCAGCGGCTTGACGTCTGTCAGGTCTTCCGCCGTGAATACCGCCACAACGCCAGGGGCCGCGCGTGCGGCCGCACAATCGATGGCGCGAATGCGAGCGTGCGACTGATCGCTGCGCCGAAACGCGACGTGCAGCGCTCGCGCCACCTGGCGGTCGTCGGCAAAAGCGCCGAGCCCGGTCAGTAGCCGCGGGTCCTCGGTACGTTTGATGCGCGCACCGATGATTTTTGGCCGGGCGTGGATTTCGGGTGCGTCAGTCATAAAAGTCCGCGCCTTTTCGCAAACTCACCCACTGCGCCGCGTCATGGCCGCACAAGACGGTGGCGCCTTGCGCCTCGATATACCGGATCTCACCGAGCGACTTCGCCAGCGCATCGGCGTTCCAGGTATTTTTCGGGATGATGCCGGTGTCGAGGGTCGAACGCAGGCTGACCGTGTCGGAAGCAAGCAAAAAAGTGCCGGAACGCTCAAGCCCGACCAGCGCGGCGGTAGTACCCGGCGTATGGCCGGGCATCGGGATCAAAACGATGCGTCCGTCGCCGAACACGTCGCGCTCGCCATCGATGGTATCGGGCGGGGTGGCCTGTGCCCAGTCAGCGGCAAGATAGCCGGCCTTCTCTGCGTCGGGCGCGCGCGCCGCCGCGAGTTCCGCTGCGTGTACGATGACCGTCCCACGCCTGAAGAATTTATTGCAGCCGCAATGATCGGGGTGCAGGTGCGAGCAGACGACGATATCAATGTCGTCGCAGCTAAGGCCAATGCCGGTGAGCGCGGCAATGACATTGTCGCCCGGCTCCATGATCGGCGTCATGAGTTTGGCGAGGCTGCCCCAGCGCGCCTCCGGTTGCTCGGCGACGGCAGGGTGGCAGCCGGTATCGAACAGCAAATTGCCCGCGCTGTGCCGCAGCAGCACGCCGGACACCGGCAGCTCGATTGTTTCGCTGCGCTCGGCGTTGGGGAAGTAAATGCTCTTGCGCGTCCGCAGGCGGCCGCCGGACAAGAGATGCATCTTCATCGCGCCGCTCCGGATTTTCCGACGACCGCGCGGATGGCTTTGACGATGTGATCATAGCCGGTGCAGCGGCACAGATTGCCCGATAAGCCTCTTCGGATGTCGTCATCGGTTGCGAGCGGATATTTGCGCAGCAGATCGGTCGCCGTCATCAGCATGCCCGGCGTGCAAAATCCGCACTGCAAGGCGTGATGCTCGTGGAAGGATTTCTGCAATACACTCATCTGCCCGAGCCGGCCGAGACTTTCGACCGTCTCGACACTGTGGCCGTCGGACTGGATGGCCAGCATCAGGCATGACCGCGCGCTATCGCCGTCGACCAGGACCGTGCAGGCGCCGCACACACCATGCTCGCAGCCGACATGCGTGCCGGTAAGGCCGAGCGTGTGACGCAGAAAGTCGGCCAAGAGAAGCCGGGGCTCGACCGCGGCGTGATGGATCGTGCCGTTGACCGTCACTGTGATGTCGCGCGTTTTGCTCATGCAGGCGTCTCAGTGACACGTCGCCACGCGGCGCTCAGCGCGCGGCCGGCCAGCACGCCGGCAAGATGCCGCCGGTAATCCGAAGAGGCATGCAAATCGGTGTCGGGCCGTATCGCTGAACGCACCGCCTCGATCGCACGCTCAACCAGCGCACCGTCAAGGGGACAACCGGTTAGCATTGCTTCGGCTTCGGTAGCCCGTAGCGCGGTCGGACCGACGCCGGTCAGGGCAATGCGCGCTTGCTCGATCGCGCCGTCGGCGACCGTGAGCGTAACCGCCGTGGCGGCGATGGCGAAATCGCCGTGGCGGCGCGCCACTTCCTCAAATCCCCAACCGGTTCGCGGCGGTAATTTCGGCAGCGCTATTTCGGTGAGGATTTCGGCGGGATCGAGATCGGCCGTCAATGCGTCGAGGAAAAAGTCTCGCGCCGCGACCACCCGCTTGCCCCCCGGCCCGGCGATATGAAATTCCGCATCGAGCAGAAGCGCCAGCATCGGCAGTTCGGCCGCCGGATCGGCGTGCGACAGGCTGCCACCGATCGTGCCACGGTTGCGGATCGCAAGATGCGCGACGTGCGTCATTGCGCAAGACAGCACCGGCAAATGCCGGGCGATAATGGCTGAGGTTTCGAGTTGATAGTGGCGCGTCAACGCGCCGACCCGGATACGGTCGGCGATTTCCTCGATATAGGTCAGGCCGGGGATGCGATCGATATCGATCAAAAGCGCGGGGCGCAGCAGGCGAAAATTTAGCATTGGGACGAGGCTTTGGCCGCCCGCCAAAATTTTCGCTTCGCCGCCCGCTCCGGCCAATGCCGCAACGGCTGCATCGACGCTGGTGGCGGCGATATAGTCGAAAATAGGAGGTTTCATCCCTTGCCGCCCGAAACATGGGACGTTCGGCCGGTCATGGCTGCGTCTCCTCCCTACAAGCACCATCATATTCATGATGCGCCCGTGAGGGCTAGGAGGAGAGTATCGCGCTCGTGAAGGGGTGTTAGGCTGCGCGGACGGCGGTGAGAAGCTTTTCCATCTCGGCGGACAGTCTATTGCCGTCCTGCGCGAGCGATTTGGCAGAAGCGAGAATCTGCGCCGACGCCGACGTGATCTCGCCCGCACTCTCATCCACTTCGGCGATATTGGTGGCGACGTGCGCCGCGCTGCCGGTCGCGGCTTGCACGTTGTCCGCAATCTCGCGTGTGGTGGCCGCCTGCAGTTCGACGGCGGCGGTGATAGTAGCGGCGATCTCGGCAATGCGCCCGATAGTGCCGCCAATTTCCTTGATGCTGCTGACAGAGTCTTGCGTTGCCGCCTGCACGGCGGCGATTTGCATGCCGATTTCCTGGGTGGCTTTCGACGTCTGCGCGGCCAGGGCTTTGACCTCTTGGGCGACGACCGCAAAGCCTTTGCCAGCCTCGCCGGCGCGCGCCGCCTCAATCGTCGCATTGAGCGCCAACAGGTTGGTTTGCTCGGCGATCGCGGTAATCAGTTTGACTACGTCACCGATGCGGCCGGCGGCGCGTGTCAATTCGGCGATGCGGCTATCCGTCCGCTCCGCCTGCGCCACTGCCTCGCGCGCGATACGGGTCGATTCCTGAACTTGCTCGTTGATCTCGCCGACTGACGCGATCATCTGCTCAGTGGCGAGTGAAACGGTTTGCACGTTATCGGCGGCTTTAGCCGACGCAGAGCGAACCTTGCCGGATAAATCCCTGGTCGCCAGCGCCATGGCGCCGAGCGCCTCGGCGGCCGCCTCAAGCTCGGTCGACGACGACGAGACCGACCGCACTACGCTCGCCACCGTCTTCTCGAATGCGCCGGAGACTTCGTTAATATCTTCGCGGCGCTGATCGGTCATCCGGCGCGCCGTTTCCTTTTCTGCGATTTCCAATTGTTCGATGCGGATAAGCTTTTCCTTGAAGATCTGCGCCGCCCGCGCATTGTCGCCGACTTCGTCCGCACGCTCGAGATACGGCACCTCGACGTCCTTGTTGCCGCGCCCGAGCTGTAGCAGCACTTCGGCGATGCGGCGGATCGGCTTTGAGATGGAAAATACGCCAAACACCGCGAAACCGCCGAGCACGGCGATAACGAACAGGCCCATGCCCAGATCGATACGGTCGACGCGGGTTCGCTCGGCACCGGCTTGCGCATTGCGCTCGTTCGCTGCGGTAATCAGATCCGAGGTCGCCTTCTCGATCAAAGTGTTCATCTGATTGCCGAGCGTAAACGCGCGCTGGACTTTTTCGACGGTATCGCCGTAGTCCTTCGCCGCGGCGGCAAGCTCGTTACTCACGTCGACATAATCTTTGGTGAGTTTGTCGAGGCTCTCCAGCGCGTCCTTATCGGCCGCGTCGTCGCTCAGGCTGAGAGCAGTCCAGATGTGCGTGCTCGCCGATGACACGGCGGCGTGAAGCCGGTCCAGAGCACGATCAACGTCGCTTGGTGCGATGGCAAGCCGCATCTCGCGTAATTCGAGGCGCATATTGCCGAGGTCTTTGGCAGCGCGTAGCGCCTCGAGCGCAGCGAATTGCTTGCCCTCAGCGATCGCACGTTGCTGCGCCGCCGAGCGGTCACCGACTTGCTGTTCGGCAAGCATCCCGGCGACCAGGATCACGCCGAGCGCCGCCCAGATTGCGAGCTTCGCGCGAATTGGAAAATCGAAGCCCGGCATCGTCAGGTCACCTGCAATCGCAATACAATTGAGGGAACCGGTTAATTCAGGGTAAATTCCGCGTTATCCGGACAACGCGCCATTTGGCTCTTGGAAAGTGCCCATTTCCGCGCATGAACTGCTTCCGGACGTTCCTACTTTAGCGTGTTGCGGCGTCTTTCCTATTCGGCGGCGATGGCGTGAGCCTGCGGCGAGGCCAGATCGGCAAGACATTTCGACAATGCCTCACCTTCGGGATCGAGCAGCGCCGCGGTTCGCGCGTTTACAACCGCATCGACAGCCTGTCGCGCCGGTACGAGTCCCGCGAGTGTGGGCTCAATTACCTGCGAAGCGATTAGGCGATAATTGCCGCTCCCGCGTTTGTGGGTGTCGCCATAGCCCTTTATGAGACGGGCGCATTCGGCGATTTCCAGCGCCAGCTCGCCCGATAAAGCCGCGCCTTGCACGATAAGCCGCAGCCAAGCCTCGATGGCACGCTGCTCCTCTTGATAGCGGAACGTCTTCGGCCGGAAGCCACGCAGCTTGGCAAGAATGTGGAATCGCAAATAACCGAAAATGGACGCGGTGTTGACCGCCATGGCCAGATGCGCGCAACCGAATCTGGGGTAACGTTCGGCCAGGCCGAGAATACGGCGCGCCAGCCAAGGTGGCAGAACCGAGCAAAACTCCTCGACGCCGGGCTTGAGGAATTCCGTCACCGTGAATGTTTGCTCCGGCTTGACGCTCATATCGCGCGCGATGCGGGCAAAGCGCGCCGGATCGATTTTGACCTGCGCCACGCGGATCACGTCCTCATAAGACATGCGCACCGCAAGATGCCGCGCGGTTTCCGCGAGCAACTTGCCGCCCGCCCTGGCCGTCGCATCGGCCTCGCCGATCGGCTTAAGGCGATCAAGGTAAAGCCGTGCGTAGGCTAGGTCCTGATAGGCGGCAAGTCGGCGCACGCCTTCGGTGGCAAATGCGCGCGCCGCTTCCGGCATTGCCGCAATCTCGTTTTCAAGATCGGCAAGGTCGGACGACGGCGCATGGCGGCGCTTGCCCGGCTCGACACGACGTTGCGATCCGGCCTGCCCCGCTTCGAACCCGGCGCGGAACCCGCGCAGATTGGCTTCCACCGCCTTGCCGTCGGCGCGGATCGCCGCCTCAAAAGCTTCGGCTGGGATCGGCAATGCGCCGGTTGCCGCGATGGTACCAAGCATCACGGCATTGATCATCGCGCCGTTGCTGCGCGCGATGCCCTCGAGATCAAGCAACAGCGTGCGCTTCGAATTCTTCTCGACCGCCGCCACCAAGCGCTGGTGATCGTAGCGGCCGTCGCCCATCGCGATTTTCTCGGTGACAAGATAGGAACGGCTGGTCGACGCAATGGTCGTGGTGCGGTCCGGAGTGACATAGCCGCCCATAATGGCGCGGCCTGCTTCCATCAATTCGCTGGCAATAACGAGGTCGACATCGCCGACCCCCGGCGCCAGCGCCAGGATTGGCCGGCGCCGGTCCGATGCCGGAGCCGGCACCATCTCGACGTGATAGGTGGTCGCGCCGGTGCGCTGAGCGACGCCCGGGATCGATGTTGATTGCACCGGAAAGCCTTGGCTGGCGGCGCCAGCAACGATCCAATCGGTCAGGACGCCGCCGCCCTCGCCGCCGAGCGCGGCGATCAAAACGGTCAGCGGGCGTACATCGCCTTGCGGTCGGCTTACGCGAGCCGCCTCACGCGGCGAAGACGAAGGTTGAAGCGATGGAACGCTTACCTCGCCGGCAGGCTCTGGCGCGGCTGCCGCAGTCACTCGCCTTTGAGATGACCGGCCGGCAAGCCAATTGATCACCGTGCGGCGCACCAGGCTCAACGTCCGGTCCCACCAGTTCGGATTGCTGACGACGTCGGCGCGATAGAATGACGGGCAAAGGACGGCCGCGTGCGCGACCTCGCCGCATAAGCCGCAGCCGACACAGCTTTCGATGACCGCCGCCACCGGATCGGTGCGTAGCGGATCGGGATTTGGCTTGACGGTCAACGACGGGCATCCGGAAAGCCGGATGCAGGAATGATCGCCGGTGCAGATCTCGTCATCGACGCCGTAACGCGTTTTCAAAACCCGCTCGCCTTGTTTGAGTTTTTCGGCATCTTCGGCGCGGACGCGGCGCTGACGCGCCAGCATGCACTCGCCGTCGGCGATGATGACCTTGAGGCCGTGCTCCGCCGTACGCATGGCGTCCTTCAGCGTCGACGCCATTTTCGCCACACTGTAACTGCGCACGGTGCGCAGCCAGGTGACGCCGAGCGAGCGCAGCGTCTTCTCGATGGCCATGCCGGTCGGCGAGCCGCTGCGGCTCGCCTTGCTCGACGGCAGATATTGCTGCCCGGTCGCCGAGGCGTAACCGTTCTGCATTACGATGAGAACGCCGTCGCCTTTGTTGAACATATTCGAAGCGACGCCGGTGATCAGACCGTTGTGCCAGAAGCCGCCGTCGCCCATGATCGAGATCGAACGCCTCTTCATGTTCGGTCCGACGGCGGCGGCGCTCGCGAGCGACATTCCATAGCCAAGAATCGAGTTGCCGAGCGAGAACGGCGCGAATGTCGCGAACGAATGGCAGCCGATATCGGCGCTGATATGGGTCGGTCCGATCTCGCGCTGCGCGAGTTTGATGGCGGCAAAGACTGGCCGCTCAGGGCAGCCGGTGCAGAAGTTTGGCGGCCGCGGTGGAATATCGCCGACGGCGGCGGGGAGCGCGGCTTTGTGCGCCAGCATCTCATCGGCGCGTGCCGCGACGGCATCAATATCGACGCCGGCCGGTCGCGTCTGCGACAAGAACGCCGCGAGCCCACGGATGAAGGCCTCGGAGGTGTAGTCGCCGCTGCGTGGCAGGCAGCCCTTGCCGAACACACGCGTCTGCATATCGGCATTGCGCAGAATTCCGCCGATCTGCTGCTCGACATATTCGGGCGAGCCTTCCTCGACTATGAGGATGGCAAGCTTGCCGGCGCAAAAGTCCTTTACGTCCTCGGGCATGAGCGGATAGGCGACATTGAGCACATAAATCGGAATGCGAGAGGCGCCGTAGAGATCGGCAAGGTCGAGCCGCGCCAGTGCGCGCAGGAGGCCATTGGTCAGGCCGCCGAGAACGATGATGCCGACCTCGCCGACGTCGCCGGCGATCACCTCATTGAGCTTTTGCTCGCGAATGAATTTCTGCGCAGCCGGCAGGCGTTCTTCGATCTTCAGCCGTTCCTGCGAGAAAATGACCGGCGGATGGGCGAGCCGGCCATATTCGAACCGCGGCGGACCCTCGAGGCGATGCTGCCCGCTAAATGCGCCGCGCTTGTTGTCCTTGGCTTGGAATTCCCCGGTGACATGGCAGGCGCGGACACGCAAATCCAGCATAACCGGCGCGTGGCTTGCCTCGGAAAGCTCAAAGCCCTTCTCGACCATGCGCACGATGGTCGGCAGATCGGGCCGCGGATCGAGCAGCCAGATCGAGGACTTCATGGCGTAGGCGTAGGACCGCTCCTGGATGACGCTGGCACCCTCCCCGTAATCCTCACCGAGCACGATCAGCGCGCCGCCGATAACCCCGGGCGACGCGAGGTTCGAGAGCGCGTCGGCCGCGACATTGGTGCCGACGATCGATTTCCAAGTCACCGCGCCGCGCAACGGATAATTGATCGAAGCGCCGAGCATGGCCGCAGCGGCGGCCTCGTTGGTACAGGTCTCGACGTGCACGCCCAGATCGGCAAGCAGCTCCTCGGCATCGACCATGACATCGAGCAGGTGCGATACCGGCGCGCCCTGATAGCCGCCGACATAGCTTACTCCCGATTGCAAAAGCGCCTTGGTGACAGCCAGGATGCCTTCGCCGCGAAACGTCTCGCCGGCGCCGAGCCGCAAGGCGTCCACTTCTTTCTTGAACGAGCGTTCCATTCCCGATCCCGCAGTCCGTCAACGGTCACGTATACCTGTTTTTGCGGATATCTACCAAGAACGCCGGCACTGTCGCGCTTGCTGCGCCCCAACGGCCCTTGGTGCCGCGGACCGGCCCGGATAGGGTGCAGGCCGCGGGGCGCACGGGAATGCGTCGGGGATGCGTAGGCGTTCATGGACAGCCAAGGTCAAATCCTTATCGAGCGGGTGAACCACACTTATCGGCCGCAGCGCGGCCGCACCGTGCTGGCTTTGTCGGACATATCTCTGGAGGTGCGGCCCCGCGAGTTCCTGGCGCTGCTCGGCCCTTCGGGCTGCGGAAAATCGACGCTGCTCTATCTCGTCGGCGGCTTCCTGCCGATCGAGGCCGGCCGTATCCTGGTCGAGGGAAGACCGGTTGCGGCGCCCGGGCCCGACCGCGGCATCGTGTTCCAGCATTTCGCGCTGTTTCCGTGGAAGACGGTGCGCACCAACATCCTGTACGGGCTCGAGCGTCAAGGCATGCCGCGGGCCGAACGCGAAAAGCGGGCGCAAGCGTTTATCGATCTGGTCGGCTTGCGCGGATTTGAAGACAGCTACCCGTCGCAGCTTTCCGGCGGCATGAAGCAGCGCACCGCTATCGCACGCACGCTGGCGTTCGATCCCAGCATCCTGTTGATGGACGAGCCGTTCGGCGCGCTCGATGCGCAGACCCGCGCGCTGATGCAGACCGAACTCCTCAACATCTGGAAGCGCACGCCGAAGACCGTGATTTTCGTTACCCACGATGTGCAAGAGGCGGTCTATCTCGCCGAACGCGTGGCGGTGATGTCGGCACGGCCGGGCCAAATCAAGGCGATCGTCGAAACCAAATTCGGCAATCGCGATCCGAGCATCCTGCGCAGCAAGGAATTCGCCGAGAAAGTCGACGAGCTCTGGAATCTCGTGCGCGACGAAGCCATCAAGGCTCAAGAAACGGTCGCCTGATGCAAACCGTGGCGCAAACTACCGTGCGTTATCTGCCGCTATTGCTCATCGCCCTCGCCTGGGAGGCTGCCGCGCGTTTGCATCTCGTCGACACGTCTGCGCTGCCGCCCTTGAGCAAGGTCGCCGTCGCGTGGGTCGATCTCTTGCGCGACGGCGAACTCGTCGACAACGGCGCGGCTTCGCTCTATCGCGGCGCGGCCGGACTATTGCTCGCCGTGATCTTGGGCGGCAGTTTGGGCCTGTGCATGGCGCGCTGGCGGATGCTCGATATTTTCGTCAATCCCCTAGTCGAACTGTTCTACCCGCTACCGAAATCGGCGCTCATTCCGGTGACCGTGCTGTGGCTCGGCTTCGGCGACGGCTCAAAAATCCTGCTGATTTTTCTCGGCTGCATGATCCCGGTCACGATCGGCGCCTATAACGGGGCGCGCGGGGCCGATCATGCCTTGGTGTGGTCAGCGCGCAGCATGGGCGCGAACCGCCTTCGTATGATGTGGGACGTGGTGGTGCCAAGCGCATTGCCGGAATTGCTCAACGGCATCCGCACCGCACTAGCGCTTGCCTTCATTCTGTTGGTGAGTTCCGAATTGATCGTCGCGCAAAAGGGCCTTGGTTACCTGATCGGCTATCTCGGCTCGACCGGTTCTTATGAAGGCATGTACGCGGTCGTGCTCACGGTCGCGTTCCTTGGCTTTACCGCTGACCGGCTTTATCAGCTGCTTACGCACTGGTTGTTACGATGGCGCGTGTAGAAGGCGACGCCTCGCTCGCGTCGGCGCAAGCCGACATTTCGCGCGACGCCGCGCGACGGCTCGACGTCGTGTTCCGGGGCGGCGCCGGCATCCTTTCCATTTTGCTGCTGTTGATCACTTGGGAACTCTTCGCCCGCAGCGGCAAGGTGACGCCGTTCATGCTGCCGGCTTTTTCGGCAGTGGTCGAGCGCATTTACAACGACGCACTAGCCGGCGAGCTTTGGCGCAATCTCGGGTTGACGATGTATCGCGCGCTCACCGGCTTTGTCATTGCCGCGGTGGGCGGCATCACGCTCGGCGCGATGATGTCCGGCAACAGGTTCGTACGCTGGTTCTTCGACCCCATCATCTCAGTCGGCTTTCCGATGCCGAAAATCGCGTTCCTGCCGATTATCATACTGTGGCTCGGGCTCTATGACGTTTCCAAGATCTCCATCGTGGTGTTCGATGCGATCTTTCCGGTGGTGACCGCCACCCTCACCGGGCTTGCTGCGGTCGACAAGGAACTGATCTGGTCGGCGCGCAATATGGGCGCCAGTCAGCGCGAGGTGATGTGGCAGATCAAATTGCCGGCCGCCTTGCCGCAAATCCTCACGGGCTTGCAAGTAGCGCTGCCAATCGCGCTCATTGTCGAGATCATCGGTGAGATGGTGATGGGAGGCTACGGCCTCGGCGGCGCCATGATGACCGCGTCGCGCTTTGCCGACTCCCGCGGCGTATTCGCCGGCATCGTCGAGATCGCGTTTGTCGGCTACGGCCTGATCAAAGCCATGGCGATGGTCCGCCGTAGACTCCTGGTCTGGCATCAGGAGGCTGCTGAACGATCTTGATCGTACGCGGCATGCGGCAAGAGGCATCCTTGCGCCGTGGCATCATTTGCGCCCACTATCGTTTGGTGAGTTCGGCGCTGACGGCCAAAAACGCGGCGGCTTTTATTCTGGGAGGACGAGGATGCGCGGAAAAGTTGGATTGGTGAGCATTGCGCTCGTTGTGATCGGCGTCGGCCTGGCGCAAGCGGATCCGCTGCAAATCCGCGGCGCCTGGGTGGCGCCGCTGGCCAATTGGTCGTCAGTCTGGCTGCAAAAGAAGGATCTCGCCCAGCATTTCGGCCAATCCTACGTGTTCCAACCCACCCGTTATGCCGGCACGCCGCCGATGATTACAGCCATCGCCAATAACGAGCTGGAAATCGGCAACCTCGCGTTTTCAACCTTGCCGATTGCGATCGTCAATGCCGGCATGGACGACATTCGAGTGATCAGTGACGATTTCCAAGACGGCGTGGAGGGCTATTCTTCGAACGATTTCGAGGTGCTTGCCGGCTGCCCAATCCAGAAAGTGGAGGATCTCAAAGGCAAGGTGCTCGCGACCAACTCTATGGGCAGCGGCGTCGATGTCGCCATGCGTGCCATGTTGCGCCAGCATGGGCTGGAGGCCAATCGGGACTACACCATCATTGAGGCGCCGTTTCCCGCCATGAAATCCATGCTGGCGGAGAAGAAGGCCGACCTGATCACGGGCGTGCTGCCGTTCAAGCTCGATCCCGAACTAAAGAGCATGGCGCGGGTGCTGTTCACGATGCGAGATGCGATGGGTCCGTCGCAATTTGTCATGTGGTCGGCGCGCAAGCCGTTCATCGACGCGCATCGTGCCGCCTTGGTCGATTTTCTGGAAGACACGCTGCGCATCGAGCATTGGTATCTCGATCCCGCCAACCACGACGCGGTTGTCGAGATCGCCTCGCAACTCACCAAACAACCGCCCGAGCGCTTCGGCTGGCTGTTCACCAAGCAGGATTATTACCGCGATCCGAACATGCTGCCGGACCTCGCCGCGCTGCAGAAGAACGTCGACATGACGAAGGATCTCGGCTTCGTCCAAGCCAGCTTCGACGTCAAAGCGCACTCCGATCTGAGCTTGATCCAGGAAGCGGCGAAGCGGCTGAAGTGAGAATTGGTGCGGCTACTGCCGCTCCAGCACATTGCTGAACTGCCAAGGATCGCGCTTGTCGATGTCTTCCTTGAACAAGCCCGGCCGATCCGTGATCGGGGTCCAATCCGTGTAGGTGCCGATTACCGGACCGAGGTACGGTGTCTGTACCTCCAAGCAGCGGCGAAAATCCATTTCGTCGGCTTCGACAATCCCGGCGCTGGGATTTTCGAGCGCCCACACCATGCCCGCGAGCACCGCGGACGTGACCTGCAGGCCGGTGGCATTCTGATAAGGCGCAATGTCTCGGGTTTCGTCGATTGAAAGCTGCGAGCCGTACCAGTAGGCATTCTTCTTGTGGCCGTAGAGCAGCACGCCGAGTTCGTCGATACCGTCGGCAATCTCGTGCTCATCCAGAATGTGAATTGAGGGTTGCCGTTTGCCCGCTTGACCGAACAGTTCATGCAGCGACAGCACCGCGTCGTTGCACGGATGGTATGCATAATGACACGTCGGCCGGTACACGGTTTTGCGGCCGTCGCGCAGCGTGAAATAGTCCGCGATCGAGATCGACTCGTTGTGCGTGACCAGGAAGCCGTATTGTGCCTTGGCCGTCGGCGTCCATGAGCGTACCCGTGTATTGGCGCCGGGCTGGGTCAGATAGATCGCCGCCTGACAGCCGGCCTTATGCTTAAAGCCATTCTTCGGCATCGACTTTTCGTGCGTGCCCCATCCCAGCTCGGCCGGCTGCATGCCTTCGGAAAGAAAGCCCTCGACTGACCAAGTGTTGACGAAAACTTCGATCGGCTTTGGGTTGATGGCGCGCTGCGTATCGCGCTCTGCGATGTGGATGCCCTTGACGCCAGCCTTCTTGGCCAGCCTTCCCCATTCTTCCCTGGTCTTCGGCTCGCTGAACTTCAGCTTAAGATCGCCGGCGATGTTCAGAAGCGCCTGCTTGACGAACCATGACACCATTCCGGGATTAGCGCCGCAGCAGGAGACGGCGGTGGTGCCGCCGGGGCTTTTGCGCCGCGCCGTCAGAACGGTCTCGCGCAACGCGTAGTTCGAGCGCGCCTCCGGGCCGAGCTTGGAATCGAAGTAGAAGCCCGCCCAGGGCTCGACCACGGTATCGATGTAAAGCGCGCCGATCTCGCGGCAGAATTCCATGATGTCGACGGAGGATGTGTCGACCGATAGATTGACGCAGAAGCCCTGGCCGCCCCCTTCAGTGAGCAGTGGCCGCAGCAGTCTGCGATAGTTGTCGCGTGTCACCGCCTGGTGGATGAAGCGGATGCCGCGGTCGTCCAAAAGCTTGCGGTCCTTGTCTTCGGGATCGATGACGACAAAACGGGATTTGTCATATTCGAAATGACGCTCGATCAAAGGCAGCGTGCCTTTGCCGATCGAGCCAAAGCCGATCATAACAATGGGCCCGGTGATACGGGCGTGAACGGGCCACTCGGTCATATTCCAAGCCTCCAGCGGCAATATTGCGGTGATATCCGCGACAGCGCGGAAACGGAAGAGACGCAACGGATTTTGTCCGCGGCATCCCCGCTTTTCTGGTTCCTCGCACGGGACCCCACGGATGCTTCGCATCGCCACGCGGTGTGCGATAGTGGCCGGTGTCCCCCGAAGCCCGTCCCAACAGGTGCTGCGATGCCTTTGCCGATCACCTTCGCCTGCGGGCTCTACGACCGCATGCTCGCGTTGCAAACTGGGGAGATCAAACCCGACGGCATCGATCTCAATTTCCAGGTCATCGACAATCCGCGTGAGATTTTCGATCGGATGAACAACGAACTCGCATTCGATGCTTGCGAAATGTCGAGCTCGGAATTCATCAGCCGCTTCGCCGCCAAGAAGTTGCCGTTCGTAGCACTGCCGGTGTTCGCCTCGCGGGTGTTTCGCCACGGCTTCGTCGTCGTCAACCGCAAGTTCGTCAGATCGGCGAAGGAACTCGAGGGCAAAAAGATCGGCGTGCCGCTCTACACCCAAACCGCGGCGCTCTTCATTCGCGGCCTGATGCAACACGACCTCGGCGTCGATTTATCGGGCATCGAATGGGTACAGGGCGCGGTGAACGAGCCCGGCGTCTACGGCAATCCATCGGTGATGCCGCTCCTTAAGCCGGTCAACATCACGCCGAACCAAAGCGGCAAGTCGCTGAGCGACTTGCTCGAAGCGGGCGACATCCAGGCCATCATCGGCTCCAACCTGCCGGCTGCACTTAAGCGCAATCCGGACGTGGTACGGTTATTTCCGGACTATCGTGCGCGCGAGCAGGACTATTTCCGCCGCACCCGGATATTCCCAATCATGCATCTCGTCGTCATCCGCAACGACGTCTACGAACGCCATCCGTTCGTGGCGGCAAGCCTATTTAACGCGTTCACGGCAGCCAAGGATCGCGCCTGGGAGAAAATGCGTTATGCCGGCACGCTTCGCTACATGCTGCCATGGCTGCCGGACGATCTCGAAGAGATCGACGAATTGTTCGGCGGCGATTGCTGGCCCTACGGCATCGGACCGAACCGGCCGACGCTCGAAGCTTTGGTCGGCTACATGGCCGAGCAGGGCTTGATCGCGGAATCCATTCCGATCGAAAAACTGTTCGTGCCGACGGCCGCCGAGTGACGATTCAGTGCCGTTGCCGCGACGACATTCAGGCCGCAGCGTTGCGTAAAGCGCGCTCGACCATGACCCCAATCAGCGTCTTGCGATAGGCGCCGGTAGCATGGATATCGTCGGTTGGATCCACCGCGGCAGCGGCGGCAACCTCGGCTTTGGCGATCGTCTGCTCATCAAGGGTGTTGCCGTTGAGAACTCGCTCTACAGGTTCCAGGCGCAATGGCCGGTCGGCCACGCCGATGGCGCCGACATGCGCATTGCGGGCTTTGCCGTCGCCGGCTTCATCATAAAACAAAGCCGCCCCGGCGAGCGCAAAATCGCCGCGACGGCGCGCAAATTCGCAAAAGCCAAAACGGCGGCGGGCTGGCCATGCCGGGAAGCGTATTTCGGTAATGATTTCGTCGAGCTGGAGCGCTGTCGTCAACGGACCGCGAAAGAAATCTGCAGCTTCGATGACACGTTGGCCGGCTTTGCCGACAGCAACGATCTTCGCCTCGCAGGTTACGGCAATGCCTGGCAATTCGGCGGCAGGATCAGCATGCGCCAGGCTGCCACCGGCAGTGCCGCGGTTGCGGATCTGATAATGCGCGACGTGTTCGACGGCCGCCACCAAAAGCGGATGCGCCCTGCGTAGGCGTTCTTCCTTGAGGATTTCGCTCCAGCGCACCATGGCGCCAAGCGTGACCCCGTCATCGGCAATCGTGATTTGCTTCAGCTCTGTCAGCTTACGCAAATCGACAACGAGCGACGGCGCGGCAACGCGAAACGCCAACATCGGCACCAGGCTTTGGCCGCCGGCGAGCGGCTTTGCCTCGCCGTCATGCGATGCCAGGAGTGCCACAGCTTCTGAGACGGATGCCGGACAGGCGTATTCGAACGGTGGAAGTTTCATGGCCGCACGGCGTTCACTGCAAATCGCGGAAAGAGATGGTAATTCAAATATTTCCTAGCATTCGCCCGGTGCCTAGAGCAATCGCGGGTCGAACGCATGTCCAGGGTGTACGATTGCTGATAGGCTTGTCCGCAAATGCCGAGCGCGAACGCGCCCGCTCCAAAGTGGAGGAAGCCGATGCTAACCAAAGCGCCCCGGAACGGCAAAAATGGCAAAAACGGAAAAAAGTCACCGCGCGTCAGCGAACTGCCGAAGATAACCATCCAGACCGATACGCGCGAAATCCTCGCGCATGCCGCCAAGGAAGCCAAGCTTGACGATTACTTCA